>OGWS01000949.1_pt1 | contig 26444 bp, 28 predicted proteins | sample 1576111 | NCBI WGS metagenome assembly OGWS01 (sample SAMEA3541534, study PRJEB24748) | human gut metagenome | biome: human gut; feature: human-associated habitat; material: faeces | place: China | collected 2012
GGTGTAGAGCAGGGGAAAAGGTGGAGATAATATCAAATCCTTACCTATTGCTATAAATCGCAAGAGCCACGGCAAATATGTTAAAGAAAAACGGTTATAACGTGAAGGTTCTTAATCTGATAGACATGGCAAAGTCAGACGGCTATAACCCTTTCAGGTACATACGAGAAGAAAATGATGTTGTAAAGCTGGTAACAAACATAATAAGCAATACAACACCAAAGGAAACAGCACCATCAGATCCTTTCTGGGAGAAATCTGAAAGTATGTTTTTACAGGCATTGTTTTATTATGTATGGCTTGAAATGCCACCAAACAGGAAGAACTTTCAATCAGTACTTGACTTACTTTCAGAAGCAGAAGTTGATGCTAAGGGCAAGGATTCAAAACTTACAAAGAAGATGAAACAGCTTGCAAAGACAAGCAAACTTAAGCAAAATCATCCTGCCTATAAGCAGTACATGAAAGTAATAAGAGGTGCAGGAGATACTGTGCGTTCCATCATAATCAGTGCCAATTCAAGGCTTGCATTATTGGAAAATCCACAGATACTTAGAATTCTGTCAAAGGATGACTTGCATTTAGAGGAACTGGGAATAGGTGTAAATGGGGATAAACATACAAGAACAGCATTGTTCTGTATTATTCCTGATTCAGACAAGTCTTACAACTTCATCGTAGGAATGCTTTATACACAACTCTTTCAGGAACTTTATTTTCAGGCGGACTTTAAGAATGATGGTAAGTTACCGATTCAGGTAACTCTTATGATGGACGAGTTTGCCAATGTTGCATTGCCTGATGACTTTTGCTCACTACTTTCAACAATGAGAAGTAGAAAAATAAGTTCAATAATAATCATTCAGAATCTGGCACAGATTAAGGCTTTATTTAAGGATACATGGGAGACAATTACAGGTAACTGTGACACTCTTGTATACCTTGGCGGTAATGAAAAATCAACTCATCAATACATATCTGAAATGCTTGGTAAAAGTACTATTGACAAAAGGTCAACAGGAGAAACAAGAGGTGTACATGGCAGTGCTTCAAGAAACTATGATGTGCTTGGCAGGGAACTGATGACACCGGATGAAGTAAGAAATATGAGTAATAAAAAGTGTCTCATTTTCATTAAAGGCTTTAATCCAATATTTGATGATAAGTATATTCCATTTAGACATAAGAACTTTTCACAGACAGAAGATGGTGGTGGAAAAGCATATATTCATGATCCAAGTTTAAACCAAGGAAGTTTAAGACCGGTTAAACTTCTTAGTGAAAAACAGATAAATGACATCAAGGAATATAAAAAAGAAAATGAAGTTGTTCACATCATGGATATGTCACTGGAAGAAGTAATGATGCTTGATGATACAAAAAGACTTTATTTTGAAAATTCAAATGAAAGTGAAAGTTCCGGTGATGAAGGTAGTGCAAAAACAATATCAAGAACAGATATTTTAGAAAACATGTCAGAACAGGAGCTTATGGATGAGATAACAAACCGAATGTGCATGATGGATTTTTCAAGAGAGCAGATTGAGGAAATAACAAAATCGCTTGATGCACACATGAAACTTTCAATACTTCTTAGTTATCTTTACCCAACAACTTCAGCAGAAGAAATGGCTAAGAAAAGAAACGAACATTTAAGTAAAAGAGATTAGCAAAGGAGAAAGAAATGAGAAAGATTATAAAGAAAATCAAAATGAAAAAAGAAAACGTAATGGCTGTACTTTCAGGTGCAGTATTTATGACAGTAGTGGATGTAAATAACGTACTTGCCGCAGGAGATGCAAGTTCAGTTACAAAACCACTTGATAACTTAAAAACACTGGTGCTTGCAATCATCGGAGCAATCGGTGTAATCATTCTTGCAAAGAATGTAATGGAGTTTGCACAGGCATATCAGGCACAGGATTCATCGACAATGAACTCGGCACTTAAGGGAATTGTTGCAGGAGTAATGATGGCAGGCATTTCATCAGTACTTGGTATTCTGGGATTTTAAGGGAGGTAAGAGATTATGGACATATTTAGCTTAGGCGGTGTAATCCTTGATCTTTTGCAGACGGTTGTTGATTTCTGGAATGACAAGGTGTCTCTTGTTTTTGAACTGCTGGGGCAGTCCCCGGTAAGCTTCAAGAACGGAGGCCCCTGGGCAGTGGTGGCAAACCTTGAACCCATATTTGTGGCGGTTGGTTCGTCACTGGTGGTTCTGTTCTTTGTAATAGGTTTCTGTTCGGAGAGCATTGACGTAAAGGAAGAGGTAAGATTTGAAACCATACTAAGGATGCTCATGAGAATAGGAATAGCAGAATGGCTTGTTGCAAACAACGTGACAATAATGAAGGCATTTTTTACATCGGCAGGAAATCTGGTGGGGCTCATGACACAGGGAACAACAACCAGGCTAAAGATACCAGATGAACAGCAGACAATAATAAAGGACCTTGGATTCGGGGAAAGCCTTTTGATGATGATACTTGCAGTAATCATTGCACTTGTAATCATCTTCTGTGGCTTCATGCTCATATACACCGTGTATTTCAGATTCTTAAAAATACTTGTGGTTGTACCCTTTGGTGCACTTGCGTTTTCAACAGTAAGTGGAAACCGAATGGTAAGTCATTCGGCAGTAAGCTATGCAAAGTACTTTCTGTCAATAGTGCTGGAGGCAGTGACAATGGCACTTGCAATAATTGTCTGCAATGCATTTTTGAATGCAGGACTACCAACATTTACAAGCGATTACGCGGACTGGACAAAGGCACTGATGTACATGTGTGAACTTACATTCAGCGTGGCAATGACAGTCGGAGCAGTGAAGGGAGCACAGAATCTTACAAGTAAGGCACTGGGATTATAGAAACAGGAGGAACAGATGAACATATCAATTAACAAGGACATAGAAAAATATCAGGAGTCAGTGGTGATGGGACTTACCGCAAGACAGCTGATATTTTCCATCGCATCAGTTGCATGCGGCGGCGCAATAGTTCTTCTTACATACAGATACGTGGGGCTTACGGGAAGTGCATACATTGCTATTCCCGTGGTGGCACCACTTGCATTAAACGGATTTTATTCATATCAGGGAATGAGTTTTACACAGATGTTTAAAAGAAAAATGTGGTTCGCTTTTAAAAACAGACCACTTACATACATTTCAGAGGAAAGTGAGAAAACCATAAAAAGAATGAGAATGGAAGAGGAACGGCAGAGAAAAAAGGAAGACAAAAGGAAAAACAAAAGAAGTGACAAAAACAGAAAATGAGAAACATAAAGGAAAATTTAACACAGGAAAATAAACGGAGGAACAGGAATGAACATATTTAAGGACAGGTTTTCTGAAATAAAGAAGGCATCAGAGCCACTTTACAAATCACCAAAGTCGGTGCAGGAAACAATAGAAATACTAAAGATATCGGAAAGTGGAATATTTGAGGTGGCAGATGGAAAGTATTCAAAGACATACAGATTCAGTGATGTCAATTATGCCACACGTTCAGAGGATGAACAGGAAAACTTCTTTCAGAGATACTGCAAGTGCCTTAACTCATTTGACTGTACATTCAAGATAACAGTCAACAATAAAAACAAGGACATGGATGTGCTGAAAAATGAGGTAATGCTTAAGTACAGAAATGACGGATTCGATAAGATGAGGGAAAGCTACAACAGAATCATTGAGGAAAAGATACTTGAGGGAAGACAGGGCATCGAGCAGGAAAGATATCTTACCATAACAATTGAGAGAAAGAACTTTGAGGAGGCAAAGGCGCAGTTCGCAACAATTGAGGCATCAATGTTTCGAAGTTTTGCCGAACTTGGTTCAAAGCTGACACCACTTACAGGAAATGAAAGATTAAAGATTCTTCACGACTATTACAGACTTGGAAGGGAGGATGAATTTAACTTTGACATAAGACGGGGAAGAATTACAGGAACAGACTTTAGAAATGAAATCTGCAACACAAGGATAAAATATCATTCAGACTATTTTGAGGATGAGGGAAAGGTTGGAAGGGTTCTTTTCATAAAGAAATATCCCACATACCTGTCTGACAGATTTTTTACGGAGCTGACATTTCTGCCGGTGCATTCGGTTACAAGTGTGGATGTGGTTCCGGTGCCAAAGGACCTTACAATGAAGATGCTGCAGAAAAAGTATCTGGGCATTGAGTCAGACATAATAAAACAGCAGAGAACAAGAAACAGAAACAATGACTTCTCATCAGACATTTCATATGCAACAAGACAGAAGAAAAAGGACATTGAGGAGATTATGAACAATGTAAGGGAAAATGACGAAAGCCTTTACTATGTTTCAGTAACAATGATTGTCATGGCAGATGACAGGGATGAACTTGAAAGCATCTGTGAGACAGTTGACTCCATTGCAAAGGGAGCAGGATGTGCTGTTGACACATGCATGTACAAACAGAGGGAAGCAGTTAACACAACACTTCCAATAGGAGTAAGACAGATTGAGACAATGAGAACAATGCTTACACAGAGCCTTGCAGTGCTGATGCCGTTTAATGTGCAGGAACTTTGTGACAGAAACGGCATTTATTATGGCGTAAACCAGATATCTAAAAACATAATTGTGGGCAACAGAAAGAAACTCTTAAACGGTAACGGATTCATATTTGGTGTGTCAGGTGCAGGAAAGTCATTTCAGGCAAAGATGGAAATGGGTTCGGTTTTACTCTCAACAGATGACAATGTAATTGCAGTGGATCCAATGAATGAATATGAGGATGTCACTGAAAAATACAACGGCACCTACATAAACATTTCAACAAACACAAGAAACTACATTAACCCCATGGACATGGATGTGTGGAATCTTGATGTATTGGACAGCAAGGGCTGGGTAAGGGACAAGTGCCAATTCATGTTAAGCATCTGTGAGCAGATAATGAAGGAAATAACACCACAGCAGCGTTCAATCATTTCAAGATGCGTAAAGGACCTGTACATGGACATTGCAAGAAGCAGGGAAAAATATGTTCCAACAATGGAAGACTTGTACAACAGACTTCTTGAACAGGAAGACAAGGAAGCAAGAGACGTGGCACTTGGACTTGAAATATTTGTTACCGGAGCACTAAACATCTTTAATCATCAGACAAACATAAATGTAAACAACAGATTCATTGTGTATGGAATAAGAGACCTTGGGGAATCACTTGCACCACTTGCAATGCTTGTAATGATGGAAACAATACAGCAGAAAATAATTGATAACGGTGAGAGAGGAATAGCAACATGGTTTTACATTGATGAGGTGCATGTTCTTTTAAATTCACCGTTCAGTGCGGAATATCTTCGCCAGATGTGGAAAAAGGTAAGAAAGCAGGGAGGTCTTTGTACAGGAATCACACAGAACATAGTGGACCTTTTAATGAGTGAGACAAGCACAACAATGCTTTCAAACTCAGCATTCATACTTCTTTTAAATCAGTCAAGCAAGGACATAGAAAAGATAGTGGAGGCACTGGAAATATCGGAGGAGCAGCTTAACTACGTGATAGACTCACCGTCAGGATGCGGGCTTATAAAATGCGGAAGCAGAATGGTACCGTTTGACAATGTGATAACAAAGGACAGTGAACTTTACAGGCTTTATAATACCAATATGTATGAGAAGATGGAAAGGCTGGAGAAAGAAAAGCAGTAATTGAATAAGGGACGGAGGGTGTGGTAGAATTGGAAGAAGATAAAAGGTTTGAAAATTGGAGGGACAAAAATGCTATTATTGACACTTAATATGAATATGTTTAATTTTGTTATTGATGACAGCTTTAATGATTACATTGACTCTATTTCACCTGATATAGCATTTATTCAAGAGTGTAGATATAATAGGATTGATGAACAATATCATGCAAAATGGGCAGGAAATTATAAAGAACCTATTGATAGTCGATTTCATTTATCAGTAGCAATTAGTAAAGATGAGAATATTTCAAAGTCTAATATTGATTTGAATGCTGATTACACTTGTATATTTGTTGAATATGAAAAATATAAATTTGCAGGTGTTCATCTTCCATTAATTGATAAAAAAAGAGAGAACGAGAGTAAGCGTGAAAAGATACTGTCAAAAATTAAGGAAAGTGATTCTAAAATTATTTGTGGCGATTTTAATGCATGTTTAAATAATGAAAACCAAGAATATTTAAAAGAGCTTTTAAATGATAATGGTTATATTGATTTATGGCAAGAAGGTATAAATCAAGGAAAAGCATATTATTTAGATTTTTCTGGAAGAAAAATAAAAGCAGATAGTAAGAAATATAAAATTAGAACATTTGTTGGAAATAGACATATTGATTATATATTGGCAAAGAAAAAATTTTTAAATTTGAAAGAAATCATAATTGATTTTAGAACTTTAACTTTTACTGATCATTGTGGTATTGTTTTGGATTTTGATATAAATCAAAAGGACAAGTAAACAAATAGATAAATTCGAATTTACGAGAATGAAATGGAACCTAAAAATATTTTACTAAAACTTCCACACCAATAAGGCGTGCTGAACCTTGAAAATTTAATATTTCAACTAATAAAAAGGCATAAACCTGTTCTGTTTGGTATAATGAAGTTGACGAAAAAACAACAAGCCAAACAATACATGCGTTGTAGATGCTGAGTGAAGATGGATATAGGAGGTTGCTGGTATGCTTTTTTATGCAAAGACAGAGGAAGCGGTTCAGCCTGATTAGAAATATGAGATGAGTGAGAAGCGGATTTTTGTAAGGACATTGGATTTGAATTTGGATTTTGTTGAAATTTGAAACTGGATAGATGATATAGTGAAAGAATTTTTTGGAAAGTAGTGATGGTAAAGAATGGATATAGAAGAATTTTTACTTGAGATGGCAGATTCTGACGAATGCAGGAGAATAAACTATAAGAGGTTGGCAATTCGAAAGTATATTGGTGTCTACTATGCACAGAAGTCTGTTCCTGGGGAAATTGATAGTTTTATGATTCCGTTTAGGGATTATGTTAAGTGCAAAATAGAAGAATATGGAATTGACATAGACTTATTGGCAAAATATATGATATCCACTGATGAATCCAATTGTGCATTATTTGCATTTACAACCAGATTCAAGCCGAAAAGCGGTATTACGTCATATCAATATTATGATGCAATAGCACGATATCAGATAATTTCTCCTTTTGTTTGTTCTGTTGATATGGATGCATTTGCGCTAATTGTTGTTTCCTATGTATTTGATAATTTAACCTCAAGAAAAATTGATATTAGCGAAATTGTTAATGACGAAGTGTTTTCGTATGAGGTGAACCAGTATGGTCTTTCAAATATAAACGGAGCAAGTTTTAGAAAAGATGGTCTTATTTATGATGGCAAGGGGTATTATTACAATGTATATACAAATAAAAGTTTACTAAGTGCAATGGATATTATGCCTGCATTTGCTAGAATCATTACTGATGCAGAAGGTGACTTTGATATTTTATATAGATTGGACGAAAGGCTTTCTATGCCAGAATCAGAATATCGAGATTACACAGGGGTTCAATTTGAAAAATTTTATGGACCACAGTTTAAATTTGACGGAAGCACCTTAAAGGATTTCAAAACAATTATTGTACATATTAATCCAAAAAATATGGCAAAGCTTCTTATGGTGATCAAAAAAGATTTTGATCAAATTATTCGTGAACCATTTTGGCATATTGAAATAGAAACGCTTCCATATCCAAAAGATGATTATGAGGGTACGTATACGACTACATTCTTACATGGAATGTATTACCCAGAAAAAAACATATTTACACATATTGATTTTACTAAGAATCAATATGGTAATGATATATATCAATCAAAATATCAAGATAGCCAGGATGGTTTACCAATTGATACTTATACAGAAAGCCGAAGTCAACACTACAAAATTTGGTGTATCGAAAACGGTGCATTTTCAATCAAAATGTGGTATATGTTGATGCTTGTATCATTGGATAAATCATATCAGGTTTTATTTGAAGAAATAATGAATTAAATAAGGGAGAATGTGTGAAACTTTGGAATTGTCAATTTGTTTTTATAAAGAATAGATCGACAACTTCCAGTTTGCGAGTATGTTACCTGATTAGATAATAAAAAGAATTATATAAAACGCCGAGTTAGTGTAAAAGCTAACCTTGGCGTATTTTTTTACACAAAAATCAAGGAGGAAAACATGAAAATAGACAAAGAAAAAGAAGTTGAAACAAAAATACACAAAAAGCGAGATGGTAAGATTCATAAGAAGCGAGATGTAAAAATAGACGGTAAAGCTATGTCTACAAGAACAAAGAATAATGTAAGAGTTATGAGAAAAGTAGCTGAATCAAAGATTATAGACAACATTGAAGGTGGTGAAAACATTGAGGGAGCTTTGGAAGCATCAGAAATGGCAGTGAGACCTATAAAAGGCATCGTAAATGAAGGTAATAGAATTAGAAAAAAGGCACAAGTTTCAAAACTTCAAAAAGAAGTCGTAGGAAGCAGGTTGAGAAAGAGAGCAGTTAATAAAGGTAGAGAGTTAGCAAAGAAGTCAGGGAGAAAGGCTGTAAAGAAAACATCTAAAAAGATGGCTAAAGATACCAGCAGGAAAGTGGCAAAGGAAAGTACAAAGATTGCAGCCAAGGTTGGGACTGCAGTGGCAGGTTCAGTGGCAGGACCGGAAGGAACTTTGATAGGAATGGCTGTAGGCGAAGCAGCAGGAATGAAGATTGACAATACATTTTACAAGGCAGAGCAAAGAAGTAGAATGATGAAATTCTTTATGGACAAGCTGAAACCAAATGAAGAGCAGAATGACAGTCTTTTCAAACTGGTGGGGAGCATGGTAAGAAATAAAATGACTTTTATGATCAAAAGAGCAGTATCCTTGTTGGCACCATTGATTACACCAATTTTAATAATTGTAATAGCAGCAACCGGAATTGTATTTGCCGTAATTGCAGTTCTGTACAATTCACCATTTGCATTGTTTCTCCCACCATTGGAAAGTGGAGACACAATACAGTCAGTGACAACACAGTATGTTTCAGAATTTAATCAGGAGATACAGACTTTGATTGATGAACACAAGGACGCTGACAAGGGAAGAAAGGTGTATGTGGATTATGAAGGAATGAATAGTGAACCGTCCAATTATTACGACATTATGAGTGTATACATGGTTAAGTACGGATATGAAAATACCGCAACAAAAATGAATGAAATGAACAAGCAAAATTTGAAGGCAGTGTTTGATGACATGTGTAAATACACCACGGAGAATGTAACAGAGAAAAAAGGCAAAAAAAAGACAAAGTACTTAGAGGTGAGAATTACACTAAAAACATATACGGATATGACAACAGAGTATCAGTTTGATGAAGACAGAACAGCAACACTTAATCAGTTGATGAGTGCTTACATAACAAACAATACTTCTGGTGGAAGCCAGATAAGTGGATTACAGGGAAGCCTTACTCCGCAGGAGATAAGCAACATAACAGACAAGATTTCAAATCCAACACAAAAGGCTGTTGTTTCATTTGTTTTGGCAAAGGTAGGATATCCTTACAGTCAGCCGTTAAGAAACAGTGGAAAAGCGTTTGACTGTAGTTCCTTGGCATACTATGCGTGGAAGTCAGCAGGCGTTGACATATCGTTTGGTGGTGGAACAACTGCGGCTGCAGAAGCAGAAGGTCTAAAAGATAAGACAGTGAAAGAAGAAAATCTACAGCCGGGAGATTTGATTTTCTACAGTTATACAACTAATGGAAGGTATAAGAACATCAGCCATGTTGGAATTTATGTGGGCAATGGAAAGATGGTGGAAGCTGTGGATGAAGCTCATGGAGTATGCTTGGGTAATTATCATAATGGTGGATTGGTGATGATATGTAGACCGGGGAACTAAAATATGTTAAATGTGGTTCCAATCTTAACAATTCAACCACATTAGAATTCGACAACCTTTCTTACCTTTGATAAAATTATCATGTCAAGGAAAATTGATCAATAACTAAGACAACAAAATAAATGCCTTATTAAAATTCTTGGTTTAATACCGGGAGTTTTAATAGGGCATTTTTTGTTACAAAATTTTAATGGAAAGAGAGGAGTGGACCAGTGAAACAGGCAGAAGAAAAATACAAAATTAGAGAAATTAGTTATCTTTTCCAGACACTTGAAAAGGAATGGGAACGTTCTGGAAGAACAGTGACTAAGCGTAAACTAAATCAGGATGCATTGGACATGTTTTCTGAATATTACGTGCAAAAGGTAAAGGAATATGAAACAGAGCAGGATAATATCAAAACAAAAACAATTCAGAAGATGGTGAAGGAAATAAAGGAAATGAGTATTCTTTTAAGAATAGCAAAAAAGATTTGTACTAAATCAAAAACTCAGACTACAAAGGATTACATCATTATCGAATTGGACAAGGAAGAAAGAAATTGCTTGGAAAATATTATAGGAAGTGAGGACTAGCGGATGAATTATAAGATAAAAGTTTACAAGACAAAAAGTAATGAATGGAGCACTAAGGCATATGCTTCAGTTACATTTAATAACAGTTTTGTTGTAACAGGAATAACGGTTAGAGAAGGAAAGAACAATAACTTATTTGTAGCCATGCCAAGTTATAAAAGCAGCAAGACAGATGAAAATGGCAAGCCTGTATACAAAGATTATTGTAATCCTACCACAAAGGAATTCAGGGATGAACTTTATGGAAACATCATTGATGCTTATATGAATGACAAGAAGGAACTTGAAGTAAAAGGCGCAAGCAACAAGTTTGAATTTGGAATAGCCCTAAGAAGTTTTAGTGGTGAGAACATAGAAGCTTTGGGACGCATCTATTTTGATCAATGTTTTGTCATTAATAACGTGAAAGTAATTCCAAGCGAAAAAGGTTCATTTGTGGCAATGCCGTCACAACTTGTAAATAAAGAAAATGGCGAAAAAGAGTATGAAGATGTTTGTTTTCCAATAACAAAGGAATTTAGAACAGAATTGTATGACGCAATTTTAAAAGAAAAGGACATTATGAAACAGAAACAGCAGGAAGAATTTCAGAAGATTGATGAAATGGACAAAGATAATTTGCCATTTAGATAGGAGGAGTTATGAATAAAAAAGTATGTGTGATTTTTAGAAATGATGAATTTTTGGATAACGATGTAAGAGTGGAAATTATGAAGATTATTGCGTGTATTCCCAAACAGGAATTAAATAATATACATATTTGCATTGACAGTTCGAAAAAAGATAATGAAGGTATTAGACGTGAATGGTTAAAACAATTCATAAAGGAAAACTTATTTACAACGAGTACAATATATACTAATTCATTAGTAAGTATTGCGTGTGACGTAACAGAAATAAACATTTTCATAGCATTGATGCATTTGTTTGGAATAAATATTTATCTGGAAAATGAAGAGGCAAGCATAATACCTGATCCATTGTATGTAGGTGAAATTCAAAAAATAATAAAGACTAAACTTAAGGAGCATCCAATGTGTATAGCAAAGGCTAATGCGGAGGAAAGAGCGTTTGTTGTCAATGTTGTGTTAGACATTATAGACAATCTTTGGTTAGATTACAGAAAGACAGTACAGTAAAATGAAAATGTTTTTATACTTTACAAATGAAAGAGTAAGTTATATAATGACACTACAGCAGAAATCGAACGTACATTCGAACAAAGCTGAACTTCTATCCGGAATGAAGTAAGAGAAATGAAAACTTAAGCAGAAGGGAGATGAACCAGGTGTCTACAGAAGATTTGAGCAAAAGACAGATACAAGTATATGACAGCATTGTAGCTCATGTCCAGGAATACGGTTTTGCACCCACCGTCAGAGAGTTGTGCAAATTAACAGGTTTAGCTTCCACATCAACTATAATTGGGCATTTAAAGACTTTAGAGAAAAAAGGATACATAAAAAGATATCCTACGCACCCTAGAGCAATTACAATATTACAGTAGATGTGTGAGATGGAAATTACCGAAGTATAAGATCAGCGGAATAACAGGTCATGTGCGTAAGGCTAAACAGGCGCAGATGATGGTTACATAAGGCTTACAAGGAATAGTTTCCCATCCTTTGTGAGTACAAAAATTTAATGATTAAATATTTGTATAACAAGGAGAAACACAATTGAACAGAATAGATACTAATGGAAAGAATACATTTAATGTAGGAGATGAAGTCTACATTATTGAGAGTAATCGCAACGTAAGAAAAGTTACAATCATAAAGATAAGCAGAGATTTCTGTACAGTAAGATTTGCTGATACAGATGGAGCAATAGCAGTAAGAGTAAGCAGACTGTATGGTACCCGCAAGATGGCAGAGGAATCACTGCCAAAGAAACTAACAGTTGCAGTCAGACAGGAAGGACCTCGTCCTCCACATAACGTATGGATGTAGTGGAGGTGATTTGGTGATAGAGTTTGAATATGACAAAACAGGGGTCGGCATACGACTAGAGATGCTTAGGAAAAAGGCTAACAGTTCCAGAGAAAAGGCAGCGGAAGACTTAGACATATCAAAGGATTCCTTATATGCCTACGAAAAAGGGAAAAGCATTATGAGCGCAGAAGTATTGGCAAAGGTTTGCATCTTATACAATACTTCAATGGACTACTTACTTAATGGTTGTGAATCAGAAAACAATGTTATAATTCCGGAAATAATGATTTCTTTAGGAAAATATAATGTTGAACAACAGAAACACATGTATGCAGCATTGAGTCATATGATGAAAGTGTTTGCGTAAGAAGAGTAAAAATAAAATCACATTTATGGGAAATCATAGGTGTGATTTTTAATATAAAAAATTGTTATAAGATTGATAAAATGATTTAAGATTACTATTATTTTTTTTCCTTGATAAAAGTCAATAAATATTGATAATAGATAAAAGTTTATGATACAATTTAATAGAGTCAACATGCCATAAAATTGATGTATGTGCAGATTCTTGATTTCTTAAAGTACTTCATTTCTAAATTTTTCTATGTAAATGTTAATAAAGATAAGAAATAAATTGTAATCTATTTTCTAGATATTTGTAGACAGCAAAAATAAGTTGAAAAATTTTATCTGATATTAAACATAGAACAGCAAATAGAATATGAATATGTTAATAATATTATTATCAGAGAGGAGAAATTTAAATGAAGCTAGAGAAATACAAATTATTTTGGAAAAGTGAAAAAGAAAATAAGAAAGTAGTAAAATTGCTTGGATGGAATGAAGAAAAACAAGATTATTACACTTTTGTTAAAGAATGTGTTGACAGAGGATATCATCAAATATCTATAACAGGCGAGATTATGCTTGCTATAATTGAAAAATTAGCAACAAATATAAATATAAATATATCAAAAATAGAATTAATGGAAGAAGATTATGAAGAAGGTAATCAGTTAAAATCTATGGTAGATATGTTTCGTACTAATAGAGCTGTTTTAGTAGATATTGTTAAAACATTGCGCTATCTAGAAGATGAGTCGTCTATTGAAATAAAAAAAGTTACATTTGATGACGTTAAAAATAAAAATATATTGTTCATTCAAGTAAATGGTTTGATTGGTACATCAAATATACAATCTAATATTGAACAAGATATTATTAATTTGATAAAGGAGTACATTAATCGATGAAAAAGTGTATAAGACTTTTTGTGTCGTTTATTGGCTCATTACTTGCGCTATTGATGGCACATTATTTTAACATTTGCACGTATTTAGAATTTATCCCAGATGATAAGAAATACGATGTATGTATCTCAATTTATTTTGTGTGCGCGGAAACAATAATGGGAATATTTTTTGATTGGGCATGTAAAAAGATTACAGATAGTAAAACGCAAGTTGAAGCTTCATTTTTTAGACCAAAGGATGAGGCAAACATTAATACAAATCCTGTTGTTCAATTCAATGAATTGGATATGATAGAAGTAAATCTTAGAGTGAAAATTACAGGTAAAAGTTCAAATATAGCAAACAGTAGTATAAAGATTGATGCAATAAAACAGATAGATATGCAGTTTGCAAAAAAAGGAATGGGCTCAACAATAAATAATAATGGAGATGCAATAATTAATTTTTCAGATGCTTGTGAGGGGCATAAACAAATTGATTACGAAGAAGAGTTTAAACTTGTTTTACAACGAGGGGATTATGATACACATTCAAGTATAGTAATTAAACCCGAAATTATTTTAAACAAAAGTAAAAGAGTAGATTATAAATGCAATTATATTAAAATTAAATTGGAGGAGCGATAGTATGGGAGCTACAACTAGATGGAAAGATACAGAAATGACAGATATAAATGAAGTATTGTCAAAGATGACATCAGAAATTCCTGATGATAGTAGGGCATCAGTGTATAGAATACGTTTTCGTAATCGAAAATTGTCAGAGGATAATAAGACTATACATATTAATGGCGAGAATATTGAATATAATGTAATAAAGTATGGATATATTCAAATATCAGCTCAGGATGATCCGTCAGAGGATAGAGAGATTCCTAAAAATGGTTTTATTGTTGTTACAAAAATAAGGGGAATAATATATTATATTGTGGATCAAAATACAACGGCTAAGAAACTGCTTCGCAAAATACTTGGATATACTGGAAAAAATGAAATAGAGGCGGCAGGATTTGATTTTGCAGAGGATTTTTTTGTTTGGCTTGTGTGTAAAGTATATAATTCGGACGAGTTAATTGAGAATAATATGTCGGATGATAAAAAGGAGTTGTTTTTGGAAGAAATAAAAGGCATTAGAGGTAATACAGAAGATTTACAAACCAGAGTTGCTACAAGTGGAGAGTCTGTAATGAATGTAATAAGTACATTGTCTTTTATACTTGAGAGTAGGAGGCTTAATCAGGTAATATTAAACCTAAAATATACAGAACATGAAAATATACGAGTAAAACTTCAAAAGAATACCGTGGAGTTAGATAGACCATATTTAGGGGAATTTGATAGTGAAGCAACAAATGAAGAAATATATGGGAAGGTATATTTGCTATTGTATTTTGAAATTCTTCCGTTGTTAGAACAAGAATACCGAATGAATAAAGCGGATGATATTTGGAATCAAAAAGCATATATTGATTTTTTGCAAGGTGTAAAAGATACCGTTATTGAAAAAATTGAAAATAAAATAGTGGCTATTTCTGGATCTTATAAAAATAGCAAATAGAATTATTTCAACTTATTGAAAAAATCACATTTAGAGTTGTTTGTACCTAAGTGTGATTTTTTTTTGCCCTAAATCTCGTACTATTTTCATACTCCTTTTCGTATTATCCTCGATTTCAAGTTACCCCGGAAAATTTTACAATAAGTGCATAGTCATTGAGGTACCAACCCAAGGCTTAACTTACAAATACATAGAAAAAGTTTCTACCATGTATATGGTTTTTAATTTGCACTGCGCCGTGATTAATGCAGGCTTTGTGGTTAGAGCAGCATTATAGCGAGGCAGATTTATACTGGCGACGGTCAGATAAAAAGAAACAACTATTGGGTAAGAGTTTTGATAAGGCGTTTCTCGGTTGTGATAATCACAAAGCCCATAGATATTCAGACGTGATGACTATGTAGATGTAAGTTACCATTTATAACAAATATCATTTAAAAGAAGGTAGCAAGATGAAATATGACAAAATTGGAACAGGAGTTAATTTAAGACAGCTAAGAATAGAAAATAAATTATCAGCAGGAGAGGTCAGTGACATTGTTGACAAAAGTGAATCACACATAATGCAGCTGGAAAGAGGTAGCAGAAACCTTACAGTGGAAATGCTTTGTAAATTCGCAGATTTATATAATACCGATCCAAATACAATTCTTGGAATTAGCTCACAGAGAATGGTGGTAATGATAGACAAGTTAAAATCATTGCCGGTGGAAACAAGTGAACAGTTAATAAGAACATTTATTTCTGTAATAGACAGTTTAGATGTATTTGCAGGAGGTGGAAACAATGACAGACATGCGAAACGGAGAGCAGTCTGCAGTAATGAATCTTGATGAAGTTTGCTCATATTTGCGTATTGGAAAAACAAATGCAAGAGCTTTTTTAAAGAAGCATGAACACGATTTTGTAATACATATTGGAAATCGAAGTTATGTTGTGAAAAAGCTTTTAGATGAGTGGCTTATTAAAGAGGCAAAAAGGTAAAAAGTAAATAATATTTTGATTGAGTCGATATGCGAAGTTTGCTATAATTTTCTTGTGAAATTGTTTTACGAATATCGACTCATCTTTTTAGGAGGATTAAAAGATATGAGTAAGACAGTAAAGAAAACTACAGAAGAACTTCCAAAGTATGTGAGAAGATTAGCTGGTGGCACATATGAAGCCAGAAAGATGATTCATGGAAGAACAATAAGAGTGTCAGGAAAAAATCTGACGGAAGTAATGCTGGAGTTTGAATTTAAGATAAAGTGTATGGATAATCCATATCTGGAAGGTGCAAGGATTACACTGGATGAATGGTTTGACAAGTGGTTTACCACGTATAAGGAACCATGCATATGCAGGAATTCGATTTATCCAATGAGAAACAAATATAAGTCCACTTTTGGAAAAAAGATTGGTGACATGTATTTGGCGGATATTAGAAACATTCACATACAGAAAACATTAAAAGAGTTAAGTGATGAAGGAAAAGCACCATCTACACTTAGGGAAGCTCTTGGACGTGTCAGGGAGTGTTTGGAATCGGCTAAGAATAATAGATACATACAGGAAAATCCTTGTTTTGACATTATAGTACCATGGAAACGAACTACAAGTAAAAGAAGATTTTTAACTGTTAAGGAGCAGAATGATTTCTTAGAGTCAGTAAGAACAAATCAATCTTATTTTTATCCGATGATAAAAATTATGCTACAAACAGGGCTTCGAGTTTCGGAGGTAGGTGGATTAAAATGGAGTGACATAGATTTCAAAAATAAAGTAATACATGTTCAAAGGGCATTGACCTGCAATTACGAATAAGGAGAGAAAGTAATGAGAATGTCACCAACAAAGACGCAGAATTCAGTAAGGGAGATTCCTTTTATGGGTGATGTGGAGGAACAGTTGCTTGTTCAGAAAAAACAGCAGGACCAGACAAAGGAAAATTTGGGAGACAGATATCGAAGTGGTGAAGGAGAATTTACAGATTTAGTATTTACTACTTCAATGGGAAGTCCAATGATAAGGCATAACGCTCAAAAGGTTATCAATAAGTCTGTTAAGGCGTATAACCTTGAGGAAGGTTCAAGAGCAGTGAAGGAAAACAGACCTCCGGTATATATGGAACCGGTAAGTCCGCATGCATTGAGACGAACATTTTGCACCAGATGCTTTGAGGCTGGAATTAATCCAAAAGTTGTGCAGTCTGTAATGGGGCATGCAACGTATTCAACAACCATTGACATATATACAGAAGTCATGGGTGAAATGAAAGAAGCAGAGTTAGCAAAGTTTACATTAGATGTAAATACGAAAGAGTTAATAAACCAAAACTAAAAAAACAAACCAAAAACATTAATAATATGTTATAATTAAGAAATACAATAAAAAAATAAATTTGAAAAAATAATATTAATTTTGGTTTATGAAAAAATTAATATGTTCTATATGACAAAATAAAGTGTGTTAATATAGATTGTTTAACAAGATTATTTGTTAAAAGATATCATAACTTATCAGATTATAAAAACAACTTACAGTTAAGGTTGCAAAACAGATGAAATAAATCTAGGTAGAACAATAAGATAAGAGAAAACCCTTTAAGCGTAGGTAAGTTACTATGTTTAAAGGGTTTTTTTGCGTCCAATGAGAACACACAACTTATCGCATAGTATCATAACTAATCACAAAAGTTGGACCGAATTTGGTCCAAAGTTGGTCCGGATAAAATGGACCAACTTTAAAAGAAGAGTTTGCTTAATTCTTCGTTAATAACTAAATTGGATTGCTATGAAATATTTATTAAATATTAAAATAATGAAATAAAAATGTATGCGAATAAGAGAACAACGTTCTATTAATAAAATATTTTATAGTAGTTCAAAATATGGAACTAAAAAGATTAATACACCATAAAAAGGTGTAACGAAACAAAAATGCACCACTACAGTTAATGGTTAAATATTAAAGTTAGAATTATGATAATGGTGCTGGAAGCAATTGACTTCCTAAAAATACAATTGAATAACAATTACAAATTTATGAAAGAATTTCATATCTTACACAGAATAGGAAGTTGACAATGAATTACAGCGATTAAAAGTACTGAAAGCATCTTATGACAGCCAAAGATATACTTTTCAGGATAATTTTATGATTAAGTTTCCTAAATTAATTAAAGCAGCAGAAGAAAAAATTGAATGCGTGAGAAAGGACATTGAACTTAGAAATGCTGAGCGTGTAAAAAGCGAAGAGTTTTCAATAACAATAGGTAATATGTTGTATACCGAGAGAAACGATGGAGGGACAGCCATGCTTGAAGAGATAAGCAAGTATAAAGCAGGTGATACTTATGAGATTGGAAAGTTCAGAGGATTTAATCTGTTGGTTGAAAAGAATTATATGGGAATAAATTTCTTAATACTTCAGGGAAAAAACGAGTATAAGGCAGAAATGCCTACAAGTGCTGTTGGAAATATGATAAAGCTGGATAATATGTTTAATAACATAGAAGAAAATGAAGAGTTTCTAAAAAAGAAGATAGAACAGTATAAAAGAGATTTAGAATCTTCAAAAATAGAATATGAAAAGCCTTTGGTTTATGAGGAAGAGCTTAAGGAGAAGTTAAAACGTCAGGCAGAATTAAATTCTATGTTGGATTTGGAAAAGAATATTGGTGAAGAAATAAAAGAAACAGAAAAAGAAGAAATATATAGTAGAGAAGGAGAAAAAAATGAAGTATACAGTAAAAGTAAATAAAGTAAGAAAAAATGAAGGAAATTTAAGAGGGTTTGCAACAGTAGTATTTGGTGAGTCATTTAAAATTACAAACATTGCTATTCTTGAAAATAGCAATGGAAATCTGTTTGTATCAATGCCAAGGTATAGAAGCAGTGAGGTGGATGAGCATAATAATTTCGTTTTTAAGGATATATGCAATCCTATAACAAAGGAGTTCCGTACAGAATTGTATGATGCAATAATTGAAGGATATAAGAATGCTGGAAAAGAAAATAATGAGCTAAATACAGAAAAAAATGAGGTAGAGGAGCCACCGTTTACAGTAAAAGTTACGCAGTACGAAAGAGAGGGGAGCAATATAAAAGGTCTTGCAAGAATTTATTTGGATGACAAATTTGTAATAAATAACGTGACACTGATTCAGGGAAAGGAGAATGTGTTTGTGGCAATGCCCTCATATAGGACAAAGCAGAAAGATAAGGATGGAAAGACGGTATATAAGGATATATGTTTTCCAGTGACAAAAGAGTTTAGGGAAAAGTTGTATGGGGAAATAATGGAGACTTATAATTGTGCTCAAAATAGAAGTTTGGTAAAAAGCAATGACATATTTAAGCCACAGGCAAGTACGAATCAATTTATAATGGAGCATACATATAGATAATAATTAGAATGCATATAAATTCTTTAAGATACATTCTAATTATTAATTGTGACAAAAGTTAAAATTTAATAGAGTATATTTCTAGCTTTTAATAACTAATGTTAGTTATTAAAAGCTAGAAATATATAATATTTATCAAAATTGTTGGTTAAAAAAGAAAATTGAAATGTAAAGTAAAAAAGATGTTTGAATTTGGACAAAATAAAAGAAATATATTATTGAATTAGAGAATTGTATTTTCATACTTATTTGGTGTAAAATATCTATTATAATGTATAGTACAATATTTAGTTGAAAATAGTTTGATAAGGTAATCTAATTAGAGTTATTAAAGTAATTATAAAAGGAGGGTGGATTATAGTTATGAATAAAATAGTATTCTTAGATATTGATGGGGTATTAAATTCTATAAGTTGGAATAATAAACATCAGAATGAAATTAGAAAGGGAGAGTTGATTTCTGAAGAAAAAGTAAAGTTATTAGCAAGATTAGTTAAGCGTACAGGTGCAAAAATTATTTTACATTCAGGGTGGAGATTTTGGTTTGATGATGATATAAAACCATTGAGAAAAGAAGCGGTCAAATTAGTAAAACTATTAAAAGAAGAAAGTGTGTATATAGCTGGAAAAACACCAGATTTAACAACGGAAGAGATTAGAAAAACAAAAAAATTTAGCATAGTAAAAGCAGATGAAATTTTTTTGTGGTTAAGAATGAATACTGATATAGAAAATTGGGTTGTACTAGACGATATTGATTTGAAACATAAGAATATAAAGGAACATCAAATTTTGATTAACCCTAATTTAGGGCTAACACAAAAAGATATTGGAGACGCCGAAAAAATATTATTAGATAGTCGCGTAAGTTTTAATATAAACTAAAAAGTGTTAATATGGTCGGTTGTATGTTGGACTTATGATTTTATAAATTGGTATTGATAGAAGATTAATATTGAAAGATTAAAGTATAATAAATTAATATGAAATAAAAATAGAATTTTTAGGAAAGAGGTTCGAATTGTGAGGTTCGTCCTCTTTTTTATTTATTGTTATCATAAATGTACAAGGTTAATATATTAATACAAAATCATTAAATTTTATAATAGTTGCAAAAATGTTATTAAAAATTTAAATACTAATATTTAAATACAACGAATACAATTGGTGATTTGCAAAATAGAAGCTTTTATTATATCAACGATATGTGCATATTGGAAAAATAATTATATGTAAAGATTTCCCATTATTTATCTTGGATGCATAGAAATATTAATATCAGAAGAATTAATAATAATGTTTGTTTAAGTATGATTAAAAAAAGTGGAGTTGAAATAAAAAGAGAAAATATTATTTTTATACACATTATTAATTACTTACTTGAAGTAATAATGTGTATGAGATAAGTGAATGATAATGCTAACAAAAAGGAACAATAGTTTGTTTTTTTATAGACAAAATAATTTTAAAATAGCATAAACAGATGAAAAAAATAATTGTTTAAATTGTAACAAAATAAAGTAGAAGTCATAATTAAAAAAATTATGTTTTCGTATTAACGAGAGAAGGCAAATAAATTTTTTTAAATATGAATAATAACGTAGAGCCATATTAAAAGGAGTTGAGAAATAAATAATATGTTCAATAAATTTTTTGATGAGTTTAGTTTAGAATACAAAATGGAAGTATTTGATGGTAAGAATAGGGTACTTTTCGCTACGGATAATAAGCAGGAAATTTATGCTATCAAACAATATTTTGAGTGCTTTTGGAAAATGGATTATTTTGTAAACACAAATAGAAATGAATACATACCTTATATAAGAAGCGTATTATGTCATGAATATGAGGAAATTATAAATAGAATAGAATTTTCGTTTGAAGAAAAATTATTTTATGACTTAGAATCAGGATATAAATATGAAGATGAAAATTATTATATTGTAATGCGAATAAATAAAATGGGGATAACAGTTTTTGATAAAAATAACAGGGATATTATATATTTAAGAAAGTCAAATATTGTAGAAAATCTACATTTGAGTCAACTTATAAAAGAACCATTACATAATGAAAAGGTTAAAAATGGGTATATTTTACTACATTCGTCCCTTTACACCTCTGTTTTTTAACTCGTTAAGCACAGATAACCAGTATTTAGAACTTTCATTATCTCCAACGCTTATGCTTAATACATCCTTTTTTCCGTCCACTGTAATGCCCAGAATAATATAAGCAGCAAGTTTTCTTATTATTCCCTCATCCCTTACAGAATAATGAATGGCATCAATGTAAACAACAGGATAAACGTCATCTAATGGTCGGTTTTGCCAGTCCTCGATTTGTGGCATTATTTTATCAGTCACATCTGAAATAAACCCTTCTGATGTTTCAAATCCATAAATATCCTCAATTGTGTCGGAAATCTGTCGTGTTGTCATTACCTTTGCGTACATTGAGATTATTTTCTGGTCAATGTCTGAAATGTCTTTCTGACGTTTCTTTACAATCTGTGGTTCAAAGGTGGAACGTCGGTCCTGTGGAACATCGATTTCCATGGAGCCATAACTGCTGTTAACACGTTTGGATTTGTAGCCGTTTCGATAATCATCTGATTCGGAACGTTGTGACTTTGAATAACCTAAATGGTCATCCATTTCAGCCTCCATCATTTCTTTGATTGTACCTCCAAGAAGATCTTTTAATGCATCCTGAATGTCTTCAGCTGTCTGAATGTCATATTCATCCAACAGCTGGTGGATGATGGCACGTTTGCCATCCGTTATTTGTACTTTGTGTACTTTTTTTCTTTCTCTTGCCATAATTAAGACCTCCTATAATAATAAATTTTATCATAGAAGGCCTATTTATTATATTTAAATATTTAATTTACAGAAAAACTTTCACACACTCTAGTAATGACATATTGAAAAATTATATTTTATTAAATATATCATTAGATCATCAAAGTCTCAAAAATAATTGAATTTTTAATTTGATTTATTATAAAGACTTTTATTTTACTGTTACTTTGCAGACAAATTTTTTCTTACCTGAAATTACTGTAATCTTAGCCTTTCCTTTTTTCAAGGCTTTGATTCTACCGTTTCTGTAGACTTTGACAACTTTTTTGTTTGAGGTTACGTAAGTGATTCTGTCACGACTATTTATCGGTGTTAGAGTAACTTTAAATTTAAAAGTTTTGCCTTTTTTCAAAGTCAGTTTCTTACGGTTTAGCTTAATCTTTTTAGTAGTAATTTTGCGTGTCTGCGCATTCTGAGACGAAGTCGTTGGAGTTTTTGTAGTTGTCTTAGAAGAAGAAATTTTTGCAAGTGTTACAGAATATACTTTTCCACAAGCACTGCAAGTCTTGGATTTTAATCCTTTTTCTGTGGTTGTAGGTTCTTTTACAACTACATATTCTCCGTAACTATGTCCTGTTGCTTTTATGCTTCTTGTTTTTGTTTTTTTACATACAATGCAGGTAAAAGTTGTTATGCCGTTTGCTGTACATGTAGGCTCTTTTGTGACTTTTCCGTCATCCCAAGTATGGTTACCGGTTTTTGTGATGGTCTGACCATATGAAATTGTTTTCTTACAATCAGTGCAATATGTATTTCCTGTATAACCATCTTCGCCGCAGGTTGCGTCTTTTTTCTTGCGGATTTCAGTATGCTGATGTCCTGTTGCTGCAATGCTCGCAGTTTTGGTTTTGGCACATATACTACAAGTAAATGTTCGAACACCTTTCGCTGTACAAGTAGGTTCTGTTGTGACCTTTCCTTCATCCCAAGTATGAGTAGTTAATTTTGCAATGGTCTTACCGGATGAAATTTTAGTGCCACAATCAGTACAATATGTATCGCCGGTATAACCGGTTTCGCCACAGGTAGCAGCCTTTTTATTACGAATTTCGGTATGAAGATGTTCTGTTGTTTTTGCAATGTTTTCTGTTTTTGTCTTACTACAAATGCTACAAGTATAGGTCTTTACGCCTTCCTTTGCACATGTAGGTTTTTTAGTGATTACTCCCTTATTCCAACTATGATTTTCTGTTTTTGCAATAGTATTGCCTGATGAAAGTTTAGTTCCACAGTCAGGGCAATATTTATCACCGGAATATCCTTCCTCTTTGCAGGAAGCTTCCTTTTGATTTCGAATTTCAGAGTGGAGATGATTTGTTGCATCTACGTCAATTTTTTCAATTTTTATATTATTACAAATGGTGCAGGTGAATTTATTTTCGCCTTCCCCTATACAGGTTGGAGCCTTTGTAATTACTCCCTTATTCCAATGATTATCACAGTCATGTACGATTATTGTTGCCGAAGTTGTTGATGGCAATCCGTACAGTGATGTGGTTAACGTGGTGGTACCTTCTTTAAGACCTATAATCTTTCCATCACTATAGGTGGCAATAGAAGGGTCATTAATGGAAACGGTTGGAGTATCTAACACGGTTCCGATTGGTCCAAATTGATTTATAAGAGAAAGTATAGGTGTAATATTTGGAGTTACTGTTTCTCCTAATCTAAGAACATATGAATCTTGGTCAAAAGATGTCTTATAATTAGTAATCCAACTTTTAGTTACTGAGACAGTAACAGTTTGTTCACTGTCATTTGCCGGTGTTTCTGTTATATTAATGGAAGGTCTGGAGGCAAATTCTTCCACCCAGTAGTCATAGCCGTTGTAAGTAACATGACCAACTCCAACGCAGGTAAATTTATAATTTAACATATTTCTACGGTGCCCCTGACCGGCATAAGGTTCGTTATCTTCACGCCATCCGTTATTTACTGCTTCTGCCTTAGAATAAACAGTAGGACTTGCTACTGCAATATTCTCACCTGTATCCTGTCTGGTTATATTTTCTTCAGTATAAATAGTAAAAGGATTTTGACCATTTGGGCGGGTGTGGTCGTAGGATAGTGCAATTTCTGCTGCACGTTTCATTGCAAGTCGCTCTAAATCATAGTCATAGACAAGTTCTTTTAAACCGGGATATGCAACTTGTTTGGTATCAGTTTTATCCCAAGCCCATGCGTCAGTAGGACTGGTTCTCAGTTCATTAATCATATCTAAGATTCTTCGGGCTTCTGTCTGGCCATACTTTACAGATATATTGACCGGAATGATTTCTTCTGCATTTACCTTTGTAGGAATTATCATAAGTAAACTCATAACAAAGGAAAATAGCAGTAGTTTTAAAGATGTTTTTTTCATATATTCATCGTTCCTTTCATAAATAAAATATTGTTAAGGGAAAAAGACTTTTCCGATATATAAAATTCATAAATTATCGGGCAATTTATATAGTTATATTTTATTACATTTTTTTGCGATTGTATATGACATTTTTGTGTCTTGACACCCTAATTTTTATATGAAACCTCATAACTAAAAGGTTAAAACTGCATAATTAAGAGAGACTTCTTAAAGGACCATAATTTTTCTATAATAAAATCGGCAGAAACTATTAATTAAAGATTGAATATTGGTTTAAGGAGTATCGATAAATGACAAAGTGGGCAGTTATAATTGTGGTATTGCTAGCCATAACTATTAGTGGATGCAGTAGTAATGGAAAATCAAACGATAATATTACAGATGTAGGAGAAGCGACAACAGTGAATAATTCATAGGAAAATATAGGTAATAATACAGAAGAGTTTAATAAAAATACAAAGGTAAAGGATTATTCTTCCAGAAAAAACAGATTCCAAACAAAAGCGATTTTTAACTGTGGATGAGCAGAAAAATTCTTGGAAACAGCAGAAACAGAATATGGTTGATATTACCCTATGCTGAAAGTTATGTTGCTTACAGGAATGCGTATTAGTGAAGTGGGCGGATTATGTTGGTCAGATATTGATTATGATAATGATGTAATTCATATTAGAAGAGCATTATTTAGTCAATATGAATATGGCAAAAAGAAATTACATTTTACAACAACAAAGACTATTAATTCGGTAAGAGATATTCCAATGATGAAGGATTGTAAAAAAATGTTGAAACTTCAAAAAAAGAATCAGAATAAGATAAAAAAGGAATTAGGAAAAAGATATAGAAGTGAAAATGAAGAAGGATTATCTGATTTAGTATTTACATCTTCTATGGGCTCAGCAGCAACAAGATATAATGTTGCACCAATTATAAATAAGATTGTAAAATCAATTAATTTGAGAGAAGATTATGAGTCTGTAAAAGAAAATCGTAAACCGATATATATGGAGCAGGTTTCACCCCATGCTCTTAGAAGTCTTCCTGTTTCTTTAGTAAGACGAAAATGTAACACAATAATCAGAGCCGATATGAGTTTTCATTCTAAAAAATGTATAAGGAGGAAGAAAGAAATGTGTAAGGTAATTGCAATAGCAAACCAGAAGGGGGGAGTAGGAAAAACTACCACAACAGTTAATTTAGGTATTGGATTAGCAAGAAAAGGAAAGAGAGTTCTGTTAATAGATGCAGACCTACAGGGTAGTATGACGGTAAGTCTTTGAATTGATGACACAACAAAGTTTGAATTTTCAAAGACAGACATTACCAACGGAAAGGAACTTCCGGGATGTCACATGCAGGTAATTGATAAGGACACAGGAAAGGTAATGGATGAATGGGTTTCATCAAGACAAAGTCATGTGATTGAAGGAAAATATGCCGTGGGGAAAACGTATGTTTTAACAGAGACGAAAGCAAGAGGCACCGACAACAATGGCGCCTACAACACAGAGTAAAACTTCAACAGTAGCAATTGGAGAAGGAAGCGATGTAGG
>OGWS01000971.1_pt1 | contig 26119 bp, 20 predicted proteins | sample 1576111 | NCBI WGS metagenome assembly OGWS01 (sample SAMEA3541534, study PRJEB24748) | human gut metagenome | biome: human gut; feature: human-associated habitat; material: faeces | place: China | collected 2012
CTTTCTGGTCGGCGTCGGCCTGGCTTAAAAGCCCCAGCTGCACCGGCGCGAAGGTGATGTTCTTCTTCACCGTCATGTGGGGGAAAAGGTTAAACTGCTGGAACACCATGCCCATTTTGCGGCGGATCTTCTGGATGTCGCAGCCGGGGTCGGTGATGTTCTGCCCCTCAAACCAGATCTCGCCCTGGGTGGGGGTCTCCAGCAGGTTCAGGCACCGCAGGAAGGTGGATTTGCCCGAGCCGGACGGCCCGACGATGACCACCTTTTCGCCTTTTTCGATGACCTGGTCGATGCCCTTGAGGATCTCGTTGTCCCCAAACGATTTGCGCAGTCCTTTAGTTTCGATCACTTGCACCCAACCTCCTTTGCAGAATCTCCAGGACCTTGGTCAGGCCCAGCACCAGCACCAGGTAAACGCCTGCACTGATGAACAGCGGCGGCAGCACGTCCCAGGTACGGGAGCCGACATACTGGGCCGCCTTGGTGATGTCGGTAACGGCGATGACCCCGGCGATGGAGGTCTCTTTGATGAGGGCGATGAACTCGTTGCCCAGGGCGGGGAGGATGTTTTTCACCGCCTGGGGCAGGATGATGCTGCGCATGACGGTGCCGTAGGAAAGGCCCAGGCTGGCGCCGGCCTCAAACTGCCCTTTGTCGATGGACTCGATGCCGGCGCGGATGATCTCCGAAACGTAGGCGCCGGAGTTGATGCCGAAGCAGGTGATGGCGGCGTAGATCTCCATATCGCGCATGGTGAAGATCAGGTTGGCGATGATGATGATCTGCAGGTAAACAGGGGTGGCGCGGATGACGGTGACGTACAGGGTGCACAGCTTGTCCAGCAGGCGCAGCAGCGGGTTGTGGCTGCCCTTGGCGCCGTATTTGGCCACAGCCACCAGCACGCCCAGCAGCACGCCCAGCAGCACGGCGAAGAAGGAGATGAGCAGGGTGTTCTGGATGCCCTCCAGGTAAGCGAGATACCGCTGGTCCTGGAAGAAGGCGGCGTAAAACCGTTCAAAGATGCTCAAGGCAAACTTCCTTTCTGTATGTTGGTTTCCTTATAGGGCTTGACACGAAAACAAAGGGGCCGGAAGGCTCCCGGCTCCTTTGCTGCGGTTGTTTTGTTGGGTGATTATTCTGCCTCGGCGGCCTCGGCGGCTGCCTGGACGTGGTTGGCGGTGAACTCCTCGATCTTGCCTTCGGCGATGAGCTCATCGATGACCTCGTTGATGGTCTCCAGCAGCTCGGTGTTGCCCTTCTTCATGGAGATACCGATGTTGATATCCTCATCGCTTACCTGGAAGTCGTTGTCGCCGCCGCCAAACTCAAGCATCTTGAAGTTCGGATAAGCAACCAAAGCGCCTTTACCAGTCGGCTGGTCGGTTACAACCAGGTCACACTTGTCTGCATTTAAGGACATAAGCATATCCGGTGCACTTGCGGTTGCAGCCAGGATGTTGGCGTCCGGGATCTGCGGCAGGCAGTTCTGATACCAGATCGTGCTCTGCTGGGAAGTACAGGTTGCGCCAGCTAAGTCTGCCACGCTGGTTGCATTTGCGTACTTGCCATCCTGTTTTACCAGGGTAACGATCGTTGCATAGTAGTACGGCTCTGAGAAGTCAACGGCCTGCAGACGCTCCTCAGTGATGGACTGACCTGCGATCACACAGTCAACCTGACCGGACTGGATCGCCGGGATCAGGGAATCCCAGTCAAGACGGACGATCTGAAGATCATAGCCTAATTCTTCACAGATCTTCTTTGCCATCATGACATCGTAACCGTAAGCGTACTCGTTGCTGTCTGCGATCGGAACGGCACCGTTGGAATCATCCGGCTGGGTCCAGTTGTATGGTGCGTAAGCACACTCCATCGCTACCTTTAATACTTTTTTCTCGCCGTCTTTTGCTGCCTCGGTCTCACCAGCTGCGGTGGTCTCTGCTGCATCTGCCTTGCTCTCAGCTGCTGCGGTGTCTGCTGCTGCAGTGGTCTCGGTCTTGCTGCCGCCGCATGCAGTCATGGATGCTGCCATCAGGGCTGCCATAGCAGCTGCCATTAATTTTTTTGCACTTTTTTTCATAATGTTTCCTCCTCGTGCATCAAGAAAGCAAAGAAATCCCTTGTTTGAAGGCTTCTTTGCTTTCTTTTTTGCGTATCTTATGATTTTTTTGCTTTTTTTATCATACAACCCGCCTGTGGCTTTGTCAATTGCTTTCTTTTTCCATGATAATTCCGTCACAATAAAACTTCCGTTACTGTCCACCAGGCCCCGGAATCTGTGCCGGAGACGGAGATGCTCCCGTACCAGTCCCCGGTGTGCTTCCAGGTCCTGCCGGAGTATTTCCCGACGCCCCCGGCGTACGCTGTGTTCCACCAGAACTGCTCCCAGGTCCGGACTGGGAATTTCCGGATGGAGTGTTCTGGGACGCGCCGTTCTGCCCCGGATATGCCTGGGCTCCACCGGAGCCAGCTGCATTGTTTGACGGCTGCTGCTGCGGTGCAGCCGTGGTCGGCGGCGCGGCTCCTCCCGGCTGTGCCTGCGCGGCTGTCGTCGGCTGGGCTGCTGCAGATGTTGACTGTGGCTGCGATGCCGTACCCGGCTGGGTCTGTGCAGCGCTCGTCGGCTGGGTGCTGCTCTCATGCGGTGACGACTGGCCATTTCCTCCACTTTGTGACTGTGGTTTTGTCTCTGCCGCCTTCCCACCTTCTGTCTGCTGCGGCTTCGTTTCTGCCGGAGTCTGGGCTGCCGTAGTCGGCTGGGTACTTCCTTCCGTTCCGTTCTGTGCTGCCGTACTGGTCTTTCCATCGCCGGTTCCGTCTAAGTGATAACAGATCACCGGCATCCCAGCTGAAATATTTTCATAAACCGTCTTGGCCACTGCCGGAGGCAGGTTGATACAGCCATGGGAGCCGTTTGTCTTGTAGATTTTTCCTCCGAAGCTGGAACGCCAGTAGGCATCGTGCATACCGATCCCACCATTGAACGGCATCCAGTAAGATACCGGAGTGGAATAGTTTTCCCCTTTTAATGTGGCATTTCTCTGCTTATAGGTCAGCGGATATACGCCCGCCGGGGTACTCCATCCACGGGATTCATTTCCCGACACGAAATCAGACTGTACGACCAGCTTTCCTTCCTTATAGAAAAACATATGCTGCGCCGTCAGATTGATTTCCGCGTAGGTTGTTCCGTAATCGTTTCCGTCGTGGGATGCCGCCGTCTGGCTGTAAACTGGTTCCCGCTCCTGACTCTCACAGGAAAGAAGGAGCTGCTTTAATGCAGCTGTTTCCTCGCTCTGATTGATCTTCCAGCCGTATACACTCTTGCTTATGGTCACACTCTGACCGTAAGAAGTCTGAAAGGTTTTCGGTTTATACGCAGTATTATAATTCTGTGCCAGCCAGGACACATACTCAGCGATCTTTGTCTCATCCAGGGAAACACCACCCTGTCCATCGCTCACGAGCCAGGTGTGGATCTTTTCCCCGTCCAAGATCTCGCTCTTGCTGCCAAACCGGTACGTTATGCTGGTCTGCACATACTTGTTCCAGGCTGCAAGCTCCGCATTCAATGCCTCATCTTCCGCCGTAATCTGCGGTTTTTTATAGACGCCCGCATCCTCCAGCGAAAGTGTTTCCTGGAAATTCAGAATCGCCTCATGCACAGCAGATGAGAGCAGCTCCATATCTGGACTTGCCCCCTCCTCTTCCGGTACAATCTCATATCCGGTTCCAGAGATATAATCCGATATGTAGGCATTTTGCGGCTCAACAACCTGTTCCGGACTTAGACACGCAAGTCCGGATACCACTTCAAAAAGTTTTGTTTCATCAAACACCGCCATGGTATCGATGGTGTAATCCACATATCTTCCGATATGAAATCCCCATGCCAGAACACTCTGGTCTTCCAAGATCTGCTCTAGGGTTCCATCGAATTCCGGATGAAACCCGATATCACTTCCGTTTATGACCTCGTTTTTTTCTCCGCGTTCCTGTAATGTCAGGGTATAACCGCTGGTTTCTGCCGTGATGCGGTCTTTGGTTTCCTCCGGAGTAAGACCGGAGACATCCAGACCATTGATCGTCGTATTTGGAAAATAAACCCGCTTATATTTTTGTCCTAAAACTGCATAAACGGCTCCGGCTACAATCACCACAGCCAGAATCGCCGTACCCGCTATAACGGCAACGGTTTTTCCATTGTTTTTTTGTTCCGGGTTCTGTCCTTGCGGCCCTCCCAGAGCGCTCTGCTGCTTTGACAAATTCTCCGGTTTCCGGCTTTCCTTCTGAGCCAGTCTTTCCTTTTGCTTCTTTCTGTTCCACTTTCCGCGGCTGCGGCCGTAGCCCGCCTGCTGATTCTCTGTTTCCATAAATCAAATTCTAATCTTTCTATATAATAATGATAATCCTGTCGGGTGCAGCGATATTTGCCCCATGATACCGGTCGTTTTCACACCATGTGATCTTACAATGCCATTTAATTGTAGCAGATGACCGGAATTCCCGTATAAACCAGATCATAAAGCGCCGCTGCCTTTTCCGGCGGCAGGTTCACGCATCCATGGCTTCCGCTTGTCTGGTAAATAGTCCCGCCGAATTTACTGCGCCAGTTCGCGTCATGGAAGCCAATGCCTCCGTTAAACGGCATCCAGTAAGATACCGGTGTTTCATATTCATATTTGCCGTCCGCCTGCTTTTGTCCGCGCAGTACACGATCCCGCTGCTTATACGTCAGGCTGTAAAGTCCCGGAGGTGTTGTGTAATTCTTGGAGACATTTCCCGTGACACAGGGTGCATCCCAGACAACCGCCCCCTCTTTTACCATGTAGACATGCTGGGCAGTCAGATCGGCCTCCACATAAGTCGTTCCCCATTCTGCCGCACTGCGGTCCACTGCACGAGACGCATAGACCGGCTCCCGGCTCTGGGACTGGGCCGTGCGGATGACTGCGGCAAGCGCATCTGCTTCTGCTGCCTGATCGATCTTCCATCCAAAAGATCCGCTCACGCTGACATCTCTTCCCGTCGCGGTGTGGAAGGTCCGTGCAGTCCCGGCAGTATCGTATTTATCTGCCAGGGTCTTCACATACGCACGGACTTTTTCCATATCAAGCTGGATCTGCCCCTCTGCACTTCCCGTGATCCAGGAACAGATTGAGGCGGAATCCAGTGTTTCGCTCTGCTCTCCAAAGGTATAGGTGACCGTCATCTCCCGGCACTGGTTCATGGTGTCACAGAGCGTCTTTAATGCTTCATCATCCTTGGTGACAGAAGGTGTATAGTAGCAGCCTGCTGCTTCCAGGTCCACCTCAGTCTCGCCCTTTGCTGCGGCATCGCGGATGAGCTGCGCTGTCTTTTCGCGGTCCACGTTGTTGCCACGTACTTCCGGGACGATGGTAAAAGGCTGACCCTCCTGATATCCGGATACGTATGCATCTGCCGTTGTAACAATGCTGCTGCCGCTGATGGCATTTAAGCTTCCAATCTTTGCATCAAGCGCTGCCTGGTCAAAGCTTCCTGTCATCTCAGTGCGGTGCTTATTGTCTGCGTCTGGTCCGGAAATCCGTCCGGATGCATTCTGTTCATCCAGGATCTGCTGCAGATATCCTTCCGGCAGTCCAACCGAAAAGCCAATTTCCGGTCCCGTGATCACTTCCGTCTTTCCGCCTTTTTCCCTGATCGTAAGTTTATAATCACTGGCGTAAAAATCCGCAACACGCTGCGTCGCCTGCTCTACAGTCATATTGCTGATGCCCAGACCGTTGACCGAGGTCCCAGATACAAAGGTTGTTTCATTTGCATAGGCACTGACAGGCCATAAAAGAGCGGCCCCAATCGCAAACACAGCACTCTTTGCATTTCTTTTCCAGCTTATTTTCATAATCATCCTCCTAAACGAGTCAACACACACCCGAAACAGTTTCCCGGCTGCACAGCGTACACCAGGCGCCCTTCCTTGCAGGAACGTACTGCCCCGACAGATATATGTCCCATTATAGAAGCCGTCTGAAAAACCGTCAAGCAAATGCACCTGACGGTTTTCTTACATTTTATTTGAATTTACAAAATTAACCACGCAAAATATGCAGTGTAGCACAGAAGCATCAAAATGCCAATGCCTCTGCCGAGTTTCTGTTTCCGGAACGTTCCAAGAAAAAGCAGCACAGCCGCTCCGATTGCAACCACGGTATCCATCCGGAAATTCGGCTGAAAACTTACCGGTGTAATGAGCGCTGCCGTTCCAACTACAAACAAAATATTAAAAATATTGCTTCCCACAATGTTTCCGATGGCAATATCGGCTTTTCCTTTTAATGCAGCGGACACCGAAGTAAACAGTTCCGGCAGGGACGTGCCGAGTGCAACAATGGTAAGACCGATAAAGCGCTCACTCATTCCCATCAGTTTTGCAATTTCCGTAGCCGCATTCACCGTTACGTCGCTTCCTGCCACAATCAGAAAAAGTCCAATAAGCGCACCCAGAAACATCCGCCAAAGCGGCACCATTTCCTGCTCTTTTACCGCCTCTTCCCTTCCATTCATGGCCATGTACAACAGGTAACCCAGATAGATGAGGAACAAAACCCACAGCATGGCTCCTTCCCCACGTCCTACAACATTGCCGCTCATGCCAGCCAAAAGCAGCACCACCGTGATGAAGATCATATACGGGATTTCAATCCGTACCGTTGATCTTGCCACAGCTAACGTCGTGATCGTGGCTGTAATACCCAAAATGATCAGAATATTTAAAATATTACTCCCCACAATATTTCCAATGGTGATCTCCGCATTCCCCTTCAGCGCTGCCGTAATGCTGACCGCCGCTTCCGGCGCGCTGGTTCCCATGGCAACGATCGTCAGACCGATCACCAGCTGCGGTACCCCGAAACGGTCTGCAATTCCCGAGCTTCCATCCACAAACCAGTCCGCTCCCCTCACGAGCATAAAAAATCCACCTGCAAGCAATAACAATTCCATGATCATTTTCATAGTCGTTCCTCCTCTTTTGCCGGCCGGTGGGGTCTGTAAATAGAAAACAAAAAAGAATGTGCCTTGGCACATTCTCGCGCCGAGGCGCGGTTGCTTCAGCAACCATCTACCTTTGCGCCGAGTGCGCTTCCTCGCGGAGCATTTTTATATGATAGGACGCAATTTCCTATCATATAAAAAACGAGGCTCCCACCGCACCTGTTCTGGTTATACGGTGAAAGTCTCGCTGCTTAGTCACAAACCGGGTTTCGTATCTTCGAAACCGTACTGACGGTTCTGCAAACATCTGCCATGGCTGGCAGCCTGTCAGCTACTCCCTTTCTCTTATAAAGGAAGCATAGCAGATTTTTCCAGAAACCGCTATGCTTTTTTCCAATTTTCACAAATCTTAACAAGTTGTTAATTGTTCTTCTTCTCTGCGGCCTGTCTCTGAAGCGCTGCGGAAGCTGCCTGTGCGATTGCCTGGTCCGAAGCTGCCTGTGCTGCAGCCGCCGGATCAACCGGAGCCGGAACCGGACGATTCACTGCAAGCGGAAGGTTAACACCCATAATATTTAAGACAACGCCCTTTGCCTCTTTGTCTAATACCTTCGGAAGCTGGGCAGCGCCGACGATCACCGGCTTGAACGCATTGTTGCGGTTAAAGCGGCTGAACTCTACTGCATCGGTAAATACCAGCTGGTATTTGTCCCCGGTATTCAGCTTCACAAGCGGGGTGCCCTTGCCATCCTGCTGCAGTGCAAAAATGAATTCGCTCTTCATGAAATCTGCAGCCATTTCTTCCTGGAGCTGTGCCATACGTTTCGGATCCTGAAGCTCTTTCGGTCTGCGGATCTCCTGTGCAAAATACAGAGCCGTCAGATGAAGCTGCGGATTCTCGATCCACTTCTTGCCTTCTTCCAGCTGCGGATTCTCCCTGCGCTTTGCAAATTCATCGATCTGGAGCAGTTCTTTCTGATCATCATAATAGATTTCCAGGGCATTTACCCCCATGGTATAAAGGTTCGTAAAGAATAACAGCATATGATTTGCAAGGATCTTCGCAACCCCCACTGCAATTTTGTCTGCCTTCAATTCTTCGGCTCTCGCTTTGGCTGCATCCTCTGACAGGTAAACAAACACCTTGTCGTCGTAAGTCTCTTTGTCACATTCTACATAAGGTTCTTTGGTAAATCCGGATATCAGTGCATAAACGGCTCCCTCTGCATCTTTCATCTGCGCAAGCAGTCTGTCCTTTGCTTCACTCATTTCGCTACTCTCCTGTCCGCGGCCATACTGTATATTCGTTCCTGTTCACGGATATTCAGCCATACGGATCCGCCTGTCTTTCTATTTTTCAGCCGCCTGATCGCGGCCTGAACTGCAGCAGTTCAAAATTTTTGTTTACGCATTGGCAAATAAAAATGTCTTCTGGCTGCACTGTTCCTAATTATACAGGCTTTTGGGTTCTTTTTCAACCCCAGTTCATCCTTCCGTAACGCAGCGTCATACCCCGGATCTCGTCCTTTAGGTCTTCCGTCAGGTCATTTTCCCCAAGGCGCCATCTCCAGTTCGTTCCCACGGTGGACGGCTTATTGATGCGGCTGCGGTTGTCGAGTCCCATATAGTCTTGGATCGGGATCACGCAGAGTGCCGCACGGCTTCTCAGGATCAGACTGATGAACGATTTTCCAAGCTTCGACTGCGGCGTGTACTGGTCGCAGAGATAATCCCGCGCCATCTTCTGCTCAGCCGAAGTGATGCTCTTCCACCATCCGGCAAGCGTCTCATTGTCATGGGTTCCGGTATAGGCCACGGAATTTTCCGGATAGTTGTGCGGCAGATAGTCATTGGCGCAGCCGGAATCCCGGGAATCAAATGCAAACTCCAGCACCTTCATGCCCGGAAAACCGCTCTCCTGCACCAGTCTGCGCACGGAATCAGTCACATAACCCAGATCCTCCGCAATGACTTGTTTCCAGCCAAGTGCCTGCTCCACCTTACGGAAGAGATCGATACCCGGTCCCTTTTCCCAGTGACCATGGATCGCAGAAGTTTCTCCGTAAGGAATCGAATAATATTCATCAAAGCCACGGAAGTGATCGATTCGTACTACATCATACAACCGGAAGCAGTGCGCCAGTCTGGAGATCCACCACTGATACCCCGTCTCCCGATGATACTCCCAGCGATAAAGTGGATTTCCCCAGAGCTGTCCATCGGCTGAAAAACCATCCGGCGGGCAGCCTGCCACAGCCACCGGCACATTTTCGCTATCTAGTTGGAACAGTTCCGGATGCGCCCAGGCATCGGCACTGTCCATGGAAACGTAGATCGGAATGTCGCCGATCAGTTGGATACCACGTTCATTGGCATAAGTCTTTAACTGATTCCACTGGCGGTAAAACTGGTACTGCAGATACTGCTGGAACTCAATGTCGAAATACAGTTCCCGGCGGTAATAGTCCATCGCATTGCCCCAGCGCAGGCGGATATCTTCTGCCCATTTGGTCCATTCCACGCCATCAAACCGGTCTTTCACTGCCATGAAAAGCGCATAGTCGGAAAGCCACCAGCTGTTTTCTGCCACAAATTTCTGGTAATCTGAATTTTCGTGGATGTGACTGCGCTCATACGCTTTCCGAAGCAGCGGGTAACGGCCCAGATACAGTTTTTCATAGTCAATATCCCGCTCCTTCTTTCCAAAATCGACGGCATCGCATTCCTCTTTTGTGAGAACCCCTTCCTCAATCAGGGCCTCCAGACTGATAAAATACGGATTTCCCGCAAATGTGGAAAAGGACTGATACGGCGAATCCCCGTAGCTGGTCGGTCCGAGCGGAAGGATCTGCCAGTAGCTCTGCCCGGCTTCCTTTAACCAGTCCACAAATTCATAGGCGCTTTTTGAAAAACATCCAATGCCGTACTTGGACGGCAGACTGCTAAGCGGCAGTAAAATTCCTGCTGATCTGTTCATATTTAAAATACTCCCTTATTATTTTGTCTCAATCATCACGCCGAAATGATCGGATACCACCGGATAAAACGTTCCATTGCAGATCACACGGCTCTGCACGACCATTTCCGGGCGGCTGCTGAACATATAATCCAGACGGCAGCTCTCCCCTTCTGCCATCCGTTCCCTCCAGCCATCGATCACATGATCCACGGTTGCGCCATCGTCTTTCTTCTGTGCCAGACAATAACTATCCAGCCAGCCGCTCTGCCGGATCAGGCTATAGCCCTCACCATGAACCGCGGACGGACTGTTAAAATCGCCAAGAAGCCAGACCCTTCCGGTTCCAGACAGTCTTCCCTGTTCCCGGAGTTTCCGGTTTAAGGTTTCCCACTGTCCGGCAAACGGATCTTCCTCATCTTCCCACCAGCCCATATGGACGGTGTAAAACCAGGTATCCGGATTCTCTTTCGTGCGGATGCCAAGCACCCGGCGGGTCTTCCAGTAATGGTAATCCGAAGACCGGCTGATCTGAAACTGATCGGTATCCGCGATCGCTCTTAAGCTAAACAATGCCATCCCTTCATCATAACGATCATAGCCAAGCTTTGCCGAGATCCAGGTCCAGGAATATGAAAGACCGCGCGCCGAAAGCAGCTTTGCCAGCCGCGCCGCATGGTTTCCCTGCCGAAGTGGAAGGGAAAAACCGCTGCAGCGCACAAATCCCGGGAACATCTCATCCGGCAGGATTTTTTCGCTGGCCAGCTGGTTGACCTCCTGCATGGCCAGGATATCCGGTTTTTCTTTGCAGATCAGGTCTGCGAAGGCACATAATTTTTCCTCATAGTGCTCCTCGATCAGACTGTGCGTATTGAGTGTGATCAGTTTCATGAATGTTTCCTCTTTTTCCTACAGAATTTGGTTCAAAAATCCTCTTGCATCGGATTTTTGACCTTTCGACCCTGGTATCACAGAATATCGTTGATATCCGACTTTAAGACATCGGCCTTCGGTCCGTAAACAGCCTGGATTCCCTGGTCTTTTTTGATCAGTCCCAGTGCGCCTTCTTTTTTCCACTCCGGCAGTTCGGCAACCTTGTCCAGATCATTTACCGTGACTCTCAGGCGGGTCATGCAGGCATCGACCAGAACAATGTTCTCTCTCCCACCGAGAAGTGCAATGATGCGCTCGGCCTGACTGCTGCCTGCTGCCCCGGTGCCATTTCCGCCGTTTTTGCCATTGCTGCTATCGGCACCGCTGTTACTTCCAGCTCCGTTTCCATTTTCCGGCAACATTCCGGCTGTATTTCCATTCTCCGGCTTATTTCCGCTGCCGCCCACAGACTTTGCGCCATCGTCAGCTGCACCTTCATCGGTATAATTGCCGAGGCGTCCCGGGGTTGCGAACTGGAATTTTCCGATCATAAAGTATGCCACAAAGTAGCCGATCACGAAAAATACCACAACGCAAATCACAAAGTTGATCAGGTCACCGCCCAAACCAGCCTTGATGGACATCGGGATACGGGTAAAAAATTCCAGGTTTCCAAAAGAATGGAGACGCAGGTGGATCACACCGGCCATAGCGAAAGCGCATCCCTGCAGTACTGCGTAAACCACATACAGCGGCAGTGCGCAGAACATAAACATAAATTCCAGCGGCTCGGTAACGCCAGTCAGGAATACTGCTAAAATCGTGGAAACAAACATGGAACGGTAATTCTGACGCTTATCCGCATCGACTCTGCGGTACATCGCCAGGGCGATTCCAAGAAGCAGACCGGTCGCACCGATCATCTGGCCGACCTTGAAGCGGGCCGGGGTCACGGTGGTAAGCAGGTTCTGGTACGCTGCCATATCACCGGAATTCTTGTAGTTAATCAGGTCGGTTGCCCATGCCAGCCACAGCGGATCCTGGCCAAACACCTGGGTTCCGGCATTGATACCGGTTGCAATGGTATAGGTTCCGCCAAAGGAAGTATAGTTCATCGGAATCGTCAGCATATGGTGCAGGCCAAACGGCAGCAGCAGACGCTCCAGGGTTCCGTAGATAAACGGGGCCAGGATTGGGGATGTGGAAGAAGAATTCGCGATCCACACACCAAACGCGTTAATGCCAGACTGTACCACCGGCCAGATCACGGCCAGGACCAGGGAAATGATCACAGACCAGGCAATGCAGACCATCGGAACAAACCGTTTTCCGTTAAAGAATGCCAGCGCATCCGGCAATTTGCGGAAATTGTAATAACGGTTGTAGATCACACCACCTGCAAAACCGGAAATGATTCCGACAAACACACCCATATTCAGAGCCGGTGCGCCAAGAACGGAAGTGAAATAACCATTTACCAGGATTTCCTGTCCAAACAGCGTATGGGTCACTGCATCCGGGTCATTTAACATCGCGGAGGTTACACCAAAAATGGAACCCGTGATCTGGTTGATCAAAATAAAAGTAATGATCGCCGCAAATGCACCGCCTGCACGCTCCTTCGCCCAGGAACCGCCGATTGCGATCGCAAACAAAATATGCAGATTGTTGATCACAGCCCAGCCGATATTTTCCATCGTGCTTCCGATCGTCATCAGGACGGACAGATCTGCCCCACCCATCTGAACCAGCTTACCAAGGCTGATCATGAAACCGGCTGCCGGCATCACCGCGATAACTGTCATCAAAACCTTGCCGAGCTTCTGAAGGAAATCGAAGTTAAAGCTTAAGGCCGGTTTCTTTTTCGGGTTCTGGCTGCTGCCAGCTGTGATTTCTGCCTGGTCTGCTGCTTCCTTTGCATTGTTTTCATTCGCCGCTTTTTTGTCTGTTGTTTTGTGGTCTGCTGAAGCTGTTGTCTGGTTTGCGTTCACTGCTTCTGCGCCTGCGGTTTTCCCAGTTGCTGCATCTGCATTTTCCCCGTTTCCTGCTTCCACCTGCATCAGCACAGTCTCCCCCGCTTTCACAGCACCCTCTGTCGGACAAAGTTTCTTGCCTTCCATGCCGCCGCACACCAGAACCGGCGTCACCGGGTTGATGTTGTGCTGTTTTAAATACTTCAGGTCAACTGCTGCCAGGCGATCTCCTGCTTTTACCTGGTCTCCCGGTTTCACAAACACCTGGAAGCAGGCACCGTTTAAATGAACCGTCTCAAGACCCACATGGATCAAAAGCTCCAGTCCCTCTGCCGTGCGCAGTCCAAATGCATGTCTGGTATCTGCCACGGAGATTACTTCTCCTTCTACCGGGCTTACAATATTTCCCTCAGACGGGATCACCGCCATGCCATCCCCAACGATTTTCTGGGCAAACACCGGATCCGGAACCTGTTCCAGCCCAACGGCTTCTCCCGTCATCGGAGAGAAAATCTTACTGCACTTCATAAAAAATCCCCCTCATCTTCTCTGGCTGCATTCCTGATCGCGTTTGCGTACGCCCTGGCACTTGCTGTCCGATTCTTCCTGCGCTTTTTCTGCCATGCGTTATTATTTGCGCAATCTATGCAACCGTTTGCATTAACTATATCCGGTTTGCACAAAGAATGCAATAACATTCTTTTATTTCGCGTGGATTCTCTGATTTTCACAACTTTTATGCTTTTGTTTTGTGCGGAATGTCCAGAAATTTTTGTTTCTATTTTTTATGCAACTTTTGCATGTATTTGCATAGTATCGTTGACTTTTTTTCTGCAATCCCGTAAAATAAGAAGCAGCATAACGGTTCAGCAGCTATGCCCACATACGTGAACTGCGGCAAAACAGCCGAACCCAAAACTGACATAACAAACACTTGAAAGAGAAACACATCTATATAGAAAGGAAGCAGCACCGATGTCCGTAACCATCAAAGATGTAGCTGCACTGGCCGGGGTATCCGCTTCTACGGTTTCCCGCACCTGCAAAGACAGTCCTTCCATCAGCGAAGAAACCAAGCAAAAAGTGCGCAGTGCCATGAAAGAGCTGGGCTATGAACCCAATTTTCAGGCCAGCAACCTTGCATCCCGCAACACGCGCACCATCGGAATCATCTTACCCGTCTCCGCACGTGAGGTTTACGAAAACTCCTTTTACCTGGAAGCGATCCGCGGTATCAGCCAGGTCTGCAACCAGCAGCAATATATCAACACCATTGTGACCGGTCAGGACGAGGACGAAGTGCTGGAAGCGGTCCGCTCCATGACACGCATCGGTCAGGCAGACGGCTTTATCCTGCTTTACTCCAGACAGAATGACCCGGTTATCGAATTTCTCCACCGGGAAAAGCTTCCCTACGTGCTCATCGGAAAAGCCTGCCAATATGCAAACCAGACCATTTACATCGACAACGACAATCTGCTCGCCGGAGACGAGGCAACCGAATACCTGTACCAGCTTGGACACCGTAAGATTGCCTACCTCGGTGTGGACAACAGCCTGATTTTCTCCGCTGACCGAAAAAATGGGTATCAGCTTGCCCTTGCACGCCATGGAATTTTACCAAAACCGGAATACTGTCTGGAACTGCCCTCCATCACGGCAGAAGGCTACACTCCGGTCCACGCATTATTAGAGTCAGCCGACCGTCCCACCGCGATCGTGGTCAGCGATGATATCCTTGCACTGACGCTGGAACGCATCTGTACGGAAACCGGACTGTCCATTCCAGAGGACCTTTCCATTCTTTCCTTTAATAATTCCCTGTTTGCGCGTCTCACCTCACCGCAGCTGACCTCGATCGATATCAATTCCTGTCAGCTCGGCATAGAAGCCGCCGGACAGATGATCAGCCATATCGAGCGCCCGGGGCTTCCAGCCACCAAGATTCTGGTACCGCACCAGCTGATCGAACGGGACAGCTGCGCATGCCCTTCCATAGACTAAAAAGCAGCAACACAGGTGCCCTGCACATGCTTACGCCAAAGCGCTGTTTCTTTGGCAGATATTTTTCTGTTACTGGGGGAAACATTACAAATGAGTACAACACGAAGAAGTGATATTGATATTGCCAAGGGCTTTGCGCTGTTTCTGGTGGTACTGGGTCATGTCGTGACCATGCACCACACCATATTCCGGTGGATCTACGCGTTCCACATGCCGGCCTTTTTCTTTCTCTCCGGCATGACCTTCCGTCCGGAAAAATATAACACCTGCATGGATTACATCAAAAAAAGAGGAAGGACTCTCATCCTTCCTTATTTTGCGATCACGCTGACCGCCCTGGCCATCTGCACTATCCGCCCGTATTATCATCTTGTACTCAACGAATACGGCTGGAAGCACATCCTGACCTGGATCTTCTACTATGGACAGCCCCAGCAGATCTATGTGGGACAGTTATGGTTCCTCCCGGCACTGTTTTTTGCCGGATTGTATGCCCTCATCTGGCTGAAGATTTTTGACCGGCGCTCCCTGACCGTGCGCTGTTACGCCCTGGTGGTTCTGGTTCTTGCAGGAACTTACATCCGCCTTGCTGATCCGCTCATTCCAGTCATGAACCGGCTTCCCTGGAAACTGGATTCCGCGCTCTGCGCAGCCGTATTTTTGATTGCCGGATACTACGCAAACCGCGAAAAGCTTCTCGAAAAAATGGAACCTTATGCCGGTTTTCTGATTCCGTTTTTTCTGGTCTTAAGCTTCTTTTTCGGTCCAAAGCTCAGCGACTATGTGAATCTTTGCGACTGCCGCTACACCGCTCCGCCATACTACTTTGCAGCTGCGTTTTCCGGCATTGCCGCACTGCTTCTTGCCGCCCGCATGGCTGCCCGTCCGGCTCTTTCGGGCAGTGTATTTTCCAGATTCTGGCAGTTTTGCGGCCGCCGTTCCATGTTGCTGTTTTCCATTCAGAGTTTCGCTTTATACTTCTTTGTGGAAGTCATTCTGCGCACGACCGGCGTGGAATTAAAACCGATGGAATGGATGCCGACAAGGCTTTCTACGTTTGCCCTGGCAGTCGCCACCTTTGCACTTATCTGCCTCATTGGATGGCCGTGGGACTATTGGAAAAGAAAGGTACATAACAAAACACGTTAAAAGCCCAAAAAACAGGCACCGCTAATCATGCGAATGCCTGTTTTTTGTAGGATTTTATAAAGTAATGCTTCCCAGTGTTTTCTTCAACTGCGCGAGTTCTTTCTCCAACGCAGCTTTCTTCTTCTGGTCTGCCTCAAACTCTGCCATTTCCCCGGTCTGTGTTTCTTCCCCTGCAAAGCTTAAAAAGCCCTGGGTAAACACGGACGGGTACTTGAACTTTTTATCTGCCTTCTCGAAATGAACCAGAAGCGTTCCATTGTCATTGGACTGGACAATACCCGTTCCATAAGTCTTATGGCTTACCGGCTTTCCAACTACATCCGGCAGATTCACCGGCTTTTCCTGCAGTTCCTTTAAGCGTGCTTCCTTTAATGCGATCTCCTGCTTCAACTTTTCCTGTGCCGCCTTGGCCTCCGCCGCTTTCGTGCGTTCTTTTCCCGGCACCTTGCGAATCTCCATACCGGCATAATAACGGTACAGACTTGCGCAATCCATGAGATCGTATACCAGAATATGAAGCTGGTCATCGTAACCGTCCAGCTCTTCTTCAAACAGATTGCTGTAAAGACCTGTCAGCTCCTCATTTTCACGGATTTCTTCCAGAACCTCATCGCACATCCGGTAGTAGCTCTCCAGAGAAAAATTCTTGCTGCCAAAATCCCCGTCAAACTCCGTGCATGCTGCCCATCCGGGAGCGGAGGCTGCGTCAAACATATAGTTTTCCTCCGGTTTCCAGAGATTCAGGTAATAAATAACATGATCCCGGTTCTGGAGATACTTCTTCGTGCCGCGCTCATAATAACGGATGCGCTCATTGATCTTATCTGCAAAGAAATCTGCGCGGTCCTGACGTTTCTGCAGATCCCCGCCGTCATCACTGAATAAAAAGCGGAAGCATTCCCGCACGTACTCCACTTCCGGTTCTCTGGCAAGCAGCATCCGGAGTCCCGCTACCGGCTGCATGGCTGCATCGTCCAGAAGATTTCCCGCTTCCTGCATCGCTTTTTCAAACATTCCGGCAAAATCAGCCGCATTCAAATTCCAAAACCGCTTAAAACACCCCACAGCGCGCCATTTATAAACCTGATCGCTGTCATCTGCCGCTTCAAGTCCTGCCAGACGACCCATGTACTGTTCCAATACTGTTTCAAAATTCTTTTTATTCATATCCCTCACCTGTCTGTAAAATTTGATATTACGGTTCACGCGCTGCGCAAACCGTAATATTTTGTTTTCTATGGATTCCCATTATATAGCAGGGAATATTCTCATTCAAGACTTGACATCTGTTTCACAATGTGCTTTCGAAACATTCGTTACTGTACATGGGTAGGAATTTTCTGAACTGAAAATTCCGTACGATACCGCTATGGCAGCAGATTTTGCCGATTCGGAATGCGAAGCATCGGCAAAATCCGTTGCTGTTTGCGCAACGCGTGAACAGCAACAAACATTCCTGTTTGCAAATACATTCCATCATTGCTATAATAGACGAAGCAGATTTACAAAAATTCAATTTACAGTTCAGGAGGGATTCCTATGAAACAACCAGTTACCGTCGGAACCATCCAGCTTGGCGATGGTATTCCGAAAATTTGTGTTCCCATTGTAGAACATACCTATGATTCCATTCTTGCTGCAGCCAAAAATGCCCTGGCGTCCTACCCGGACATTATAGAATGGCGCTGCGACCATTTTGACCAGGCAGAAGACCCGGAAGCTGCAAAGCACGTTCTTCAGGGACTTCATGAAGTCCTTGGCAGCATCCCGGTACTCTTTACGTTCCGCTCCAAAAAAGAAGGCGGCGAAAAAGAGATCTCCCCGGCATCCTACCAGCATTTGAACTGCCAGGTAGCCCAAAGCGGTCTTGCAGATCTGGTCGATGTTGAGATTTTTACCGGCGATGATGTGGTCCGCACCATCCTGGACACCGCCCACAGCGCTGGAGTCCCGGTTGTCGCTTCCAGCCACAACTTCCAGTCCACCCCGGCACAGGAAGAAATTCTCTCGATTCTTGGTAAAATGGACCAGATGGGGGCAGATGTTTTAAAGATTGCTGTTATGCCGCAGTCCCGGAAAGATGTACTGACCCTTCTTTCCGCTACCGAAGAAATGGACCGCCGTACCACACGCCCGCTCATCACCATGTCCATGGGACCAGTCGGCATGATCAGCCGCCTTTGCGGAGAAGTCTTCGGCTCTGCCCTGACCTTCGGCTCCGTTGGAAAAGCTTCCGCACCAGGACAGGTAAATGCCAACGATCTGGCCGGTGTCCTGAAACTGATCCACGAAAGTATGGGAAACTGATACAGCCTTTCTTTCATCCTTTCGCGCCAGGATCAGCAGATATGCCGCTGGTGCTTTCCTGGCAGGAATGCGAAAAGCCGCAGTTCGTTCCGTCACCCGGAACAAACTGCGGCTTTTTATGTGGCACTTTCCCGGTAATAACAGTTTCCGCTGCAGCCATGAGGAAATAATTCCGTTTTCATGTTTGTTTTGCAGGCAGAACCAGCCGATTCCTGCAAAATATCCAGCACTCTCTTCAGATTCCGGATATCCCGCTCCATAAAATCCACATAATTCCCCCGTCCGACCAGTTTCAGATGCGTGATTCCGGCTTTTTGAAGCTGATCTAATGCACAAAGACCGCAGCCAGTAGCACCACAGAGATAACCATCTTCTCCGTATGCTTCTTCGCTGTCGCAACGCTCCATTCCATCCCGCTTTTCTGTTTCCACGGTATTTATGGACATGTTTCCCGGCCGAATCGGTCCCAGACGGTACGGAACCCGGCACAGATAGCCCATCTCATCACAGTGCAAAGAATTGCAGAATGCCCCGCTGAACTGGCACAGTTCATTTAACACAAACGCCTCATATTCCAGTGTTTTTCCATCCTGTTTTCCATGCTGAATTACGGATTCCATATCCGAAAAACTGTTCTTTCTATGAAAAATCAACCGCTGTATCTGATATTCCTGAAAGGCAGAAAGCATACGGCTGTTTACTTCCCCGGTCTCGCCGCTTAAATGAATCTGACAATCGATCTGATGCTCCCGCAGATACAGGATCAATGCCGGATCTGCCACAATAAACGTCCGGTATCCGAGTCTCATACAGTTCTTTATGATCCGCGCAATCTCCGGATATTGTTCCGGCAGATAATACAGCGCATTAAAGGTCAGATGAACGGGTCTTTTGTATTTCTGGACCATGGCTGCCAAAATTTCCAGTTCCGAAAAGGCGCCAAGCTGCACATTGCTGCAGAACACTTCCCTGCGGTTTAACGACATCAGCGTTCCATACTTCCGGTTCCATTCATACGGCACATAACCGGCAAAAAACTCATCGGCACCCGCCTCACAAAACCGGATATATTCTTCGATCGAGCCAAGTCCCGCTACGATTTTCATTCTGTTTTCTGTCTCCTGATTTTCTTTTCTATGATCCTTCATTTCGCCACTGCTTTGTTCTCTTTCCGCCTCTTGCAAGCAGGCTTTCATCGGATTCCAGCCATCCATCTCTGATGCCATAAAATCCGTTTTCCATATCCGGCTGCCTTACCACCAGCAGGCCACCACCAGGCGGCTGATCCGATGACTCCTGCAATATGCCACCGTCTGCTCCCAGTCCTGGTCTGCAATGCCGGTTTGTTTCAAAATATCCGTATCCATTCCAAACAACGAGTTTCCACGCCCCACCATATGCAAATGTTCCGGATACAGATAGCCTGCTGTCTCACAAAGTCCGCCGCACGCTGTCACCAGCTGCTGTTTTCCCCTGTCCCGCTGCCGGACTCCGGCATACAGCGTACAATACTGTGACGTATTGGTCTGGTAAAAGGGCAGATGCAGATGATTCCGGGTATTTGGAAGCTTTTGGTCATAGCCACAGCTTTCCCATTCAAAACGTGTGATTCCAAAACGCTGTTCCAGACTATCCCGGTAGAACTCTGCATTCAGGCTGTTTTCTTCCAACAGCCTGTGATCTCCCATTTTGTATGCCATACGCGGATCTTTTTTCCGCTTATTCAGCAGCGTGCCAAGGCATGGTTTTAAGTATCTGGTCCGCTCTTTTAACATGTCAGCCATGGCCCAGTCATTCACTGCAATTTCCAATTCTGTCCTCTGTGAAGCACACCATGTTTCCAGTTTCTGCAAGAGCAGTTCCGTAGATTCCAGCTGTTCTTCTCTTACATACGAGAACGTAAGCGTAACTGCAAGCTTCTGTTCTTCTGCCCTTTTTAACATCGCAAACAGAACCGTTTCCTCCGGAAATAACAACGGACAAAATGCATTTCCGATGTAAATGCGGTCTGGATTTTTATGAGAAAAGCAGCGTTTTATGATCGGATTTTTCGTTTTGTAATGACGCAAAAATTCAGCAAAGTCCTGCTCCAGAAATGCCGTATACTGCGCTGGATGGTCCAGTTCCAGGGCAAGTTCCGGCTCATTTTCCGGGCTGCTTTTTCGCTTCTGCTCCTGTTCCAAGTTTCGTTGGCATTCCTGTTCCGGCTTCGTTTTTGCCTTTTCCTCCACCCCGGAGCACTCCATCACATCTCCTGTTTCCGCACATTTCTTGTTCGTTTCTGCTTCCCATTCTTTGTTTAACCCGGTCGCTTCATACCAGTTCTGCATCTGCTCCGCAAAAGAATCTGCAAACTCTTCATCTTTTTTTGCCGGATACCCCGTCAGTGTTTCCGCCAGAAGTCCATCGTCCTCCTCCAGCTTCAGCCGGATATAGCGATCATACTGCCCAAACAGCTTCCGCACTGCCTGGCGATAATCCTCCTGCGTTACAGTCACCGCATAAATATAGAAGAACTCCGTCTGGCATTCCAGCTTCCAACACGTTGCCCGGACTGTTCTCTCCTCGTACTGGTTCCATTCCATATCATAAAAAGAAAGCAAAAAATCTGTATCGATTTTTTCAATCTTTTGTACAGTCCGAAAACAAAATCCTTCCTCCGAGAGCTTTGTAATGCGGATTTCTTTTTCTTTATAAAAACCAGCCAGCAGCGCAAACGGGATCATTTCCACCGCTGATTCTGTCCAATTCCAGAGTTCCTGCTCCATTGTAATCCGTTCCTTTTCCTCTTCCGGTTTTCACTTCCGTTTTTCACTCCCGCTTACCATTTTCAATACTGTTCACGCGCATCCCATTCCCCATCGCAAACGCTCCGGGATCACAGAAGCAAAAGCCCTTTGATCACAGCATCATTATATCAAATTTTGTATGCGCCGCATATCTATTTTCTATTTGCTATTTACTTCCAAATGCGTTATCGTATTGTAAGAATCAAAATAGCGTCGACTGGCGTCTCCCGACATGAAGTGAAAAACATTCCCGGGCACGCTTGTGCGAACCACAACCAAAACAGGAGAAGATACAATGGCAAAACTCGATCATGCAGCAATCCGCACCACTTCTTATGAAGAAACACAGAAATTTTTTGAAGATGTATTTGACATGCACATGTGGCGGGAAATTGGAGAAAAACCAGCCAGAAAATGCTGGTATCAGGAAGGCATTCAGCTCTGTGAGACAAAAGAAATCTGCGCCGACGGCCAGAATGGTTACGATCACATTTCCATCGCCGTCGATTCCATCCCGGAAACCATGGAAAAGATCAAAGCTTATCCTACAACTGCCATCAACGATCACTGGTTTTCTCTTTCGAACGGAACCCGGATTGAATTAAAGCTTCTCGAAGACTGGAAACTGGGTCAATAACACATCTCAAAAAACTGACAAAGGACTGAAAATCTGCCCCACCATACATGGCGGAACCAGATTTTCGGTCCTTTCTTGTTTCATGTGCTGCTTTTTAACGCGTAGCTTTCTCTTTTTCCATCCGTGCGCGCATCAGCGGTTTGATGCCGCCAGCTTCCAGAATTTTCATAGCCTGGTCGCCAAGTTGGTCACAAGGATATACTTTTCCGGTCTTCTTCACGGTAACAGTGCCTTTCTCGATGTCCAGGGTAAGCTCCTGACCATCCGCCACTTCTTTGCTGATGCCCTTGCACACAATGAGCGGCAACCCTAAGTTAATGGAATTCCGGAAGAAAATGCGCGCGAAGGAATCTGCGATCACGGCACTTGCCCCCATATTGATCAGCGCGATCGGTGCATGCTCACGGCTGGAACCACATCCAAAATTGGTTCCGGCTACAACTATGCCGCCCTGCGGGAAATTCGCAGCAATGGTTTCATCCACGCCGCACAGACAATGACTTCCAATCTCTTTCGGATCGGTGATCGCAAGAAAACGGCCCGGATAGATCTGATCGGTATCGATGTTATTGCCTACTACAATGATATTTCCTGTAATCTGTGTTTTCATGACGGATATCCCCCTTATAAATACTTTCTCGGATCAGTAATGCAGCCATTTAAAATGCTTGCCGCAACCGTTGCCGGGCTTGCCAGATAGATTTTTGCTTCCGTGGAACCCATACGTCCCGGGAAGTTCCGGTTAGTCGTCGTAATGCAGGTCTCGCCTGCTGCCAGAATTCCCTCATGCGCACCCAGACATGCGCCGCAGCCTGGTGTCGTAATGGTCGCACCTGCTGCCATCAGACTCTGGATATAGCCTTTTTGCATGCATGTCTGCATGACTTCCGCAGAAGCCGGAACCACCACCAGTCTTGTGTACTGCGGAATGTGTTTTCCTGCCAGAATTTTCGCTGCTTCGGCAATGTCTTCTTCTCTTCCGCCGGTACAGCTCCCGATATAGCCCTGATTTAAGGTGATCGTCTCATCTTTGATCACTTCCGTAAGCGGAGCAACGTTATCGACGCTGTGCGGACATGCCAGCTGCGGCTCCAGCTCTGACACGTCAAATACATAGCTTTCTTCATACTGGAAGTCCGGATCTGTATACTGTACCTCAAACGGTCTGACTTCACGCTTGGAAACATAGTCCAGAACTGCCTGGTTCGGCTGCATGTAGGCAGTCTTTGCGCCCATCTCCACTGCCATGTTGCAGATGACCATACGGCCGGAAACGCCAAGATTCTCTACGTAGCTGCCGGTAAAATCAATTGCTTTGTATACAGCTCCGTCTGCCTTGATCTTGCCAAGAACGCTTAAAATGACATCTTTCGGATAAACGCCCTTTTTCGGCTCCCCTTCCAGACGCACTTCGATGATCTCCGGAACACGGAACCACAGCTCACCTGTCATCAGAATCGTTGCCATGTCCGTTGCACCGCAGCCAGTTCCCATGGCACCAAATGCTCCATGTGTCGTGGTGTGGCTGTCGGTTGCTACCACGATCATGCCCGGATAAATGACACCGGCTTCCGGCATTACCTGATGGCACACGCCACAGTTGGTATCAAAATGGAATTTCAGGTTGTTCTTCTTTGCAAATTCTCTCATCTCAACATGGTTTGCAGCACTCTTCATGTCCGGTGCCGGTGCGTAGTGATCGAACACAAACGCTGCGCGCTCGCTGTCCCAGACTTTCTCGCCACCCATTTCATAAAAAGAATACACGGTCTGCAGATACAGATCATTGATCTCCGCAAAATCAACCTTTGCTGTTACAATTTCCCCCGCGCTCACCTGTTCACGCCCACTGTTTTTCGCAAGAATTTTTTCAATTGCGTGCATCTTTACTCCTCCTGTGGATTGATTTATTTTCCGCAACTTCACAGATCTGCCTGATCATCACGGCTCTTGTTTTCATTTTGCATGTCGTATTTCGCATTTCATATTTTGAATATCGTATACGATATACGATTTGTAATTCAAAGATTATCACCTTCCAAATAGCTTTTCAAGCCTTTTTCCTCATTTTTCAAATCTTTGGCACTTATTCACATTTTTCAAATACCTTTTTTATGGAAAGCAACTGAATATCGTATACGATTTGTTGACACCGATTTTTCAAAATGATATCATCAAAGTAACGAATTCATTTCTGCAACCGCAAGGCAGAAAACTGTTATGGGGACCCCAAAAAGGGGCAGAAAAACAGATTTCATATAAAATAGAAAGGATCATCAGAATTATGGAAAGTATGGAACTGTTACCGGCACGTGTCCGGATCACGGCAATCTTAAAAAAAGCACTCTTTTCAGGGGAATATAAAAGCGGTGATGAACTGAGTCTCACCGATATCGCAGGAAAACTCGGTGTCAGCCGCACTCCGGTCCGGGAAGCATTTCAGGCTCTGGAAGCAGAAGGACTGATCGAACTGCGCATGAACAAGGGTGCGATCGTAAAACCGATCGATGAAAAATACATCACCGATCACTACGAGATGCGCATGCTTCTGGAATCAGAAGCCGCAGGACGTGCTGCAAAAAACGGCATGCCAGACGCTGACAAGCTGATTGAAAAGCTTGTGGATGCCCAGAAACGCATGGAATCCTTATCCGGCAGCGAATATGAAGATCTGAACTTTGAGGTACACACCGCAATCTGGACAGCTGCAGATAACCGGCGGCTTTACAAAATTCTTTCCAGTTTGTGGAACGGTCCCAGTATCGGCTTTACTTCTCCCAAACTGGATCATTACATCAAATCCACACAGGAACACATCGATATTCTGACCTATATCAAAGAGAACGATGCCAAACATGCCAGAAAGGAAATGGAACATCACATCGAGCGGAGCATGGATAATATTCTAAAAAACTTCAAATTCCGCTGAGAACGATACGACAAAAATACGGCCCCCCCATTTCCACCTTCACGATATCCACCAGGCATTCACCGCAGCACAAACGAAACGCTGCAATATAAAAAGACAGGAGTAAAAGACATATGGAACGAGACAGTGCACAGGAACAATATGACAAAATGACAAAAACGCCGGTTCACCAGCTGGTACTGCGGTTAGGACTTCCCACCACCGTCAGCATGCTGGTGACCAGCATCTACAACATGGCAGACACCTTCTTTGTCAGCCAGCTCGGAACCAGCGTCAGCGGTGCCACCGGCGTGGTATTCGCGCTGATGGCCATCATCAACGCGTTTGGATTTATGTTCGGACATGGTGCCGGAAGCAACATCAGCCGGAAGCTGGGCGGACACGACGTAGAGAGCGCACGCATATTTGCCTCCACCAGCTTCTTTTTGTCGCTGCTTGCCGGAGGCTGCATCTGTGTATTCGGCTTTCTGTTCCATGCACCGTTTATGCGGCTTTTAGGAAGCACCGATTCCATTCTTCCCCACGCCATCGAGTACAGCACCTGGATTCTCATCGCCGCCCCGGCCATGGCTTCCAGCTGTGTCATGAACAACATTCTCCGTTATGAAGGAAAAGCATTTTTCGCCATGCTCGGTCTGGCTTCCGGCGGCATTCTCAACATTTTCGGAGACATGTTTCTGATCTTCGGACTGAATCTGGGTGTGCGCGGAGCCGGTATTTCCACCGCAGTCTCCCAGTACATCAGCATGATGATCCTGATCACTCCATTCTTACGCAGAAAAGTCCAGAGCCGCATTCATATCCGGTATATCACACACAGATTCGCGGATGTGACCAATATCCTTACGACCGGTTTTCCGAGCCTGATGCGCCAGGGACTCAACAGCATTTCCGTGATGATCTTAAACTTATGCTCCGCACCATACGGCGATGCCGCGATTGCCGCGATGAGTATCGTGACAAGAATCATCATGTTCCTGTTCTGCATCGCACTCGGTATTGGCCAGGGCTTCCAGCCGGTCAGCGCATTCAACTACGGGGCAAAAAAATACAGCCGCGTACGGGAGGCATTCTGGTTCAGCATCCGAAGCAGCCTGATCGTCATGAGCATTTCTGCCCTGATCGGGATCGGCTTTTCCAGCTTTATTGTCAAATTGTTCCGTGACGACCCGTCCGTTATCTCGATCGGTACCACGGCACTGCGCATCCAGTGCCTCGCCCTCTTCTGCATGCCATTTTCCCTGTGCGGAAACATGATGTTCCAGAGTATCGGATTCAGCGGAAAAGCAACCTTCCTTTCCATGATCCGAAGCGGTCTGGTCTTTATCCCGGTTTTGTGGATCCTAAGCCACACCCTGGGACTCCTCGGCATCCAGATGGCACAGACGATCGCGGATTTCATCGCAGCCGCCATCACCATTCCTATGGTTGTGCGGTTCTTCCGGGGCATGCCGGAAGATGTGCCGGATGCACAGTAACAATTTGATTCACTTTAATAGGGCCGTGTGAGTTGCCTTTCGGCAACTC
>OGWS01000972.1_pt1 | contig 26112 bp, 18 predicted proteins | sample 1576111 | NCBI WGS metagenome assembly OGWS01 (sample SAMEA3541534, study PRJEB24748) | human gut metagenome | biome: human gut; feature: human-associated habitat; material: faeces | place: China | collected 2012
CTTCTGCGCGGGTGATGTTGCCATTCGGCTCAACGTTGCCGTTCGGGTAGCCGACAATGTACGCAAAGTGATCGTCACCGTTCAGACCGGTCGGTACATCATCCGGAATGGTAACGGTGGGCTTGTGGCTGCCGCCGCCACCGCCGGACGATCTGCGGGTCCATACGCCGATCAGCTTGACATCCTGCTGAATGTCCTTGATCTCGGTTACAACATCGCCAACGCCGTTGATCCGCCAGCCGCTGAACGTGTAGCGGCTCTGCGAGGTGGTCTGTACCGGTGCGACGGTGTAGCTGCCGCCCTTCTTAACCTTGGCTGCTGCCGGAACTGCGCCTGCATCAGACGGAATGTCGCCGGTTACTTCGTAGGTTACGCTGCAGAGCTGACCGTGTGCAGCCTTGAGCGCCAGTGCATCGGAAACAGCCTCTTTACCAACCGTATATTCGTCAGCGTAGTAGGCATCGCCTTCACCATCGCCGTTCCAGCGCTTGTAGGCATTGTCCGTCAACTTTTCCTTGCCGTCGTGATACCAGCCTACGATCGGGTGCTCTTCTTTGCAGTCATCCAGAATCCAGCCGTCACCGACAGGTGCAAAGGTGATGCTGCCAGTATAAGATGTCAAACCATTAGCCGATGTACCAGTGGTGTTGTAAATATCATCACCAGCAACCTTGGCATGGTTGTTATACAGCTTAACATTCGGCGCAATCGTAATATCACCGCGGTTTTGAATACCGCCACCGTACACAGTTTTACTGCCATTATTCATAATGGTAGTACCGTTTCCAATGTATACCTTGCCATCATTGTTAATAGCAGAAACGTCATTATCAATCAGATTTACCGTTGCACCATCTTCAAAATTAACGTCTGCCGTATAGGTATTGTAGTAATAATATACTGCCAATGCGCCATCATAACGACTGTCAGTTATTTCCTTAATGTCTTTGCCAGTGCCAGTAATGGTAAGGGTGTTGCCAGCCTCTACCTTAACCTTACCACCCCAAAGGAAGATACCTGCTGTACCATTATCCTCCATCGTCAGATTGGAACCGTTTTTCATAATCAAAACATCGGTTCCATTGTTACCACAAATACCAATACCATTGCCGCTAATCTCTGCATTAGAATTATCAAGCGTCAGCCAACATCTTACAAGTCCCTGCTTTTCGCAGTCTGTGACTGTAAGTGTGGAATTCACAACCTTAATCTTGAAGTTGTTAATGCCGTTCGGAATACCATCGTCATGACGTGCATGATCAACAGTGACTTCAGAACCTTCTTCGATATTGAAATCGGCAAACTTTTTGTTTGCCATCAACGCAGTATAGGTTGTATTCTTAACCGTCAGCTTGGATTGACCCTTAACATTAATTATAGCGCCATTCTCTGCGTAAATACCGTGGTTTTCCATGGTGCAGATACTGCCTTGATCCAAAGTCAACACACTATTAGCATTTACAGTAGCAGACCAAACGTTCGTATCATCAAGATTATTGACAAATTTCACTTTCGTATTGTTAAACGTCAGCGAAGCATAGATATTGAGCGAACGATGGTCTGTCTTTTCCTGATCAGGAATAGTAATAGTATGGCCGTTACCATTGATGACAAGATTCTTTCTAATTTCATTAACGGTTATTACACCTTCATCATTACCAATCTCAATCTCGGCGCCGCTCTCTGCAGCTTCAATAGCTGCATCCAGAGTATCATACGTCTGAATACCAGTCTCTGTAACAATCTTCGCAACAAACGACCCTACCGCCGGAGTCGGAGTCGGGGTCGGGGTCGGCTCACCGTTACTGTCCGAGCCACTGTTTTCGCCCTCCTGCGGAGCAGGTGCGGCTGTATCGGCACTGCCGCCGCTGCTGTCGTCAGCGAATTTCTGTGCATTCTCGGTGTCATCGCTACTGTCGTCAGCGGATTTCTGTGTATTCTCGGTGCCGCCGTTTGCCGTAATATTTACATCGTTATTCTCAGCCTGCTGAACGTTTTTACCGTCGCTTACCACGTTTACAATATTATTATTCGGGGTGTCGGATGCAGCATTGCCGTCCGCGCCTTCCTGCGCCGCAAGCGCGGTAACAGGCAGCATGGTCAGCATCATCAATCCGGCGAGGGTACCGGCAAGAAAACGGTTATTTTTCTTTTTCATGCAAAAAACCTCCTCTGCGTGCATACAGACGCAAAGGAGGCGTGAATTCTGCTGTTCGGCAACCGGCTGTCCTACGGAGTAATTACTCCGGGTAGACCCATGGCTTTGCGACACCGGCTTTCACCGGCTGTGCCTTTTTCTGTACAGACACGCCCTTGGCGCATGATGCACAGATCAAGTTGTCTAAGCTGAATGAACCGGTTGTTCCGGGCACATGGAATCTGATTGGTTCATCCGCGCAGCAGGTAATTTCTGCTACACATAAATTATAGCATAGTTCAGCAGAAATGTTTCCTTTTATTTTCCATATTTTTTGAACAAAATTCATTTATGATTTTTGTGCGAACTGTATGAATCTACACAAATTTTCAATTTCCAGACAAAAGAAGAACGTGCCTTTGGGCACGTCCTTCCGTTTACACTTTATCCAGCAGCTTGATGATTTCTGCAATCTTCTGCTCGCGTTCGTTCTGATCTCCGGTCTCAAACGCATCCTGCACGCAGCCGGAAAGGTGTCCGCGAAGAACCTCTCTCTGCGCCTTATGCACCAGCGATTCAACCGCCTGCAGCTGCATCATAATATCCATGCAGTAGCGGTTGTCCTCGATCATTTTGAGCACGCCGTCGATCTGCCCGCGCGCGGTCCTGAGCAGCGGCTCGACCTTTTTACGATCTGCCATCATTTGATGTCAACCACCTTATATCCCGCCTCGGTGACGGCTGCGGTCAGAACAGCATCCTCCGGCAGCGTTTTGCCCGAAACGACTGCCTTGCCTGCATCCAGATCGACCGCAACATTACAGCCGGCTGCTGCACCCTCGAGCGCCTTTTTGACATGTGCCACGCAGTGCTGACACATCATGCCCTCAACCTTGATTGTCTTTTCCATAACATTTTCCTCCTTTTTATGTGCCGTAAGCGGCTTTTCGCCGCTTATGGGCAAAACAGCAGGCGTCCCCGCCATTTTTCTCGGTGTTGCGCTGAAAAAGCGCAGGCGCAGCGCGTTTGAGACCACGCAGACGGACGACAGGCTCATCGCCGCCGCGCCGATCATCGGGCTGAGCTTGATGCCGAACGGCACCCACAGCAGACCTGCCGCAATCGGAATGCCGATGCAATTGTAGAAGAACGCCCAGAACAGGTTCTGGCGAATGTTGCGCATGGTCCGGCGCGACAGCCGGATGGCGTCCACCGCATCCATCAGGTCGCTCTTCATCAGCACAACGTCCGCAGACGAGATAGCCACGTCCGTGCCCGCACCAATCGCAATGCCGACATCGGCACGCGCAAGCGCCGGTGCATCGTTGATGCCGTCACCGATCATGGCAACCTTGCGATCCTTGCCCTGCTTCTCGCGCACGATGCGCTCCTTGTCCTGCGGGAGCACCTCAGCGATCACATCGGTCACGCCAAGCTCGGACGCGATAGACTGGGCGGTTTTCTTATTGTCGCCGGTGAGCAGCGTTACGTCGATGTGCATGCTGCGCAGCGCTTCGACTGCCGCCTTGCTGGTCGGCTTGAGCACATCAGCGACCGCAAAAATGCCGACAATCTGACGGTTTGCTGCAAAGAACAGCGGCGTTTTGCCTGCCGCGGCGAACTCATCGCCCAGCTTCTGCATCGAGCCGGACAGCGCCAGTCCGTTAGCGAGCAGCATCCGGCGGTTGCCCGCAAAGCACGGCACACCGTCCACAGTTGCGCGGATACCCTGTCCCTCGAGCATCTCGAAATCGGTGACAGTGCGCTCCTGCGCATTCTTCTCGCGTGCATAGCGCACGATGGCGTCCGCCAGCGGATGGTCACTGCGGTTCTCGAGTGACAGTGCCAGCGAGAGCAGGTCACCGGACTCCACGCCGAAGGATTTTACGTCGGTTACGACCGGACGTCCTTCGGTTACAGTACCGGTCTTGTCCATGATGACCGCGTTTACGTTGTGCAGATTCTCGAGCGCCTCCGCCGACTGGAACAGCACGCCGTTTTTCGCACCGACACCTGTGCCGACCATGATTGCGACCGGCGTTGCCAGTCCCAGTGCGCACGGGCACGAGATAACCAGCACCGAAATCGCGCGTGTGAGCGCAAAGCTCGGCGTTTCGCCGGCCAGCAGCCAGATGATTGCAGTCACGAGCGCAATCCCCATAACGACCGGCACAAACACGCCTGCCACCTTATCCGCCAGCTTGGCGATTGGCGCCTTGGACGCGCCTGCCTCCTCTACCAGACGGATGATCTGGCTCAGAGTCGTATCGTCACCGACACGCGACGCTTTCATGACAACATAGCCGCTCTTGGACACGGTTGCACCGATTACGGTATCGCCGACATGCTTTTCGACCGGCATGCTCTCGCCGGTGATGGCGCTTTCGTCCAGATAGGCGCTGCCCTCGGTGATCTCGCCGTCAACCGGCACGGACTGACCGCCGCGCACGATAACGAGATCGCCAACCTGTACCTGCTCAATCGGCAGCTGCATGGTCTGACCGCCACGAATGACCTCGGCGGTCTGCGGACGCAGGTCCATCAAAGCCGCAATGGCTTCGCCGGTCTTGCGCTTGGCACGCGCTTCAAAGAACTTGCCGAGCGTTACCAGCGTCAAAATCATGCCTGCGGACTCAAAATACAGGTCGTGCATAAAGCTGTGGGCTGCCTCAGGCGTGGGCGCGAGCGCGATTTGAATCAGCGCGTAAATGCCGTACACAAGCGCCGCACCCGAGCCGACGGCGATGAGCGCGTCCATAGTCGGAGCACGGTGCAGCAGCGTTTTGAAGCCGTTGATATAATATTTGCGGTTGATAATGACGATCGGCAGCGCGAGGATCAGCTCCGTGAGCGCCAGATTGAACATGCCGTCCATGCCTGCCGCATAGGACGGCAGCGGCAGCCCGACCATCTCGCCCATCGAGAAGTACATCAGGACAAGCATGAAAATCGCCGAAACGATAATGCGGGTCTTCATTTCCTTCAGCGCCTCGTCCGCCTGCGGGCTTTGCGCCGGAGCCGAGGTCTGCCTGCCATCGTCCACCGCAGCCGTGTAGCCGCCGGACTCGACCGCCTTTATAATCGTCTGTGCGTCGCACGCGTTTTCGTCGTACTCGACCGCCATGCTGCCGGCGAGCAGATTTACCTGCACGCCGCTGACACCCGGCACCGCCGAGACGCTTTTCTCCACATGGGCGGAGCAGGCCGCGCAGCTCATGCCGCCCACCCGAAACCGTTGTTTCATATCGCATCTCCTATCTGTACCCCTCCCCCGAGGGAGGGGGTTCTTGTTTATAGACACAGTATACACCCAGGGAACAGTCTTGTCAATAACAAAGTTAGTCTTGACGAACGCCCATAAAATATGGTATGATATCTATAATTAATGGTAGTTGAAGTAGTCCATAGGACGAAGTAGACGAAAGTTTACTTCGTCCTATTTTTTTGCGTTCAGCTGCATTTCTATTCGTTATCAAAAAATATTTCACATACACAAAAAGGAGAAAACAAAATGCCAAAAAACAAATTTCAGGACGTTATTTACACCATTATCATGGCTTCTGTCATGGTATACGGCATGGTAGCGTACAACATCGTGCTGAACACCGGTTCCATGCAGAACTGGGTATTTCTCGCAGTGTTCCACGAGTGGCCGATCATGACTGTTATCGCAATTCTGCTCGAGCTGGTGTTTGTCGGCAAGCTGGCGATGAAGGTCGCGTTCCGCCTTGTCAATCCGCGCGAAGCCAGCCAGACCAGCATTATGCTTGCCATCTCGGCTGCATCCGTATGGCTGATGTGCCCGTGCATGAGCTTCTTTGCCACCCTGCTGTTCAAGGACAGCCATAACGCACAGTTCTTTGCAATCTGGGTACAGACCACCGTTATGAACTTTCCGATGGCACTGCTGTGGCAGTTCTTTGCAGCCGGTCCGCTGGTACGCCGCATTTTCGGTCTGCTGTTCCGGGAGAACGCAGACAAGTCCTCTGCGACGGAGATGGAGTCGGTTCAGGGTTAATCTGCTTACTTACGCATAAGGAATGAGTGCTAACCCTTAGCTGGGGTTCCAAAAGGATAGACACCAAGGTTTGCCCGTAGGCCACTAAACCTTGTTCCCACGCCGTGCGTGGATTAGATGAGTACTATCCTCTTGGGACTCCAGTTTCTTTTTATTTGATAGTCTGGCGCAGACCAGAGACCGGCAACCGCTTCGAAAAGAGAAACGGCAAAGGATTTTTCTTCCGTAGGGGCGCACAGTGTGCGCCCATTTCTCTACCTCTACGCAGTTCTCGCCTATCCTGCTGCTACATATACGGTTTACTCTCCGCAGGCGCGACGCAACAGTGTCGCTGTGATAGACGGCACCTGCGAATATTTTCTTGTGCCTGCGTTTCACCTTACCTCTCTTCACTCTAATCCTCAGCTCTGTACCAATGAAAAAGGAGAACCCACCCGGGTTCTCCTTTTTCATTACGCCATATCCTTGAGCAGACCATGCTTCTCATAGGTGGTGGTGCGGACGATCTTATTTTCCTCATCCACAAACACGACCTGCGGAGCATAGCCATTCTTGACCTCCTCCGGCGTCAGCTGCGCGTACGCCATCAGAATGACCTTATCACCGACGCTGACACAGCGCGCTGCAGCGCCGTTCAGGCAGATCATGCCGCTGCCGCGCTCACCGGCAATGGTATAGGTCTCAAAGCGGTTGCCGTTCTCAATATCCACGATGGCAACCTTCTCGTATTCGTAAATGCCGGCCGCATCCAGCAGATCGGCATCAACCGTGATCGAGCCGACGTAGTTCAGCTCGGCCTGCTTGACCGTTGCACGGTGGATTTTACCCTTGAGCATCTGTACTGTCATGACTTATCCCTCCACCGAAAAGTTGTCGATCAGGCGTGTTTTGCCGATATAGACCGCCATAGCGATCAGTTCGCCGCCGTTGATCTCATGCACCGGCAGCATGGTCAGGCCATCCACTGCGGAGACGTAATCAATACGCGCCAGCGGCTCCTGCTCGATAAGCGCACGCATGGCATCGACGATTGCATCCGCGTTTTTCTCGCCGTTCTGTACCAGCTCCCGGCCGAGCTTTACAGCACGCGACAGCACGAGCGCCGCCTTGCGCTCCTCTGCGCTCAGATAGGTATTGCGCGAGGACTTCGCCAGACCGTCCGCCTCACGGATGATCGGGCAGCCGACGATCTCAATGCCCATGGACAGGTCGAGCACCATACGGCGGATGATCGCCAGCTGCTGTGCGTCCTTCTGACCGAAGAACGCCTTATCCGGCGTTACGATGTTGAACAGCTTGGAAACGACCGTGCACACGCCGCGGAAATGAATCGGACGGGTCTTGCCGCACAGCTGGCGCGGCATTTCGGACTGCACCTCAACAAAGGTGGCAAAGCCGTCCGGGTACATCTCGGACACCTCAGGATGGAACACCATGTCACAGCCGCACTCGGTCAGCAGTGCACAGTCGTGCTCAAAATCACGCGGATAGGTCTCCAGATCCTCACCCGGACCGAACTGGGTCGGATTGAGGAACACGGACGCTACCGTGCGGTCGCACTGCTGCACGGACGTTTTGACCAGACTGGCGTGTCCTTCATGCAGATAGCCCATGGTCGGCACCAGACCGACGGTCAGACCCTGCTGTTTCCACTCGCGCACCTGTGCGCGTACTTCTGCGATGGTTGTTGCGATTTTCATTGTATATGCTCCTGTTTCTCTCAAAATTCTGCGTCGAGTTTGGCGAGATATTCATCGCTGCAGTCAGACTTGACAAAGCTCTGCTTTTCGGTCGGGAACGTGCCGTTCTGCACCTCGTTCATGTAAGTGCGGAACGCATCCACCATGCGCTCACCGATATTGTCGAACTGCTTGGCGAACTTGGGCGTAAAGTCCATATTCATGCCGAGCATATCCTGATAGACCAGCACCTGTCCGTCACAGCCTGCGCCCGCGCCGATGCCGATAGTCGGGATGGTCAGCTTTTTCGAGATGAGCGCCGCCAGCTTAGGCGGTACGCACTCGAGCACGACCGAAAATGCACCGGCCTCCTGTACGGTAAAGGCATCCTCGAGCAGCCGCTTTGCCGCATCCTCGCCCTTGCCCTGTACCTTGAAGCCGCCGAACACGTTGACGCTCTGCGGCGTCATGCCGATATGTGCCTGCACCGGAATACCGGCGTCTGTAATCGCGCGAATCTGCTCGGCAACGGCTGCGCCGCCCTCCAGCTTGACCGCGTGTCCACGCGCTTCCTTCATCAGCCGGCCTGCGTTGCGCACGGCTTCGGAAACCGACGCCTGATAGCTCATAAACGGCATATCCATGATGACCATGGTGTTCTCGCACGCGCGCACGACGCATGCACTGTGGTGGATCATGTCCTCCATCGTAACCGGCAGGGTCGTGTCATAACCCATCATGGTCATGCCGAGCGAATCGCCCACCAGAATGGCGTTGATGCCCGCTTTTTCCACCAGCTTGGCGGTCGTGTAATCGTAGCTGGTAATCTCGGTGAGGCGTTCGCCGTTTTGCTTCATCGAGAGAAATGTACTCACTGTGTTCTTCATTCTTTCTGCTCCTTTTCCCCGTTCAGCAGGGCGGCAAGCGTGCCGTAATCCTGCTCAGGATGTTTTTCCTGTGCCATTTTGACCTGTTCGAGTCCCAGCAGCGCATAAAGCTGCCGGTCGTCCCGTTCCGTCAGGCACGACAGATGCTTTTGCACGGTCTGCGTGTCACCGCGCTCAATGGGTCCGGTCAGCGCTGAGACGGCACCGTGCTCGATCACATGCGCCAGATTGCTCCGCATGAGCGGCGCAAGCGCGTGCAGTGCGTCCGTTTTGGAGAATCCGCAGCCGCTCAGCAGCTCTGCGCTGCGCTGCACGAGTGCACAGACAAAGTTGCTCGCCAGCGCACAGCTGAGGTGGTACTGCGCCTTGCTCTCCGGTGAAATAGTCTGCACCTGCAGCCCCAGTCCGCGCAGCAGCGGCACAAAGACCTCGACCGCCTGCGTGTCTCCCTCGACGCAAAAAAAAGCACCTGCCAGCTCCCGCCAGCAGTTATACTTGCTGCTGATCGGAAATAGCAGATGAATGGATATTGCATAGGCTCCCTGCGCGTGAATACCGGGAAAGGCTTCCTCGGCTGTGCAGGCGCCGCTGCAATGACATATATACTTGTCCTGAATTTCAAATTCTGCGACCTGCCGATATACCTCGGTAATCGCATTATCCGGAACGGTGATGAAAATCGCGTCACTATCTTCGATGAGTTTGCCCAGGTCGGTATAGTGTCCGGAATTTGTAAATTCTGCGGCTTCTCTTGCGCTGTCGGAATTACGGCTGTAATAGCCGGATATCCGCACGCCTTTTTCGGCAAGCAGTCTGCCAAAGGAAAAGCCGACTTTTCCTGCTCCAACAATGCCAATGTTCATGCTGTCACCCGCTTTCTGTGGTGTGACGCAACGTAAAATCACTGTCGGAAAAATTTGAAAAACATGTTGTGACAAGGTATAGCTTCCGCTCTGCGGAATGCCATCCATCAATGGGTATTATACCCGCTTGAGATAAGAATGTAAAGGAAAAGTTTTCGGCTCCGGGGAGCCAATCAATAGTGAACACAAGTTCATTTATGTGAATTTCGTTCTGTAATTCTGCTTATAATCGTTAAAACCGCTCTGTATCAAAAGATACAGAGCGGTTTCCGGTTATGCGTAATACGCGATCCTGAGCAGCTCCTCCGGTGTAGTAACACCCTGTTTTACCAGCTCCAGACCCTTTTCCTTCAGGCTGCGCATGCCCTGCTGTTCCCGCGCGTAGGCCTCGATCTCCTCGGTTTCGGCGCCGCGGCTGATCATGCGGCGGATATTGCGGTCGATCGTGACGATCTCATGCACGGCAATACGGCCGCGGTAGCCGGTGCCGTTGCAGTGGGTACAGCCTGTGCCGCGCTTGATGGTCGTGATATCCTTGCCGAGCAGCGCCTGCTCCTGCGGCGTAACTGCGACCTCTCTGCCGCAGTGCGGACACACCTTGCGCATCAGTCGCTGCGCGACCAGACCGACCAGCGAATTTGCGATCAGATAATGGTCGATGCCCATATCGGCCAGACGGACGATGCTCGAGACCGCATCGTTGGTATGCAGCGTACTCAGCACCAGGTGACCGGTGATGGCGGCACGAACCGAAATACCGGCGGTTTCGCCGTCACGGGTCTCACCGACCATGATGATATCCGGGTCCTGACGCAGCAGCGCGCGCAGACCGGACTCAAACGTCAGTCCGGCAACCGGATTGACCTGCGTCTGGTTTATGCTCGGCACGTTCTTCTCCACCGGATCCTCAACCGTGGAGATATTCACCTGCCGGTGCGACAGGTACTCAAGCACCATGTACAGTGTGGTGGACTTACCCGAACCGGTAGGACCGGTGATATAAATAATACCGTTCGGTGAGTTGAGCATAGGCAGGAACCTTGCATAGCTTTCGTCATCCATGCCGAAGTGGCTGGCGTGATCGACCTGACCCGCCGTTGCCAGAATTCGCAGCACGGCCTTTTCTCCGAACACGGTCGGCAGCAGCGATACACGGATGTTGACGTACTCGCTCTGTCCCACACGGATACGGAAATGACCGTCCTGCGGCAGACGGCGCTCGGCAATATCGAGGTTCGCCATGATCTTGATTCGCGCGATCAGCGGCTGGTGCACACTGCGCTGCAGCGTTACATAATCGACGATCGTGCCGTCGATACGCATGCGCACGCGCGTGCTGCCCTCAAACGGCTCGATATGCACGTCACTTGCGCCGGTGCTGATGGCACGGTCGAGCAGGCTGTTGAGCAGCTTGACGATCGGCGCTTCCGGATCGCCGCTTTCGCTCTCTTCTACCTGCAGCATCTCCACATTGCGCTCTGCAAAGCCCTCGTTGGCGGTCTGTGCCGCCTGCTGCGCGCCGACCTCGGCGTAATAGTAGCGGATCGCGCTCTGCAGCGGACCCATTTCACTCAGGCGGATGACCACCTGACAGCCGGTCAGCTGGCGCACTTCCTCAAAGGCAAAGTAGTTCAGCGGATCGTTCGTCACGACCTCGAGGCTCTTGTCCGCAAAGCCGACCGCAAGCAGGTTCTGCTTTTCCGCCAGCTCGCGCGGAATCATACGGACAGCGGTCAAATCGACCTGCATCTGTCCGATGCTCACAATTTCCAGTCCCAGACGGGCAGCCAGCGCCTCGATCACCTGCGTCTCGGTGACAAAGCCCAGCTCGATCAGGATCTGACCGACTCGCTTTTCACGGTGCTCCTTCTGGTAGGCGAGCGCCTGCTCCATCTGCTCCTGTGTGATGTAATTGCGCTCCATCAGCACTTCGCCGATACGCAAATTGGTTTTCATGCGTCCGCCTCCTTGTCGCTGACACACATATAGATCTCCAGCGTGCCGGTGATCAGATTGGTGCTGACCGCCTGCGTGTTGTTTGCCACATAATCATAGTCTGCAATACTGAAATTGGTCACGCGCAGACCCTTGTACCTGTGCTCTACCTCATCGAGGAAGTTCAGCCACTGGGTTACGGCGCCCTGCGCCGAGATAGTCGCAGTGCCGATGTAAACGCAGTTGACCGGCTGCAACGGCGCTGCCGATGTATCATCGGTCGAATCGGCGGATTCTGTATCGGATGAGGTGTCCGCACTGCCGTCCGTCTGCGCAGCTTCCTGCTCAGCGAGATACGCGCTGACCGCACCCGGAGCGGCTTCCGTCAGCGTCAGCGACTGCGGAAACAGTCCGTTCTCGAGCGCGATACCCGTGATGATATCGTCCATCTGACGGGTTTCCAGATCGCCCTTGTAGTATTTTTCGCTTGCCGTGTTCAACGCGGCTTCATTCTGCGCGATAATATCGTCAATCGTCGCAAGTGTGGCAATCTGCGTCTGATATTCCTGCTGCTTCTGTTCGGCGGCGTCATACTCGTTCTGCAGCGTTTCGTGATTTTTCATCGCAGGACGGATGAGATACATGCCGAAAATGACGATTATCGCCAGACAGGCCACCAGCCGGAGCAGCTTTTTATCACGTTCGGTTACAACGATGTTCATTCGGCTGCCTCCTCTCCCAGCAGGATACAGTTCAGGCTGAGGACGTACACGCCGTCCTCATAGGTATAGCCGGTGTAGTCCACCTTGCGGAACAGGCCGGTTTTCTGCAGCTTGAGCACATAGCTCGGAATGTCGATAACGCTGCCGCTCTGTGCATCAAACTGCAGCGCGCCGGTGGCCGCATCGTAGCCGGTCAGCACCATGCTGACCTGAGCGCCGCCTGCCGCGCCGATCTTGCTCATCAGGGCGCTGTCCACCTGCGGATAGGTGGCAAGCGCGTCCGTCAGATTGCGTACCTGCTGCAGTCCCTGCACCAGATTGTCATTGCGCTGCTGCTTTTCGGCAGCCTCGTTGTACTGCTCGATCACAGTCGGATCGTTCAGCCAGTCATTGATGTCGTCGGTTCTGTGGCTCAGGCTGCTGTTCATCCGCAGGAACACACACCAGACCGCGGCGCACACCACCAGACACACCGCAATCGGTGTGTAGAAGCTGTGCAGCAGGCCGGTCTGCTTTTTGCTGCCGCGGGACAAACGCCGATAGCTGCGGAGCAGATCCAGCTCCTTGTTTGCACGAAGCACGCGAATCAAAGCCTCGGCACAGCCGAGCCAGTCGTTCAGCCGCTCGCCGTTCGGCAGGGCGCGGAACACACGGCATTCGGGCAGACGGCTCACTTCCAGACCCAGACCGCGGATACCCGCCAGACACACCTCGAAATCATCATCCGAGCAGCCGGCGTAATACACATCGGTCAGCGTGCCGCCCGAGCGGCTTGCCGTGTGGAACTGCATCGTACCGGAGACATCCCTCGTCATCTCAGTGCCGAAATCCACCGTGCCCGGCTCACTGAAAATACGGCTGCGGCTGGAATAACGGTACTCGCCGTTCTCGACCAGCAGCGAAAGCACGCTGCTGCCCTCAAAGCACAGCCAGATACAGGTCTTGCCCTGCATGGACTGCATGGCATGAAGGAGCTTGAGCCGTCCTGCCATAGTAACGGTAACGCTCTGCAGGCGCAGGCCGAGCCGGTCGGTCATTGCAAGGTATTCCTCCATCGTTTCCTTGCGGCAGGCAGCGCAGAACAGCTGCTGACGGCCTTCGGCATCTGTGCCGAGCGGCACATAGTCCGCCGCCGCAAGCCGATCCTCCCGCGGACGCATTTCGTGCCGCACAAGCTCCTCCAGCTTGTTTTCCGGCATGCTCGGTGCGGTGATAGTCTTGGTGGCAACCGCCTCATCCGGCAGGACGAGCGTGATGCCGCGGGTCGGCAGCCTGTGCTGCTGCCAGAGTGCGCCTATCGCCTTCTCCCAGTTTTCCATGCCGCCGCCGTGTGCGGGGGCACTGTAAAGCGCCTGCACGGAAGGCTGCGCGCCGGACTTGCCGACCGCGACAAGCACCTGCTCCTCCTGCAGCGCCAAAACGGTTGTATTCATTCTCATTTCTCCCCTTTTGTGAGGTTGACACGTTTCCGAGGTTATGCGTTCCCCGAACTCTCAATCGCACTGTACGAGCCGATGATCGGCGACATGACCGCGATAATGATAAAGCCGACCACGAACGCCATCAGCACGATCAGCATCGGCTCCAGAATGGTCATCATGCGCTTGCTCGCCTGCTGTGCATCGTACTCCATCGAATCCGCGATGGAATCCAGCATGGAGTCCAGTCGTCCGGTCTCCTCGCCAACTGCAATGCTGCTGCACAGCTTGCGCTGAAAGCCGTCTACGGTCTCGAGGGCGGCGGACAGGCTGACGCCCGAACGCACCTGCACGAGCACATCATCGAACTGCGAAACGATGTAGGCGTTGCCGATGGTATCACGGGCGGTCTGCAGCGCAGTGACGATCGGAAGACCGCTCGAGTACAGGCTGCTGATGGTTCGCGCGAACCGCGCCGTGCAGATAACCTGATTGAGCGGACCGAAAACCGGCATTTTGAGCTTGCGCCGGTCCATTTCCAGCCGGACAGCCGGAATGCGCAGCAGCGTGCGGATAACCATGACCACTGCCGCGACACCCAGTAGCATCAGATACCATTTGGTAACCATAAAATTAGAAAACGCCATCAGCGCCAGCGTAACGCCCGGCAGCGAATCCATTGTGGAGAACAGATCGCTGAACTGCGGCAGCACGAAGGTTACGATAACGATAACGACCGCGACCGCCAGAATCGCAAGGATCATCGGGTACATGAGCGCCGACTTGACCTGCTGATTCATCTGGTGTGCCTTCTCGTAGTGGAGGGCGAGCCGCTCCGCGACCTGATCCAGCTTGCCGCTGCCCTCGCCTGCGCGGATCATGCCGAGCATGAGCGTTGGGAACACCTGCTGCGCCTCGAGTGCGGCAGAAAGGCTCGAGCCTTTCCGGACTTCACCCAGCACACTCTCGTAAATGCGGCGCAGACCCGCGCTGATGCCCTCATCCTGCGAGATGATCGTCAGCGCGCGCACCAGACTGACGCCCGAAGCCAGCAGCGTGGACAGCTGACGGCACAGGTCGCTCAGCTCCTGCGGACGCAGTGTGCGCGGCTTGCGGCCCGCACCGCGGCGGGTCGCACTCTGCAGATACAGCCCCTGAGCGAGTAATTGGGTATACAACGTGTCATAGTCCGCAGCCTCCATTGCGCCGCGGACTACCTTTCCGTCTATGTCCTTTGCCGTGTAGCGGAACAGCGTGTGACCGCTGTTCGGTTTGACCGTGACGGTCAGCCTGCGGTTGTTGGATGCAGCCATGCTGACCCTCCTCTCCATTCATTACAATAATCCCATATACCAGTCCGCGATCGTTTCTCCGAAAAACATGGCGATCGCAATGCCGATGCACAAAAACGGACCGAATGCGAACTGGCTTTTCCGGTTTGCCTTCTTTTGGGCGAGCAGCAGCGCGCCGAAGCCGCCGCCGAGCAGAATGCCGATGAACGCGGCAACGACCGTCAGCTTTGCACCAAGAAAAAAGCCCGCGCCGAACATCAGCTTGATATCACCGCCGCCGAAGCCGCCGGGCACGATGAGCGCCAGAAGCAGCATCGGCACACTGACGATCACGCATCCGATCAGCCGCGATTTTATCCCCATGCTGGGGATAAGTATGTGCGCAGCGATGCCGCAGACAAGCAGCAGCGCCGGAAACCGGTCGTAGATTTCAAGCGTGTCCATGTCCATGAGCGCCACGACCGTCAGAATACCGAGCACGACGAACGCCAGCGCCGCCTGTGCGCTCTCGCCACCGAAGGCGTATGCACAGGCACAGGAGCACAAGCCGCCGAGCACCTCGATCCAGAAATCCCTTGCGGGGATTTTTGCACCGCAGCCGCGGCATTTGCCGCCCTGCAGGAGAAAGCTCAGGCACGGGATCAACTCCGCCGCCGACAGCGTGCGCCCGCACGCCGGACAGTGACTGCGTCCCTTCACCACGCTCTCTCTGCGCGGCAGGCGCCATACCACCACTCCGAGAAAGCTGAATACGCATGCGCCCAATGCAAACCGTAACAGCCATAATACAGCATAGGCAATGTAAAGCATTGGTTTCCTCCTCGTTTGGGTTGGTTTGAAATGATTTTTTACAAATAGAATCTACCATGCAGAAAACCGCATGGCAGGTCACAGCCTCTTAACTGTTAAGGGGCTGTGACCCGCCATACCGTCCGACGGCGAACGCGCACCGTGCGTTCACTGTGCTGCGGCGGCATGAATCAGGTCAACACCGACGGACACGTTCCAAGTGACCGGATCGGCGGTGTAGGTTACGGTGAAATCCCCTTCTGTGTAGATCATCTGTTGTACGGTATAGCCGTTTTTGTCGGTCTGCAGCACCCAGAAATCACCGGGCACCTTGCAGGCTGTCAGCACCTCGTTGTAAACCGCCTCCGAGACCCCGCCCTCATGGGCGGAGTCCGTGAAGGGACGGTTTTCGCCGTAGGCCTCGATCGAGGCGGCGTATAGCGCCATACGCACCGTTTTTGCATTGCCGAGCGCCACATGCGCGTCTGCCCGATAGAGCAGACTGAGCACGCTGCCCGCCGCCGCGATCACAGCCAGAAGGATCACACACACCACCGTCAGCCACCAGCTTACTGCGCCGTATTTGATCGGCGCAGTCGGTCCGTGGCGTTCGGTGCGGTTAGGCATACTTACTTACCAGACTTCGGATTTACTTTATAAGTACTGCCATCATATACGCAAGTTACACCATTGCGCGTATATTCCAGATGCGATACCTTATTGTTAGCAAACGCAACTTCCTTACCAGTGCCAGTTCCCAGATCACCCTTAACTTCTGCCAACTTTGTAATATCGGAATCGCTCGGGGTTGCTGCAGTACCATTTGCTGCGACATTAGCGTATGCTTCGTCATACAAAGTCTGAGCAGCCATTACGATCTGACGAGTCTCAGCAATAATGGACTTCTCCTTAGCACGGTCAATATAACCAGTCAGCGCCGGAATCAGCAGCGCTGCCAGAATCGCCAGAATAACCAGAACCACGATCAGCTCTACCAGCGTAAAGCCGCCCTTCTTGCTGCGGCGCTTCTGCTGCAGCGCGATCATTTTTTCCATCATGATCTTATTCCTCCAATTTTATTTTTGTTTTTCTATCTCTGTAAGCTGCGGCGGTGCTCCGCAGAGTTACACATATTACATTGCCGTTATGCCGGCTTTTTCGTTGCCGTTACCTCGGTTTTCACCGGAATATCGTACCGCAGGTCGATAATGAGCGAATCCGAATAGATTTTATCGGTCAAATCCTTATCGCGGTAAATTGTCACGGTGGCGGTAACGGTGTGCTTTGCTTCGTCGATTTTGAAATACAGTCCGGCGCGGAGACCCATATAAAAGCCCTCTGCGTAGGTTTTCGTCATGGCTCGGGCAATGGGATTGCCGTCCGCATCCTGACTATATCCATCTTTATAATAGCGCTCGACAAGATAACCCTTTTCCACTCGAGGCTGCTCGCCGGAGTCCTTATCGGCAATCACGATTTTGGTTGGTCCGCAGCCGTCTGCCGTCAGCAGCTCCGCCGCGTTGTATCCCTGTTCGGTCTCATAGCCAAACTCGATCGCCGAGCCTTCGGACGAGCCGGTTTTATTCGTCACATCCGTGCCGCTGTCGTAGCATTTGATGTAATCCGTGGCGGTCTCCACCTTGCTGCGCACGGTTTCGAGCAGGTCGTCCGCGATCAGCTCGGCGCTGTTCAGCTCCTGCGTGCGGCGCGATACCTCGGCCGCCGGTCGCAGCGATGCACTGAATATGCCGATGACCAGACACAGCAGTCCGGCGCCGACCACAAGCTCCACCAGTGTCATGCCTTCCCGGCCGCGCAGGATTGAGCGAATGCGTTTCATGCCGTCACTCTCCCTTCGCAAACCGGTAGAAGGGCACGGTTTTGCCGTCCTCGGTTTTGGCGTTTACGGTCTGCTTTTTTACCTTTACGCGGAAGGCGTCAATATCGGTATCTTCGCCGTCCGACGTCGTCACCTTAAAATCGTACGCGGCAGCTTCGCCGTCCGCGACTTCTGCATTCCCGCGCACGCTTTCCTGCAGTTCGGTCGCGTCCCTGCGGAGTTGCTCCGACTTGCGCTGCGCATTTGAGGCAAAGCCGACTGCGCCGTTCAGCGCGCCCAGCAGCAGCATGAACACCACCGTGGAAACCAGAATTTCCACCATGGATTCGCCCCGGCGGTCGCGCAGCACGCGAATCAGTCTATTCATCGGCTGCACCTCCGGTTGTCCGGGCTGCCGGCTTGTGAATGGGTTCGTATCGGCTGTACGTCGGATTGTTGATATCATAGGTATAGCTGATCTCCACATACTCCGTACGGGCATCCTTGCCTTCGCCAATGACCTTGGGTTCTACCGGCTCCTCGCCGTTGGCACTTCGGCAAAAGCGGCCGTTTACCCAGTAGACCTGGAACTGTCCGCTGACGCCGTCTTCCCCTTCCCATGTGTAGATCGGCTGAAAACTATCCTTTCGGCGGTATTCTGTGGTGTACATGTAGCTGTCCGCTCCCTTTTCCGCCTTGACGCCTACCCAAATCTGATGTCTGTTAAAGGTTGTCTGCTCTGCCTTTTCGGTGCCTTTGTCCCGAGCATCGTATGCAAAGGTATCGCCTGTGATCGGGTCCTGCGCATCGGTAACATCACGGAGCAAAATCGTAATCCTGCCGTAGTCATCCTCGGTCGAACCCGCATTATAGCAGGCAGTGGTTTCATCCGAACGGTCCGGATCGTAAATACCCAATCCCGTATCTTCCGCTAAAATGTTGTTCACTTCACGGTAGAAACAGCCTTCCGGCGCAAAATTGGTATCCAATTCCGGCTTTATTGTTTTGTATTCCTGCAGTTCGCTGTCCAGCACCTGTGCAAAGGACTGCGCCAGCTGATAACAGCGTTCCCTGCCGATCTTGCGGTTGGCCCGCGAGAGCAGCATGGATGAGGAATACACGATACTGAGCGAAAGCCCGATCAGGACGGCGACAGCACAAAGTGCTACGATCAGCGAAACACCGCTTCGCCTGCTGCGCCGCAGGGTGTTCCAGCCCTGACGTATCCGCTTCATGTCTGCCGCCTCCCTTCACAACTAAAATCTGCGCTCAGCAGGATCGGATTCCGTATAACGATCGCTCTTGCTGTCCGCAATGACAGTTACCCTGCTGATCTGTATACCATTCGTCAGCTGCAGGGTCTGATTCTCGTGCGTTACCACGGAGAAAATGTTAGGCAGCTTCAAGGTAAATGTGCCGTCCTTCACCTGCAGCATGGTATCCGGCTGATAGCTGTAATAACGAATGCTGCCATTGGTAAGGCTGTATCTGCCGTTGACCGCACTGCCCTGTTTTACAGTATACCAGTCATCCCCTGCAACTGCAAACGTATTTTGACCATTTATGATAATCTCCGGCAGGTTCCCGCTCATATCGACGGTAACCGTCGTGGAATTATCGTCCTTATCGGTCAATTCAATCCGATACAGGTCAGCGTCTGCCACCTCGTCCCACGAGAGCGCGGTAAGCTGTGCAGCCCACTCTGCCGTATTGATAAGACGATTCATCGGGCCATAGCTGACCGCAAGCGTCTCATTCACGTTTGCAAGCGACGCGCTCGGCGCTTCCAGCTTCACACGCGGGAATACCACATCGCCGCTCGATACCCAGACCGAGCTTACCTGTCCCGCCGACTGCGAAATACGAGCCTCAAACCGTACAGAACAGCCTGCGTATTTCGTATCCAGATCGGTCAGGCTGCAGACGTAGCTGCCGCCGCTTTCGCTCATTGCGGAAACGGGGTAAGCCACCGTTGTGCCGTCCGTCCCGGTGATTTTTGCCCGCAGCAGATAGGTGCTGCCGCCGGGCGGTACACTGGCCTCATTCTCCGGCGTAACGGTGACCTGCAGACCGCCGCTCCGGAAACCGGCCGCCGGAATCGGGTTGTTTGCTGCCGCATTCCAGTTGTACGACCACTTGACGCTCGGCGTATCCAGACGCTTCGGCACGGTCATCGTGTACACGATACCGTTCGGGCTGTCCGCGTAACCGGAATCGTCAGCAGCCACCGCCACCAGATAGAGGTCGATGGTCTTGCCGGCGTAATCCTCCAGACTGCGGCTTACCGAGCAGGTGCCGCCCCTGACGGGCACAAGCGCACCCAGGGCAGCGGCCGTTTCGCCCTCCGGCTGCACATAAATCTGATAGCCTGCACAGCCGTTTTCGCTGCCGATGGCACTCCAGCCGATGGTGTATTCCAGCTCGTTGGTATCCGGGTTGGTTACCGACGGCTGTCCCAGACGCTCAAGGCGCTGCTTGACAGCGTACTTCTTCGTCGTACTCAGGCCAACCTCGCCGTATGCCTGTCCCAGACGGGTAACAGTCAGCTCAACCTCGGCATACTGCCAGTCGTCCGCGCTGATGGTGAACGATTGGGAAGTATTCGGATTCTCCTGCGTACCGTAAACCTCGTTGACCGGAATGCCGATTCTTGCGCCTGCCGCGGTAATACCGGTCAGCTTGACGCTGTAGTGCGGCACTGCGGTCCCCCGCCCGGGCTGCGTCCACGAGAACCGGTAGCTGATACTGCCGTTATCTTCCTGCATCAGTACCGGGTCGTTCAGCTCCGGCGCCGTCAGCGGCTTGATGTTCAGCGCCGCGGTTCTAATGTAGTTTGTAAAGTCATTCGCGTGGCCAAGGACATGGCTGTAAATGATCTTGTCCTGCTGCTGAACGCCCTCTGCGCTGTAAGTCCGCAGCGTAACAGACGCATCGCCGGTCTGCCGGGTATCACCATAGGTGTAAACCGGTCCCAGACCGGAGGCGGCGTACCATGCACGCACCCGACGATTTGTGACATTCTCCGCGAAATACTCCTTCGGCAGGTTGCGGAAGTTTGCCGTAACCGTGTTGCCCGCCGAGGTCAGCACATCCTCATATGCAAAAACATACTCATTTGTGCCAACCGTGCCGAGCACCTCGATACGGTAAATCGGCGGTGTTTCCATCTGCGGCTCGTTGACCGTCAGTGCAGCCGTGACCGTGCAATCATCCACCGTACTGCCCGAGTACGATACCGACAGCTTGTTAATACTGCCGTCCGGCTTGTACTTCGGCGTGTCAGTCGGGATGGTATCCGTCACGGAGGCCGGCTGAATGCCGTTCGTAATGCCCGCCGCTGCCGTGACGATCAGCTCCTTCAAATCATCACCGTTGATCTCGGCGGTATGGTTGTTCTGATCAATGGTCACGGTCTGCGAGCCGAGCCTGAAGGTGACTTTCCAGTTGCTGAAGACCGCATAATCCGCAAGGTTTTTCAGCGAGATCTGGTATTTCGCGCCATTGTTCCAATGGCTCACCAGTCGGATATTGACATCCGGTGTCGGCAGTACCGACACATCCTGCGTCGCCGCAGTTTTCCACGCAGAAGGCGCGGTATCCTCAAACAGACTGACAGCACGAACCGACAATGTAATGGTCTTGCCTGCTGTGTCTGCCGCAAGGCTTGCCGGCAGCTGGAACGTACCGCTGGTTGTACCGGAGCCGTACGCCTGCGTGCCGTTCAGCTTCGGATCCCACTGGCCCTGCCCCTTTTGGTTCGGGATAAAGCGCAGATTGGACAGCACCTCCTCACCGTCAACGAACACCCTGCCCTCGTAGTACAGGGGACGGTCGTCGTCCGTGATGGAGACGTTGAAGGCACCGTCATCGTTCTGCCGAAGCGAAACGCCAAAGGAGTCATCCAGTGCACCGGATGCCGTCTTGCTGTGCTCCATATCGCGGTAATTGGTGCGGACATAGGTATCCATTGCGTTGAACTGACGTCCCGGGATCTTGATATCGTTCTGCAAATTGCCGCCGCCGTAGTTGCTGACAACCTTAGTCCATCTGTCCGGCATGTAATAGATCACACGGCCAATAATCTTCTGCACACCGTTTACGGTACCGGTCATAATACCGTGATCGTCAATCACAGTATTATTGTCATTAAGATTATAATACAACGCGGCTCTGGTGCTTTTATTATCCGTATCCTTATTGATATTCAGATCGTCCAGACGCGGACCGACCACAGCGGCGTAAATATTATGATCTGCTGTGCCGTTATACCGCTGACCGTATGCCAACATGCGCGAATAGCCAACACGCGATTCACCCTGCCCATTGCGGGCATAACTATTATAGATGATTTTTTTATAGGAGCCTCTGCCGCTCGTCAGCAGCCAGTTGTCATCAATATAGTAGTTGTTGCCTACATTATCTGCACTGATCGCCGTAGAATAGCTGCCGTTTGCAAGCGAAACGATTGCCTTATCCGTCCATGTTGCCACGGACAGACAGTTCTGTATATAGGTATTCTTCATCGAGCTCTGCGACGTGCCGTTTTTGTAGCGGTCGCCGAAAATACCGGCAACATAGTTATTGCCGTCCAATGTCTGCGCATAGTTGCGGCAGCGATCGATGTTCAGAATAATATTCTCGGTTGCCTTGCCGATCTTCGGACCGGCGGTACCGTTGCTCTCATTGCTGCCGATACCGTCGGTCGAGAAAAAGCCGACAATGCCGGAGGCCATGGAGTTGGAATAAATCTTTACACCCGGACCGTTTACGCAATCCACCACGTTGATGGTATACGACTGACCGCCGCCATTATCGGCGCGGTACGCCGTGATATTGCCGAGAATACCCGCACTGTCGTTTGCGCTGTTGCTCTTGTTTTCGCCGTGGCGGCCGTACAGACTGCCGTGGTTCTGACAGCTGATGATATTGAAATCCTGACCGGAGGCCGCATGGTACATTTGCGCTACAATACCGCCGGATGCGCCGACCCAGCCGACTACCAGCGTGGTCTGCAGATTGCCGTAGTTGTAGCAGTTCTCAATCGTACCGCCGTTATTGGTCCACTGGCCGACGATACCGCCCGAATAGTGCGATTGATAGCCGTACACCGTGCCATAGTTGACACAGTTTTCGATCGTCCAGTCGGTTGTGGTCTGGTTGGTCTGTGTGCCGATGATACCGCCTGCAAATCGGCTGGTCGCGCCGTTTGCCAGCTGGCGGTCGACAAACGCCTGATTGAGCAGATAGGACAGGTCCTTTTCGCTCTCGTTCATGCCGACAATACCGCCGGTGCCGACACCGATGCCGTCCGACTTGTTGACCAGCAGCCAGCTGCCGCTGACGCAGCGATTCAGCTCACCGGTCGGCGCATTGTAGCCCGCCACGCCGCCAAGGTTGCCGTTGCTCGATACGATGATCTGCATGGTGCGGTCTGCCGCTACGCTCTTGCTGCCGCCGTTGTAGGACAGCTTTTCCACATCCGTCCGGTCTGCCCACTTTACCCAAGTGGAATCCGCAGACAGCTTCTGTGCCTCGGCATTGGACAGCAGGTCGCTCACCTTGCCGACATTTTCCATCAAGGTTTCGGTGCTCTTATCGCCGGACATGGTGATCGTGCCCTTGTTATAGCCGGTCACACCGCCGACCATGCCGTTTTTGACCGTAATTGTGCCGGTTCCGATGTTGTCTATGTAGCACCGCTCGATGATGCCGGTCGTATCATTCTTGCCTGCAATGCCGCCGATATGCGAGGACAGGCGTTCCTTCTCTGCCGCCGAGCTGGTGGAGGTTGCGGTGTACACACCGTCCGCCGTCAGTGTCAGCCTGGAAACGGTGCTGCCCTGCAGCAGACCGCCGTTCAGTCCGGCAATGCCGCCGTAGCAGTTGCCGACCGCGCTCTTTCCTTCGTCGATCGTGCCGGAATACGTGCATTCGGTTACCTTGCCGCTTGCATTATTCTGACCGACTACACCGCCGAGATAGGTATACTTCGTGAATTTCTCAAAATCCGAGGTGACCTTCACCTTGCTGACCGTACCGCCCGCTCGATTGATGCCGACTGCACCGCCGACCTGCAGCGTGCTTGCGGAAACGCTGTATGTCGGCTGCTGCGAAACCTCGGTTGCAGTGACCGTACCGCTGTTGTCTCCGACAACAGCACCCAGAATGAATGCACTGCCGGAAATCGTGATATGATCGCCGAGTGTCGCTCCCTGAACCGTACCGCCCTTGTGGTTTACCGCACAGATCGCGCCTGCCGCAGTCTTGTTGCGGGTGATGAGTGTTACCCTGTTATCCGTGCCGACGCTGCAGCTCCTGATCGTACCGTAGTTTTCGCTGGCAACGCCGCCTGCATAGCCGTCGTTACTGGTGACGCTGCCGTTGCCGATACAGTTCTCGACCGTGCTGCTCGCGCTGTTCATGCCGACAATGCCGCCTGCCGCACCGACATTCGCGGTCACCTGACCGAGATTCTTCGCGTACCGCAGAACAGCCTTTGCGCCCTCCTGCGCGCCGACAACGCCGCCTGCACTGCCCGCCGCTGCGCGGACCTCTGCCGCCTGATTGGTCAGGCAGTTGATGCTCGTGCCGCCGAGTGTGCCGCGGTTGATGCCGGCAATACCGCCGACCATACTGCTGCCGCGCACGGTCAGCCTTTTATCCGCGGCAATGGCATCGCCCTGTGCGCTGCCGCTTGCCGGACTGAGCGTGCCGGTTGCGGTATTCACGCCGATCACGCCGCCGACACCGCTGCCGCTGCCGTTGACACGGCGCTTTCCTGCCGGTGTGCTCGAAAGCGTGATCACACCGCCGTTTTCGCCCGCAATACCGCCGACACGGCCTGCACCGCTGACATTGGCGCTGCTGGTATTGTTCTGTATCCTGCCGCCGCTGAGATTATAGCCGACGATGCCGCCGACCGTGTTCCGTCCGGTGACAGTGCAGTTTTTCTCGGTCGTGCAGTTTTCAATCGTGCCCGCCGTCGTGCCCGCCGTCCTGCCGCCGACATTCAGACCCGCGATACCGCCGATATAATCCTGTGTTGCGCTGCCCATGCTGCCGGAGAGCGTGCAGCCGCGGATGATGCCTTCGTTCAGACCGACCACGCCGCCCATGGCATTCAGACCGTTCATCGTACCCTTGCTGGCACAGTGGTCTATCACATGATTCTCACCGTTGACGCCGATCACACCGCCGATAACGGAAACACGCAGTTCGCTGCTGCCCAGCTCATCGGAGAGTGCCTTCGCGGCATCCGTGTACTTCTGCGCCTGCAGATAGGATACCATATCCACACCGGTTTTCAGCTTACTGTCCGGGAAGGTGTCCTCTGCCGGACGGTCAAAGCCGCCTGCGTTCAGGCAGTGCTCCACCTTCATTTTGGTCTGCGGCTCACAGCTGCCGATAATGCCGCCCGCATACGCATACGCGCGGATGGTCATGTTGTTGGAAACCGCAGACAGTCTGTCTGCACTGTTGCCGTCCGCTGTGATAGTGATGGTACGCGTATTGGTAGATGCCTTGACCGTTCCCGGCACATTGCTGTTGTTTGCCGCGATGCCCGGCAGAAGCGCATACAGCGTTCCGCCTGCCCGGTCTTTCTCCGTGTAGGTGCGCTGATAGCCGATCAAACCGCCGCAGAATGCCTCTGCAGTGACCGTGCCAAGGCTGTTATCGACCTTGAGACCGCTGACCGTGACATCCTCTCCCGGATTGACCACATTTGCACCGATCGCACCGCCGACATAGTACCGTCCCTGCACACTGCTCGGCTTGATGGTCAGCTTCTTCTCGAGCAGCTTTGTCGAAGCATTCAGACCGATCAGACCGCCGACGCAGTCTCCGGTTGCGGCAACACGGCCGCCGATGAGCGTATAATTGATATCAATCGTGCCGTCCGTGTCGTTATAGCCGACCAGACCGCCGACATAGTGTCTGCCGACAACGATGCCCGCCACACTCCGGGTGGAGACTGCGTTATCCTTGTCGCTGAAGGTGATCGTGCCGCTGTTGTAGCCGGTCAGACCGCCCGCATAGCTGCCGACGGCTCCCCAGTCCGTGACACGCCTGTAGATCGCATTATTGGTATCCGAAACATAGCTTGCACAGTTTATGATGGCCGCATTGTTCTCATTTGCACCGCAAATACCGCCGATATACGCATTGTATCCCGCAACGACACCTGTGTTGACGCAGTTTTTGATCGTCGAACCGCCTTTATTCTCACCGATGATGCCGCCGACATACGAATTGCCGATGACATAGCTTGCGTTAACGGTTGTTCTGGTGCCGTTTTCACTGAGCAGTGCCGTCTGCGTATCAGACTGATTCAGCGCACCGATGATGCCGCCGACATACTCGCTGCCGAGAACGTAGCCGTTTGCCTCGGTCTCGCAGTCATACAGCACACTTTGTTCGCCGTAGCCGACAATGCCGCCGACATATTTGCCGCGCAGCTTGACTCTATCCCCCTGCTTATAGGTGTAGCCGTCCGCATATCCGGCACGGCTTCTGCATTCGGAAAGAGACGCGTTATGCGCGTAGCCGACAATG
>OGWS01000983.1_pt1 | contig 25957 bp, 17 predicted proteins | sample 1576111 | NCBI WGS metagenome assembly OGWS01 (sample SAMEA3541534, study PRJEB24748) | human gut metagenome | biome: human gut; feature: human-associated habitat; material: faeces | place: China | collected 2012
CAACGCTCAGAGAAAGCGGACCTTCTACAATTTCGTATTCCGGAAACTTCTCCGCGATCTCCTGTTTCCATTCCTGTGCCTCTTCTTTGCTGCAAGTATAAGCCATTCCCAGCACCATATCTTCCCGGACATCTGCAAAGCGGTCATTCAGATCTTTTTCTATCGCCTTGAGCATAGTACGCTTTGCGGCTTTCCATCCTCTTACTTTTGAAAATGCATCCAGTTTTTCTCCCTGAATCTGAAGCACCGGTTTCAGGTTCAATACCGTTCCGAGCGCCGCGGCAGCCGGTGTAACACGTCCGCCCTTTTTCAGATATTTTAACGTATCCACGGTAATATAGATACTTGCCTGCAGCTTTTCAGCCTCCAGTATCTCCTTGATCTCAGATGCAGATTTTCCTGCATCCCGGAGCACGATCGCATCTTCCACCGATTGCTTCTGTGTCACAGAAATTCTCTGGTTATCCACTACACAAACCTTTCCCTCGTATTCCTGAGACAGAGACTGTGCCGCATGACAAGTGCTGCTCAGTCCGCTGGACATTGGAATGTGCACGATCTCATCGTACTCTTTCAGCAGCTCGTCCCAGCATTCCATGACTTCACCCGGAGATGGCTGAGACGTGGAAATATCAGAATCTTCTCCCAGACGCTTATAAAATTCCTCCTGCGTCAGCGTAATATCTTCCAGAAACAACTCCCCGTCAATAAAGAACGGCATGGGAATCACATGAATTCCCATCGTTTTTCCCATTTCCTGCGTAATACCACTGTTGCTGTCCGTTACGATTGCAATTTTTTTCATCTTTTCTCCCCTGTTTCTAGTTTTTAAAACTATGAATCGGTGCCGGAATTCTTCCTGCCCGATTTACAAATGCCTCACAGCCGAACTCATTCACCGGCATGATCGGCGCATAACCCAGAAGTCCGCCGAATTCGACAGTCTCTCCCACATCTTTTCCGATCACCGGAATGAGACGGACTGCTGTCGTCTTCTGGTTGACCATACCGATCGCCATCTCATCTGCAATGATTCCGGAAATTGTCGCTGCAGATGTCTTTCCCGGAACCGCGATCATATCAAGACCAACTGAGCAGACACAAGTCATGGCTTCTAATTTTTCCAGTGTCAGTGAACCTGCATTCACTGCATCGATCATTCCCTGATCTTCACTGACCGGAATAAACGCACCACTGAGTCCTCCTACATAAGAGGATGCCATCACACCGCCTTTTTTCACCTGATCGTTGAGAAGTGCCAGTGCCGCCGTCGTTCCCGGCGCACCTACCCGCTCCAGACCAATCTCTTCTAAGATCTCTGCCACGCTGTCTCCGATTGCCGGAGTCGGTGCCAGTGACAAGTCAATGATTCCAAACGGAATTCCCAGACGTCTGGATGCCTCTCCGGCTACCAGCTGTCCTACTCGTGTCACCTTAAATGCCGTCTTTTTGATTGTCTCGCAAAGCTCTTCAAATCCTTTGCCGCGCACCTTTTCCAATGCTTTTTTCACAACTCCGGGACCGCTGACGCCGACATTGATCACCGCATCCGCTTCTGTCACTCCAAGGAATGCACCCGCCATAAACGGATTATCATCCGGCGCATTACAAAAGATAACAAGTTTTGCACATCCGAAAGAATCACGCTCTTTTGTCGCTTCTGCTGTTTCTTTTACCATTTCTCCACAAAGACGTACTGCATCCATGTTGATTCCGGTTCTGGTGGAACCTACATTGACAGAACTGCACACTCTCTCCGTTCTTGCCAGTGCCTGCGGGATCGAACGGATCAGATTCTCATCACTTTTTGTCATTCCCTTGGAAACCAGCGCAGAGTATCCTCCGATAAAATTAACTCCAACTTCCTTAGCCGCTTTATCCAGTGTTTCTGCGATGGTCACAAAATCTTCCGGACACTTACATGCAGCACCGCCGATCAGAGCGATCGGTGTAATAGAAATTCGTTTGTTTACAATCGGAACTCCAAATTCTTTTCCAATTTCTTCTCCTGTAGCAACCAAATCTTTTGCCATCGTCGTAATCTTTTTATATACGTTGTCACAAAGTTTATTCAAATCCGAATCAATACAATCCAAAAGGCTGATACCAAGAGTAATCGTACGCACATCCAGATTTTCTTTATCAATCATTTTATTTGTTTCAATGACTTCATTTATATTTATCATAGTTAAGCCTCCGTAATCTAATCCTTATAAGCGATGCATCTTGTCAAAAATCTCTTCCCTCTGTACACGGATTACGCAGCCGATTTCTTCGCCCAAATTTTCCAACTCTTCGGAAGCATCCACGAAGGATTTTGTAAGCTTTGCAAAGTCAACAATCATCATCATATTAAAATATCCATCTACAATTGTCTGAGAAATATCTAAAATATTGATGTCATTTTCTGCTAAGTAAGTACATACTTTTGCAATAATGCCTACGCTGTCCTTTCCTACTACGGTAATTATTGTCTTTTTCATTTCTTCCTCCATTCTGAAATAGTTTTCTATTTCATAATTATTGTATCGTCAACAGTTTTGTCGGTGCCATACGGTCTGCCACTAACAACTCTGTATCCATCTTTTTCCAAACTGGGTTTTGTTCCAATTCATAACTTACGGTCTGATAGGCAAGTTCCGGAAAATTATTTTCCTTGCTCAAATGACCCAGTAAAATATGCTGCAAACCGGGATGCAGCACTTTTTCAATCAGTCTTGCCGAGGCATCGTTGCTCAAATGCCCCTTTTCACCGAGAATCCTCATTTTAAGTGAGTACGGATAACTGCCAACCTGCAACAGGTTAATATCATGGTTTGCCTCTAAAAGCAGGGAATCGCAGTCTTTCAAATGGTCTACGATTTCATTGGAAAAGCAGCCCATATCGGTTGCAACTCCGATTTTTTTCGATTCTGACTGCACCGTATAACAAACGGGATTTGCCGCATCGTGGGAAATTCTAACCGGCATAATCTCCATATCTTCAATCGAAACCGCCTTTTCCGGCACAACCGCATGGAACAAATCTTCGGAAACACCTTTCATATCACCTTTTTCCCATATTGCCTCAATCGTTTCCTTCGTAGCATAAACAGGAATCTGGTACTTGCGCAGTACCGGTCCTAAACCACAAATATGATCGGTATGCTCATGTGTAATAAAAATGGCATGAAGGTTTTCTATCGGAAAATTTTCCTCCATTAAGCCCTCCCGAATCCGTTTCATGCTAATCCCTGCATCAATTAAAATCCGGGCTTCTTCGCCACCGACATAAATACAATTGCCACTGCTTCCACTGGCAATACTATATAACTGCATGTGTTTCCACCTCAATTTATCTCATTTTATATTACATCTGAGAACTTATCTTCTCACTGTCAATTGTAATCCGGTCACGTCCATTCTTTTTGGAATGATACATCGCCCAGTCTGCTCTTGTCAAAAGTTCTCCCGGATTGGCGCAAGTCTGCGGATAACTTGCCACACCAACGCTGGCACGAACTGAAATATGTTTTCCTTCGTAAACAACTTCCTCACTCCGAATCTGATTATGAATGTCCTCAACGATATGATACGTTTCATCCAAATCTTTTTCAAAGAATGCTACAACAAATTCCTCACCGCCATAGCGTCCGGCAATACCGCCATGCTTGAGTGCTCCACGATTTAGTAACGAAGCCACATAACGAATCACTTCGTCACCGCACTGATGTCCATAGGTGTCATTCACCATTTTAAATTTATCAATATCAAAAAGTGCAAGTGAAACCGGCACTTTTTTCGTCATAGCTTCCGCCAAATACTTTCTTAATAGCTCCGTCAAGTGTCTGCGGTTATAAATTCTTGTCAAACCATCTCGGATTGCCATATCATTCATCTTTGCATACAATCGTGCGTTTGCGACACCAAGACTTAACTGACTCGCCATATTCTCATAAAAGGCACGGCTATCCATAAAAGCATTTTCTTTATTTTTACCGACAAATAACGTACCAAATCTTTCCTCCTGGTTTCGAATAGGCAGGCATACAACAGAAGGCAGCTCTTGATTTTTATTAAGTTTGCTAAATAACTGAACCGAATCTTCTGTGTCATTTTGTATGTATGTCTGCGTCATACGCTGTATTTCAGACATATCTGTCTGCTCAATAGAAGCAATCAGATTTTTCTTAAATTCTTCCCCCAGCACACATGACACTGCATATGTCTGATGACCGTTGTCAGTGCCAGGGACAAATAGTTCTTCAAATTTCTCAAGAATAATCACAACAACATCCAAATCCAATCGCACCTGCATCATATCTGCAATTTTTTGCAGCATGGTGTTAATCTCCTTTGAGGCAATAATAATGGAAGCAAGTTCATTCTGTACCGACATTTCATCATGCGAACGGTTAATCTTTTTATTTGCAAGCTGTAATTCGATTTTTTGAACTCCTAATTTTTCATTCACCCGGTTGATTTTTTCCTGCTGTTCTTTCATCTTATCATTAACTTCATTTAAATCTTCCAGTGCACGGTTCTGGCGGAAAATATCTTTTTCAAAACAATCCCACATGTAAAACATCATTTCACTGACTACCACAATTAAAACAAGCACAACCGATACCGTCACAAGTTCACGGCTAGCAATTCCAACCGTAACACGGCTTAAGTTATCTTGTGCTAACACAACAAGCATAACAAAAGATATAATACCATACAGACAGATATAAGTCACGTAAATAATAACCCGATGAGCCTTTTGCCCAAGAGCAACACTGTAAAAAAGCTCAAAGAAATAAATCAGAAACAGTATCAGGAAAATAATCCCCTCTAATTTTGTCTCTGCCATATAATAATAAGCTAATCCAAGTGCCGGCCGCAAAAAGCAATACACTTTTTTCGCCTGAATTATCCGCTTGGAATGAACATATTTTTTCTGCATATGGTGATTATGTACTAATTCTGTCACAATACACAACAAAGCGTATACAAAAAGAATCACATACCGGATAGTTACTACCTGATTCCCTGCAAAATAAAAACTAATACAGTAAATCAAAAGCATAACATCCAAAAAAATGTGATAAAACACAACTTGTTTTTGTTTCCAGAATTCTTTAATTTTTTCTTCCATGCCAAGTCTCCCTTAAGACTCCCAGAACAATTCAATCCTATCACCATCATGAACAGGCTCTGTGAAATCTTTGTCTTCACCATTAATTCGAGTTACTAAACGCATTTCTCCCGCTTTTGTCATATCAAACGGATATACATCAAACACATCGACAAAAATCGGATTTTTCTTATGTGGCATTTCGACCACATCACCATTTATCGTAACAAATACAGGTCCCGTCACTTCTTCTACCGGTGTAGAAATCGTTTTCTCCTGCCGTAACTGCTTTGCACCCGGAATCACTTCTCCGTCCGCTCCTAATTTTGCCGTATCGAACGGGACATCGCTCATCCAATCCGGCATCGGTTTTAACGGTGCCAACAATGGATCATCATCCATCTGCTCCTGCATCGTTTCTTCTCTTGTTTTTTCCGGCTCTTCCGGCTTAATAACCGGTCTTTTTGTAATTACATCACCGTCAACAATTTTTGCTGATGCGCCAGCCTCTCTTCCATTCAAAAGAACCAAAGTTTCAACATCCATACCGGCAAACTCTAACAATCTCTTAACGGAATAATAATCATAGGTACAGATTTCGTCTCCGTTTTTGACTTCGTAAAACGAGGATACCACCTCACCATTTGCCTCAACTAACTTTGGACATAACAGTTTTCTTCCAAATAAAGTCACGGTAATTTCCGCATTGCACTCCGGAATCTCTTTGATTAACAATTTTCCAGTACTTCCCTTTGTGGAAGGCCGAATCTGTATCGTATCATTTTCCTCTACTTTATCATTCAAGCTGACTAGTGTGCCATTTTTCTTGATCTCAGCCACCTCGCCAACTCTTCCCTTCTTTTCCCGGGTTTCACCATTTACCGTATAATGAATACTGTCTCCGCGAATCGGGAACAAATTATCTTTGGAAAAACCATAGCTGACACAGGCATCTAACACCGATACCTTGCCATTATCATATAATTTCACACGCTGCTCATTTACCATTACATGGATAAAGTTATTTTTCTGCTCATAATAAGTCATGCAAATACCAAGCGGTGTCACTAATGTGGAATCTTTGCGGATTCCCTCCTGCTCAAACTGAACCTGTGAAAGTACCTCTGCACCACGTATTGCCACACGCTCATTTGGCAATCCCAGATAATGTGCGAGACTCTCGGTAAATCCCTCGTGCTTACCGCCTCCACCGACAACAAATACCGCACTAACACACTGACCGCCATTCAATTCCAAAATACGATCGGCAATGTTTTTGGTAATATTTTTCACAGCGTCTTCAGATATCTGTGCAATATCCTCTTTTGTTACCTGAATTTTGCTTCCAAATATGTCCTTAAAAGAAACACTCTTCTTACGCTCACAGGCTCTTTTTATGTACTCTGCAGTCTCAAAGTCTGTCAAATACTTCTTAGCAATCGCCTCCGTCACTTCATCGCCGGCAAGCGGAATCATGCCAAATGCAATAATACTTCCATCTTTTACAATCGAAATATCACTTGTTCCGGCTCCGACATCCACAAGCGCAATGTTCAAAAGGCGGAATTTTTCCGGAATTGCCATGTTAATCGCAGCAATTGGCTCAAGCGTCAGACTTGCCACATGCAATCCTGCAAGCTCAACAGCCGAATACAAGCCATCCACAACCTCTTCCGGCAAAAAAGTTGCAATCAACTCTACCTCGATGTAATTTGCCATATGCATCTCAATCATTTCCATCGGGTAGCCATTCAAATAATATTTTACAATCGAATAGCCGACACAGAAAAACTTCTTTCCACTGTCGGTCTGCTCTTTTCTTATTTCATCATAAGCCTGTTCCACACCCATCATATCCAGAGAACGAATATGGTCTTCCGTCACCTTTGTCTCTGAATTAAACTGATAGCGGGCTTTGACGCGCTTTGTCTTTAACACTCTTCCGGCAGCCGCAATGCTGACGTCCGATAAAGGTTCTCTCACACGCTTTTCCAAACGCTCTTTGACTTTATAAATCGTATCTGCTACGGTCGGTATATCGTGAATCTGTCCATCAATCACGGCACGCGTCGTATGCTCAATGGATTCCTGAGCAACCACAACAAAACGGTCTGTACCAATCCGGTAGCCAACCGTTCCCACAATGCTTCTCGTTCCGATATCCAATCCAAATACAAGCTTATTGTCTTCTGCGTTCATCATTTTCACCTTGTTCCCTCATCAAAGATTCTACATATCCATTATTCTATCACAAATTTGTCTTTCTGACTAGTAATTCTTCGATTCTTTCTTGCAGTTTTTGCAGGTTTCCATTATTCACAAGCAGTGCATCACATCGTTTTTCCCATTCTTTATCCGATAATTGCACTCTCATAATGGATTCTGTCTTTTCGCGGGAGTATCCTCTCGATTCCATAAGTCTCTGAATCCTTAGTTCTTTGTCTGTCACAACCGCCCAGATTATATCGCAGAGCGTGTCACATCCGGTTTCAAATAAAATTGCCGTTTCTAAGCAGACAACCGGCTCATCCTTCCATTCATTTAATTGTTTACAAATCTGTTCTTTCACAAAGGGATGTACAATGGCATTTAGCCGCTCTCTGCCGTTGTCATCCTGGTAAATTTTATCCGCAAGCAAAGGACGCAGAATCTGTCCATCCTCTCCTGTGATGTCAACACCAAATGTATCGCAAATCTTTTGATAAGGCTCCGTCCCCGGTTTCATTGCTTCATGACCGAGGGCATCCGCCTCTATAATCTTTGCCCCATATTTTTCTTCCAGTAGATTTAATACCGTTGATTTACCACAGCCTACGCCGCCAGTAATACCAATTACCATTTTCTTTCTCCTTGGTTTTATTTTGCCTCATACCAATTTATTCCCTGCTTCACCTCTGCAATCAAAGGCACTGCCAAATCGCAGGCATGAACCATTTCTGTTTCCAAAATCCGTTTTACTTCATCAATTTCATTCTTGTGTGTCTCAATCAAAAGTTCATCGTGAATCTGCAAAATCAGACGGGATTTGTAATTGCCTTCTTTTAATTTCTTGTGCACACGTATCATCGCAATTTTAATAATATCCGCCGCCGTTCCCTGTATCGGAGAATTCATCGCAATGCGTTCACCAAACTGGCGCTGCATAAAGTTTTTCGACGCAAATTCCGGAATTGGGCGGATTCTTCCAAACAAAGATGTCACATAGCCTTTTTGTTTGCCCTGCTCCACCAGTTCGTCCATAAACCGTTTCACATCCGGATACGTTTCAAAATAATCCTCAATATATTTTTCAGCCTGTTTTTTTGAAATATTCAAATCGCGCGACAAACCAAATCCACTGATTCCGTATACAATTCCAAAATTAACTGCTTTTGCATTCCGCCTTTGCAGTTCTGTCACCTCTTCATAAGGCGTATGAAAGACAAGTGCTGCCGTCGTTCGATGAATATCAGCATTTTCCCGGTAAGCTTCAATCAAAGTTGCATCCTCTGACATATGTGCCAGCACTCTTAATTCAATCTGTGAGTAATCGGCATCCAAGAAAACGTATCCGTCCTGTGGGACAAAAACTTTTCGGATTTGTCTGCCAAGTTCCATACGAATCGGAATGTTTTGCAAATTCGGCTCAGTACTGCTCAAACGTCCGGTTGCCGTCACATTCTGATTAAATGTTGTGTGGATTCTGCCATCCTTTTCATCGATATCGCTCTCCAGTCCATCTGCATAGGTAGATTTTAACTTCGTGAGCTGGCGGTACTCCAGAATCATCTCCACAATCGGATCCTCAAAACGGAGTTTTTCAAGAACTTCTGCCGAAGTGGAATATCCTGTTTTTGTTTTCTTTCCATAAGGCATATTCATTTTTTCAAATAAAATTACACCTAACTGTTTCGGTGAATTGATATTAAATGACTCCCCGGCACGCTCGTAAATATCCGCTTCCAGTTCAGAAATGCGCTCACCAAGTTTTGCACCATATTCATGCAATGCCTCTTTTTCCACTAAAATCCCCACCTTTTCCATGTCATAAAGGGTAAATAAGAGCGGCATTTCAATCTGTTCAAACAATGACTGCATTTTTTGTTTTTTCAATTCTTTGGAAAGATTCGGATATGCAAGCACATTTACCAGTGCGCAGTAACTAAAGTAACGTACTGCCTCGTCTTCTTTCTCTAAAAAGGCAGTTTCTTCCGGCTGTTTACCAAAAAACTGTTCATATGGGTGCATCAAAACAGAGGCATAGTTTTCCGCAATCTCTTCTTCTCCAAACTTTTTCTGAACCGGACTTAACAGATACGCAGCCAGATTCGTATCATAGGAGTTTTCCGGTTTTGCATCCGGTAAGAAATCTAACTGACTCTTTAAATCATTGGCAACCAATATATGTGTTTTCAAAAGATTACTGATTTCACTTGTAATATCGTATTCGGACAAATCATCGCCCACTTTGCAAAAAGCAATCTTTTCTTTGGAAAAAGCAACCGCCATACCTAAAAGTCTTCCATCTGCCTCCGTCATAAATAACGTCATCTGTCCGCTGGCACTCGTTGTTACTGCAGCATCCTTTCGAAAAACGGCCTTGACCGCTACCGGCTCTTTCTTTTCAATTGTCTTCACAAAAGAGAGCCAGTCTTTTTTTGTCTCAATTACCTGAAAATATTTTTCCAGTTTTTTATCTCTGCCGGTATCCTCCGAAAATCGCTTTAAAATGGATTTCAAATCCAAAGACTGAATCATCTGGTATGCTTTTTCGTTAAACATATCCTCAAACGTACACTCTGAAAGCACCACTCCCAATTTGCAGTTTGTCCTTATAGTCGCTAAATCTTTACTCATTTTTGCCATGTCCACATGGTTCTTCAACGCCTCTTTCGCACGATTTGGTGTTACTTCTTCTACATGCTCAATCGCATTTTCAACCGTACCAAACATCGTCAGAATTTTAACTGCTGTCTTCTCACCAATTCCCGGAACACCCGGGATATTATCTGAAGCATCTCCCATCAGCCCTTTGAGATCAATAATCTGAGATGGTGTAACACTGTATTTTTCAATTACCTGCGCTGTATGATAGTCTTCGACAACCGTCTTTCCACGACTCGTTTTTGGAATGCGGACCAAAATAGTATCCGTCGCTAACTGCAGCAAATCGCGGTCACCGGATACAATCGAAACAAGATATCCTTCCTGCTCCGCTTTTTTCGCCATCGTTCCTAAAATGTCATCCGCCTCAATGCCTTCTTCCGCATAAATACGGATATTCATCACTTGAAGAAGATTTCGGATTACCGGCACCTGTTCACTCAATTCAGCCGGCATCGGTTTTCTTTTCCCTTTGTATTCTTCGTACATTTTATGGCGGAAAGTCGGTGCTTTTTCATCAAACGCTACTAGCAAATGCGATGGCTCTTCTTCGTCCAATATTTTAAACAAAATATTTAAAAATCCGTAAATCGCATTTGTATGCAAGCCCTCGCGGTTTGTTAAATCCGGCACGCCATAAAAGGCACGGTTCAATATGCTGTTTCCATCAATCAGTACAAGTTTGTTTTCCAATTTTTTGACCTCTTTATTTTTTGATTTTTATTTTCCGTTTGCTTGTGTAACCACTCTCATAGCGTTTTCCTTTTTTGCTGTAATATGCTTTCACACGGATATAATACGTTCCTTTTTTCAGACCGTACGCTTCAAAACGGTTTCCGTTCAATATGTATTTCTGTGTTTTTTTCGCAGCAAAGGAAGATGCCGTCGAAACTTCCATCTGGTACCCATGTACCATTTTCCCACTCGAATAAGTAATCGCAAACGATTTCTTGTTTTTCTTCAATTTCTGAATTTTCGGTGTCTGCGGCACAATTTTAAAGGAAATGGTTTTCTTTCCGGTAAAATTGCCCATGCCCTGTATAACAACCGATGCTTTTCCGATTTGAAGATTATTCCGGTACACCAATGTATAGTCTCTATTTTTCTCTAATTTTACTTTCCCCACCTTCAACGTCACATTTGGTTTCACCCATCTTCCGGTATAACTCTTTGCCTTTTTATAATGACAAGTTACCGAGCGAACCGAACGTTTCACAATGGTATAAGAAACTTTTTTTGTTCCCTTGTAATTACCGATTCCCTTAATCGTAATTGTTGCTTTTCCTAAATTTTTATTATTCTGATAAGATGCCTTGTAATCTTTTCCGGAATCAAGCACCTCTTTTCCATCCTTAACCGTTTCGTTTCCTTTGATTGCCTTACCTTCATAAGCATATTTCTTTTTCAAACGAATCATTTTCTTTGTCAGAGCTTTTTTCTTAACCGGAACTTTCACACGGATAATCACCGTACGGTACATTGCTGCATTTTCCGGCACATATTTCGCACGATAACCGGAATTTCCATAAACCGGCACAATCGTACTATCTACCCAGCTAAATCTCTCCGGCAGACGAATTGAAGAAAGTTTTTTCTTGTTTGAATACACAAAACTTCCAAGTGTCACTTTCGGAATCTCCGGAATCAATTTGGGCACATAGGTCGTTGTCTGTCCTGCCAGATAACCGGAATATTTCTTTGCTTTCACCTGGCAAATTAAACGATATCCGATATCTTCTTTTGTCACTTTGTAGGTAAGCCCGGTTGCTCCTTTAATTGCTGCCGCTCCGTCAATGGTCGTGACATCATCTTCTTCTTTTACATTTGCCGCAAATTTATGGATGGCATCCAACTCATACGTGCCATCGTCATCGCTGTCATCTTCTTCGTCATCATCGTCTTCCGCTTCCAAATCGTCTTCTTCGGCTCCGCCTGTCTCATCTAACACGGACTCAAAACTCTCTGCATCCTCTGTTTTTTTCACACGGTACCACTGATAAGACAATTCGCCCGGATCCACTGAATCCAGTGATGGTTTTGCGGTAAGCGTCTCATCAATTGCCGGTGTTCCGGTTATTTCCACACTTCCGGCAATTGCCATTTTGTCAGTCGTAAAGACCGCACTTTTTGCCACTGCCGATTCATTTCCTGCATCATCTGTCATAAAAGAATAAATTACATATTCCGTTTCCGCTGCAAGTCCATTAAATGAAAAATTAGAAGCTTTTGCACCATCTACTCTTCCATAACCAACAATCCCATAATGAGAAGTCACACGCGACAATATAAATTTCGTTGTCATGCCACCGCTTTCTTTCTCTGCCTCTTCGCCTAACGCCTTTGGCAGTACCACATAATAAAATTTACCCGGTTCATTTCCGGTAATCAATCCGGAAGAAGTCGTATCGGTATCACTGTCAAAACCGGAAACCGATGTAATCTGTGGTGCTGTAAAATCAGCTACAATTGTAATCGTTTTCTTTGTCGTATCAATCGCATTCTTTGTCGCATCTGCCTGTTTCGATGCTAAATAATAAGCAATCTCATTTTTTCCTTCTGTCAACGTCACAGACATCGTATCTGCCCAATTTGCATCCACTGAAGCCTGACTGCTGATTCGATAGCCTGCCGGTGCTTCTATCTCAACCTTATCGTCTGTCAATCCTGTCCTGTCTGCAATATTAATTGTATCTTTTTCCGTCTTTGCCACCGCATTCGTATGATAAGCACGAATTTCATAAGCCGGAGCATTTTTTGCCAGCTGATAAGAAATTTTCTGTTTCTCATCACTGCTCCTTTCATCCTTTAACACAAACTGCTGTTTTCCGGCAGTTTCCGATGAAATCGTAAGTGTAACTCCATCCGGCAAATCCTTTTCATCGGATACTGCGTAATGCACATCTCTGATAAAGGTACGCTTCTGTCCATAATACTTCCACAAGCCGGAAAATGGTGTTACCGTAACAATTTCTTTTGGTTCAGCCGTAGGCTCTATCGTAGCTGCCCCTCCGGTCACACTTCCACCTGAAGTCACATTTGCATTAAATAATACAATTTCTCTGTTTTTTTGTTCCTTCGCCTGCGTATTCACCGGGGTCATCCCCATAAATAATGCACATGCTAAAATCCATGCTAATCCTTTTTTTAACTTACGTTTTCTCATAAGTTCTCCCTTCTAATATAACTTAATTCATGATAAATTATATTTTACACGTAAATGTGTTGAAACACAATATAAAAAGAAAAGTTTGTGGGAATTGTTTGGGTTCCGTAATTTCGTAGAATAGCTTTGCGTCTCGTGGGCACTCTCGTTTAACAAACGCGTAAGGGTATGGTCTTGCAAAACACGCAAGCCTCATACCCACGTGTTTGTACCCACGAGTCACAAAGCTATTCTACGGAATTACTGGAATCCCAAATAAATTGTCATCAAACATTTCCCCCAGTTCACAAACATAATCGAACTTACTAACTTTTTTTCTAAAAAAAGTATTGACACATTAAAAAAAGGATGGTATAGTAAATATCGTTGTGAGCGGATGTGGCGGAATTGGCAGACGCACAAGACTCAAAATCTTGCGGTGGTGACATCGTGCGGGTTCAAGTCCCGCCATCCGCACTCACTAAAAAGCACTAAAAACTACGAAAAACGTTGTTTCTAGTGCTTTTTTATTTAACGAATTAGATTCTAAAATAATTTGCTTGTAGCAAATATTTAATGACAATTTATTGGGATTCCAGTAATTTAGAAAAAAGACATTGTGACTCGTGGGTTTGACCACTCACGAGACGCAAAGTCTTTTTTCTAAATTACGGAGCCCAAAAAATTAGTCATATTTTTTACTGTTACATTTTGGGTATTTCGATGCAGTAAAATGATGTGTTTTTTTCATCACCGAACTCGATTTCAAAAAGTATGTATAATACGGTTTTTTGTTGGTGTTTGTGCCATTGATAATCGGGTCGTCAAAGGTCACATCAATGTGATACCACTTACCGGAAAGTTTCACCATATTCCATGCATGGCCGACGCTACCGCTTGAACCGGTTACAAAGCGGCACGGAATTTTAAGTTTACGCATCACCATCTGAAAGGCATGCGAATAACCATCACACACTGCCACTTTTTTCAGCAGTGCTCCCTTTGCTGTGTGGGATACACTCGGTACATATCCGCGTTTGAGACTGTAATAATCATATTTTACATTTCGAATCATCCAATTATGTACTGCCTGTACTTTTTGATAATTCGTCATATCTTTTTTAATAACCGATTTAATAATCTGGTTTACCCGTTTTCCAACTGCTTTTCCGTATACCGTTACTTTGTACTGATATTTTTTACCGCCGGCAGATGCCTGAATTATGGTGGTTCCTTTCTTTTTTGCACGAATTTTACCGCTTTTTGTAACAGATACCACACTCTTTTTCTTACTCTTATACGTTACTGTATTAATGCAGTTAAGCAAAGGAATCGTGTCAGTATCTCCCGCAAGAAGGTAAATATGGGAAGATGCAAATTTAATTTTGTTTGTTGTCGTAACGGCAATTCCTTTTTTCTCGGCATACGAATACGCCTTACTTAATTTTGGTGCTGCAAAATTTAAGATTTTTCCACAGTCATAAAGGATATTGTCTATCAATGTAACAGTTTCTTTTGGAAAAGAAATCACACGAAGCGATGAACATTTAGCAAAAGCATACTTTTCAACTGTCGTTACACTTGACGGAAGAATAATTTTCTTCACCTTTGAATTGTTATAAAAGGCAAGCGAAGAAACCACCGTTACCGTATTTGGTACGGTTACGGTCGTATCGCTTCCCCGATAAGAAATCAATCTGCCATTTTCAATCAAAAAATCCGAATTGTCGTAGGTACTGTCGCTGTTTTCTGTCGTTACCTCTCCAGACACAACGGAAAAGGATGCCGGCATGCGCTCTCCTAAGATTTCTCTTAAAATCGAAACCAGCACATCGGTATCTGACTGGCTTCCGTAAATTCTCGCATACTCGTCCTTTGTCACCTCATAGCGGGCGTCATCCAGATAAACATAATAATGCGTCACCTCTGCCGCCCTGCTGTTTTTACAAAATACAGGCAAAAGCATACCGCATAAAATTAATAAAACAACAATTCCTCCGATTCTTCGGATTTTCTGATTTGTATTCATTCTAACCTCTTTTCCAATGCCTCCACAACAATTTCAAGGACTTTAATCCTTGCGTATAACTTGGAATTTGCTTCAATAATATGCCATGGGGCTTCTGTCGTCGATGTGCGTAACATCATCTCATCGACTGCTTTTTCGTAGTCATCCCATTTGTCACGGTTGCGCCAGTCTTCATCTGTAATTTTCCACTGTTTTTCCGGCGTTTCCATTCGCTGCTTAAAGCGTTTTTCCTGCTCATCTTTGTCGATGTGCATCCAGAATTTCAAAACAATTGTACCGGATTTTACCAAATGGGCTTCCATATCATTAATTTCCTGATAAGCACGTTTCCATTCTTCCTCCGTGGCAAAACCTTCCACACGCTCAACTAACACTCTCCCATACCAGGTGCGGTCAAAAATTGCCATGTGTCCGTCCTTTGGAAAATGATTCCAGAACCGCCACAAATAATGATGTGCTTTTTCAATATCATTTGGCGAAGCAATTGGCACCACTTCATAACCACGCGCATCCATACACTGGGTAATGCGCTTAATGGCACCGCCTTTTCCACCGGCATCCCAGCCTTCGAATGCTAGCACCACAGGCACACGCTGCAAATACATCTGATTGTGAAGTTTCTCCATCCGCTTTTGCAAATCTTTTTTCTTTTTCTTATATTCCTCAGGCGTCAAAGAGAGCGTCAAATCCACACCTTTTAACACACTGTTTTGCAGATATGCATCTGTATCCTCACTTTTAGAATCCGTTTCCGGATTTCCTTTTTTTTGATTCTTCTCGACCGCCTGCTCCAGTCGATTTACAATTGTCGTTAAAATTTTATCTACTGCAAATTTTTTGTCCATTGCCTCGACAATTGTCCACGGCGCATTTGCCGTATCGGTCTGTACCAGCATAGAATCAAATTGTGAGAAACATTTGTCATAATTCTCATTATTTTTCCAGTCTTTTTCTTTGACACGCCAGCTCGTGTCCTCACTGCCTGCCAAATGGTTTAACCGTTTTTTCTGCTCCTTTTTTGTAATAGCAAGAAAAAACTTAATCAAAACAACTCCATCGTCGGTAAACTGCTTTTCGTACCGACAGATTTCGTCCGCCTGTAAAATATCCGGGAACCCCTGATACCAGCTGTGATCAAAAATATGAATTCTTCCTTTTGCCGGCATTTTCGTCGCATAACGCCATAAATATGGATGCCTTTTATCCTCTTTCGTTTCCTTTTCCATCGTAAAAACCTGAAAACCTCTTGGGTCAAGAGGACGAATCATCCGTCCAATCATTGTTCCTTTTCCGGACGCAGAAAACCCCTCAAACACAATAACAATCGGAATCCCCATACTCCGGCACTGCCGCTGCAGTTCTCCCATACGAATTTCTAAATGTGCCAGTCTCTCATCATAGTCTTTGCGAACTTCTTTTCGCTCCATCATTACCTTATCAAGCATAAGTAACACCCCTTTTCACAATCTTCTTGGTCTGCCCCACATCTGATTTTTACGGAGTAATTGGTACTTAGCATACGCATGTTCCAAAATTTTGCGTTCATTGGCAAACTTCAGCAGATGATATGCCTCATGGTATTTATAATACCCCGAATCCTGAAAATATTCCTCCCTTTGTGGTTTTGAATAGAAACTATCCGACTGCATTAAAAACCAATGAACATCTTTGGATACCGTCCCCTCCGGCACTTCAAATGTGTAGTGGCTTCGGTCAACATAATCAACAATCCGGCACAGCGCACTTGCCTCCTCCTTTACTTCACGTAATGCCGTCTCCGGAAAACTTTCTCCCTGCTCAACTGTTCCTTTCGGAAGAACCCAGCCTTCGTATTTGTGTTTCACATTTTTATACAACAATAATATCTTACCCCGGAAAATTACTACTCCGCCACAGCTTGTTGCTTCTATCATTGCAATCCCTCCTGCGTGGAAATCACGTTCCTCTGTACACGTGTTTTTTTTCTTAGTATACCCCATTCTACCAATAAGCGTCAAACACCTTTTTGGCAATCGGAACAGCATAGGCACTTCCGGTTCCCGCAGCCTCTACAACTACGCTGACGCAAAGCTTTTTACCATTTTTTTCCGCGTAGCCGACAAACCACGCATGAGAATCCGTCGAACCGTTTTGGAACTCCGCAGAACCCGTCTTTCCACCTGCCTTATATGGCGTTCCATAGTATAAAGACGTCGCCGTTCCACCTTTTACGGTTCCCCTCATTAATTTCTTTAATTGTTTTGCCTCTTTTTCTGACATTTTCTTCCCGAGTGATTTCGGTGTATTTTCAGAAACCGTATTTCCGTTTGCATCCTCAATCCGGTCAACCACATATGGCTGCATCAATTCACCGCCATTGACTGATGCACAGACAAGTAAAATATTTTGCAGCGGCGTAACCAGTGTCTGTCCCTGTCCGATTGACGCCTGTCTTACATCGCCCTGCGCCGTCTTGTTATCAATCGTAAAACGGGACGATTTCTGCTCCATTTTTTCAAGCGGAATGCTTTTATTGTAATAAAAGGATTCACATAACTTGCGCCACGAATTCCGGTTCAAACCATCTCCGATGGAGCAAAATGCTGCATTACAAGATTCGGCAAATGCCTTTTCCAAATCCACTTTTCCGTGCACTTCACCACCATAGCACTTAATCTGTTCACTTCCTGTTCCAATTTTTCCGGTACAGGTATAATGAAATTTTGAATAATTATCCTGTTCTCTCATAAATTCAAACGCTGTATACAATTTAAAAGTAGAACCCGGCGGGTACAACCCTTGTGTTGCCCGATTATAAAGCGCCGACTGCTCCCCAGAATCCGATGTCAGTTTGTTCCATTTGGCGTCCGTCAATTGATTGGGGTCGTATGATGGTTTACTCACCATCGCCAGTATTTTCCCGGTTTCCGGGTCCATCACAACAACCGCTCCACGCTTTGAACCAAGTGCATTACTCGCCGCTTTGGAAAGCCCGACATTCAATGTGGTAACTACATTGTTTCCCGGATTTTTTTTACCCTTTAATTCATTAATCGTACTAAGAAACGGATTCAGTCCGGAGGTCAGCATCGTATAACTTTCTGATGCCTCCAACCCGGTTTTCCCGTGCGAAGAACGTCCGACAACATGCGCAAACAAGCTGCCATACGGATACTTTCTCGTTTCGTTTCCTGAAGAATCCGTAACTGTCTTTGCCAGCACTTTTCCTTTGTCCGATAAAATTTTACCTTTCGTCACACGCTTGGCTAAAAGTTCCTGACGTTTATTTGCCGAATTGTTTAACACCTGATCTGAATCATGAATGATAAAATAAACCATATATCCGGCAAGAATAAAAAAGATTGTCATCACAAGATAGGTCACAACCGCCATTTCCCGGTTCTGGCGTTTACTGCCTTTTTCCGGATTTTCGATTAATTGCTGCTTGTTCTTCATTTGTCGTGACCTCCTCTCTTCGGTTTCTCACATACATTCCCTGAATAATACTAAAAATCACAATCGTCGTTATAATGGAACTGCCGCCGTAACTGATTAACGGCAGCGTCACACCGGTTGACGGAATAAATTTGGTTACTCCACCGATACTCAAAAACACCTGAAAAATCAAAACCACACTCAATCCGAATGCACACAATTTATAAAAATTCTTTTTCATTTTTAAAGCGATATTGACAAACATAATAAAGGAACTAATGTAAATCAAAATCAAAAAGATACAGAAAATGACCCCCATTTCCTCTGCAATCGCAGAAAAAATAAAATCACTTTCCACAACCGGCACACTCTTTGGCATGCCCTGTCCAAGTCCCATGCCAAACAATCCTCCAGTTCCGATTGCAAACAAACTCTGGCAAATCTGATAGCCGCCCTGATTCATGTTCGACCAAGGGTCCTGCCACGCCGCCACACGCACACGCACATGTGCAAATAACTGATACGCCACAACGGATGCCGCCGTCCCTGCAAAAAAACCTGCCGCAAGATAGCGCAATTTCATCGTTGCCACATACAGCATCATAAGATATGTTACAAAATAAATCAGTGCTGCACCCAAATCCTTCTCTAACACAAGGATTCCCACATGTACTGCCGCCGCAATACTGATCACGGCAACACTCTTAAAATCTGTCCGCTTTGCCAAAAGAGAAGCGATGAAAAACACATAAATAATTTTTACAAATTCAGACGGCTGCAATTCAAATCCGCCAATCGAAATCCAGTTTCTTGCGCCGTATTTTTCCACACCGATTACAAACACCAAAAGTAACAGCAGGACACCGGCAAGCGCATACTGCCAGCCGATTTTTTCCCAAATCGTAAACCGCTCAATAAACAACGGCACTAAAAGACACACTCCCAAAGCAAGCGATGCCATCACAAGCTGTCTGATTGCATAATCATAGGAAAGTCTGCCAAGCATAATAAATCCAATCATCATGCAAATCATCATGTTATTCCAGATTAGTTTTGACATTCCCTTGTAAAACACCTGATAGATTTTCGTAAAAAACAGAAAAAAGAATAACTCAAGTGCCCACAAAACCACATATTTAATTTCTTTTTCTTCCACTAAAATAACTGCACTGCAAACCAAATGAAGCATCACGATAAGCACACGCTGTGCCCGGAATACTCCCTCATTATTTCCTGCCGCCCGTCCGATAAACGCGCGGTAACTGTAGAAGGTATACAGAGCAAATAAAATAACGATTATATATCGTGAAAGTTCTGCTATAATAAGTTCCATGTTTTCAAAACCTTTCTCATTTCATCGGCTGTCTCCCATGTAAAATGGTGCCATGCCGGCTTATCAAATTCCGGCTTTTTCTCGCCGTTTTTTGTATATATCGTATTGTAGCAAAAATCACAATTATTTACCACATAGAATTTGTCTCCTTTGCCACCGGATACTAAAATTCTCTCTTTTTTTCCATCGCACCTGTCAAGCGTCCGCTTTAAGCATCCCTTCGTCACCATTACTTCTTTGCGCCCATAGCCACGCTTAATTGCCTGGCAGATACCAAATTCTGCAAGCATTTCTTTTGCGCGCTCATTTTCATGGTAAAATGTTTCGGCAGCAATCCATGGGCAATCTTTAAATCTCTTTTTTGCCACAAGCAGCGCACGGTGGCTGTTAATCACAACCGCACCGACAAACAGCCGGTTTATCAATGTCCTCCACTTTTCTTCCACTCCCGCTTTCATAATCCGTGGGAATGAAAGAATTACCGGACGATTTTTAAGAAGTTTGATTACCTCATCCGCTTCCTTTGCAAATAAAGCTACCGGCAGTTCAATCCACACATCGTTTTCATCCGTCTCAACTGCTGTCCTTAACTGCTCCATCGTAGAAACTTTTAGAATGGAGGCATTTTGCCAGACAAAAAGTTCTTTCTTTTTATGCGGTTTTTGCTCTCCCACACTTCGTCCAGACACCGCCTCTCTCTCAAAAGCTGCTAATGCCTCTCGTTTTAATTTGGCGATTTCTCCCATTGGCACAAAGGAATCCTCATCTAAAGTAATGGAAAAGTCCGTGAGTCTATAATTCGTATTTCCCATTTTCCGAATGCGCTTTTCAATTTCATCTTTTGTCACAGGACGATTCACGGCTCTTTGTAATGGTTCACCAAACACCGTAACTTCATGCGAAAGTCCTTGCAGTTTCAGAGCAATCGGTTTGCCGATTTTCGCGGTCATTTCGCCTTTCAAAGAAATTTTATCATCAACACTTTCAATTTTTTCATCAATCCATGACAACAGTGCTGCATTTTTTGTACGGTAAACTTTCTGTCCCTTAAATATCGTACTGCCCCTTTTTACATTGCACGTCACAACATCACCGGGTGCTGCTTCATTTTTTACCGTATACTCATATGCTTTTGTATCATCTTCCAAGCGAAATTCTAAAATATCCTGATAATGCAGAGCTTCTTTTACACGGAATACCGCCTGTCCTTTGGACGCTTTCAAAACAGTACCAACACACGTACCAAAATGCCCGTTTTTTTTCGGATACATAATATTTTTCTTATCTGTCTCAAAAAGGTATCCGGCACAAAATCCGCCGCGGTTATAAATGTCTTTACTCCGCCTGATATCTTTCCACAGCCTGCTTTCTTTATTCTGAACCAATGCCTGAAAAGTTTCCTTCCCCTCACTCTCATAAACATCGACATAATGGCGGTATAGCGAGGACAAATACGCACTGTACTCCTTCTTTTTCATGCGCCCTTCAATTTTAAAAGAATCGATTCCGGCATCCACAAGTTCGGGAATATGCATAAGCGTACACATATCTTTTGTGCTGAATAAATGTCCGTTTCCATATGCACTCGTAAATGGAAGTCTGCACGGCTGCGCACACATTCCCCGGTTTCCGCTGCGGTCTCCAATTTCCTCACTCATCAAGCACTGCCCGGAATAACAATAGCAGAGCGCACCATGCACAAACACTTCTATTTCCAAATCGGTCTGTGCTCTCATCGCACGAATTTCCTCAATGGTACATTCTCTGGCAGGAACAAATCTTGTAACACCATAGTTTCTGTATAACTCTGCTTCATCTCCGGATAAAATCGTCATCTGCGTGCTGGCGTGCAAATCCATCTGTGGAAAATTTTCATGTAAAAAAGACAACACGCCTAAATCCTGTACGATACAGGCATCAAGTCCCGCCTCATACAACGGAGCAATCAATGGGAACAAATCATTTTCCAGCTCCCTGTCCGAGAGCAGCGTGTTGACCGTCAGATATATTTTTTTATCGTGCATATGCGCATACACAAGTGCCTCTTTCAGTTCATCGACACTCGGATTTTTAGCAAAAGCACGGGCACCAAAGCGGCTGGTTCCCACATAGACCGCATCTGCCCCCATTTGAAATGAAGCATATAAGCCATCCAGTGAGCCTGCCGGTGCAAGAATTTCTACATTACTCATTCGATTCCTTTCTCCCTCTATCTTGTAAAGAAGGACTGCATTTTCAGCAGTCCTTTTTCTATCTTTTTTGTTTCAATCTAGTTTCTAATTCAACCTGTTTTTTCTCTAATTTTTCAACTGAATCACGAAACTCATTGCGTTCTTTTTCAAGTTTCTTAATGGTATCCTGTAACTCAATAATCTCGTGCTTCATGTCTAACACCATTTTGTCTTTTAACTGAGTCTCGGTGCGGTATTCGCTTGCCTTTTTCTTCTCTTTGTAATAATCGTCGGCAATATTAATCGCAAGCAGGGTATTACGCAAATCCAAATCCAGTCTTGCATATCCCTCCTGTTTATGAAATTCTGCCAATTTACGATTAATGTAAGAGGCAATTTTCTGAATGTATTCCGGGCTTTCAAATCCACAAAGTGTATATTTTCTGCCATCAATTAAAACTTCTACATCATTTTTCTTTTTCATCTATGCACCTCACCTGCTCAATTTCCTAATAATTATACATAAAAAAACATTATTCGTCAAATGACAACCCCAAATGATGATATGTTTTTTCTGTCACAATACGTCCTCTAGGCGTCCTTGCTAAAAACCCATTCTGAATCAAAAACGGTTCATAGACATCTTCAATCGTCCCACTGTCCTCACCAATGCATGCAGCTAACGTATCCAGTCCAACCGGTCCTCCATGAAATGTCTCAATCAGCGCCAGTAAAAGGCTCCGATCGGTGTTATCCAGTCCATATTTATCCACTTCCAGCAAATCCAATGCAAAATTTGCCACCGAAAGTGTAATGTTTCCGTCGTATTTTACTTCGGCAAAATCGCGCACCCTCTTTAACAGGCGGTTAGCTAAACGTGGCGTTCCGCGTGAACGTCTTGCAATTTCTCTGGCTCCCTCCCTATCAATCGCCACATGGAAAACCTGCGCTGAACGAAGAACGATTTCGGTTAATTCATCTACCGTATAAAACTCCAAACGATGGACTACTCCAAAACGGTCACGAAGCGGTGCTGTCAGCATACCGGCGCGCGTTGTTGCACCCACAAGTGTAAACTTCGGCAAATCCAGACGGATACTTCTCGCCGAGGCTCCCTTTCCAATCACAATATCAATGACATAATCTTCCATCGCCGGATAGAGCACTTCCTCCACCTGTCTGTTAAGTCTGTGAATCTCATCCACAAACAGTAAATCACCATCCGAGAGATTATTTAAAATGGATGCCATTTCACCCGGTTTTTCAATTGCAGGTCCCGATGTAATCTTTAAATTTACATCCATCTCATTCGCAATAATTCCTGCCAATGTGGTTTTCCCTAATCCCGGCGGCCCATATAACAGTACATGGTCAAGCGATTCGTTTCTCTGCTTCGCCGCCTCAATATAAATCTTTAAATTTTCTTTTGCTTTACTCTGACCAATATAGTCTTTCAAAAATTTTGGCCGAAGACTATTTTCAATTTTATAATCTTCTTCCATCAGGTCAGTAGAAATCACTCGCTTTTCCATTACTTACTCTCATTCCTTTACAGATTTTTTAAGCTCAATTTCAAAATATCTTCCACAGACATTTCTTCCGTAACTTGAAGTTTGCGTACCGCACCGGCAGCCTCTGATGCGGAATAACCAAGGGCAACCAGCGCCTCAATCGCATCTTTCTTCGCATCTGCTCCGGCCGATACATTTTCTGTGGCAAAAGATTCTTCCACGCCGCCAAAGACATCTTCCAAATGACATTTATCCTTTAACTCAAGAATCAGTTTGCTCGCAGTTTTTGGTCCGATTCCCGGTGCTTTCGCAATCGTTTTTGCATCATCCGAAAGAATCGCAAGACGGAGCGCATCGGTGTCCATGGCAGTTAAAATACCAAGTGCCGCCTTCGGGCCAATGCCATTTACTGTAATCAGCAGTTTAAACATGTCCATACTGTCTTTCGTCAAAAAACCATAGAGCTGCAACGCATCTTCGCGCACATATGTATAGGTATAAATCTTAACTGTATTTCCAACCTGCGGCAATTCGGAAACAACCGAACCCGGCACTAAAATTTCAAATCCGATATTCTGATTTTCCACAACAATTTTGTCCTCACTCACGGAGTCCAAAATCCCTTTCACAAATGCTATCATAGTTCCTCCCTTATGCCGGATGCATTACACAAGTGCGTCAAACACATGTAAAATCGGCTGAATAATTTTCATCTTTAATGGTCTATTTTTCCAGTCCTCATAGGTAATCTCAATACTTTGCGCAAATGTATTTATAAAATCGTTTTCCACCGCCTGCCTGAATTCTTCATCATAAATCCAGACACCATTCTCATAATGTAAGTAAAAGCTCCGGTAATCCATATTGATGGTTCCGACAATCGCACAATGTTCATTCATAACTACTTTGGAATGAATGAATCCCGGCTCATATTCGTAAATACGAATTCCATTTTTCAAAAGGATCCCGTAGCTATATTCTGTCATGTATTTAATATGTTTTTTATCCGGAATATGAGGCGTGATAATCCGCACATCCACACCACGGCGCACGGCTTCCAAAAGTGTCTCAACCATCGCTTCTTCCAAAATCAGATACGGTGTCATCACATACATTTTTTCACCGGCATAATGTATCATCTGTTTATACATGCTGCCAACAAAAGAGCGGGTATCTAATGCCGGACCGTCACGCAGTACATGGCAGTACATATCCGACTGAATCGATGATTTTTCTGCCCGGTACCGCTCATAATCGATCGCCTCATTTTTAGAGCAGACTGCCCACAGTTCGAGGAAAGTAACTACCATACTCCAGACAACATCGCCTTTTAACCGTACTCCTTCATCTTTCCATATACCAAAACGGTCTACTAAATTTGCATATTCATCCGCAATATTGAAACCGCCCGTATATGCCACCTCACCATCAATAACAAGGATTTTCTGATGGTCACGGAAGTTCATAAACAACTTACTGGTATACTTATGAATCGGATTAAATACTTCTACTTCAAAGCCTTCTGCCCGCAGTTTCTGTGCAAAATCCGTACTTGTGCGAAGCAGTGCCCCAAAATCGTCATATAGAAATTTAACTTCAACTCCTTCTTCAATTTTACGTTTCAAAATATCATGCATCTTATCCCAAATTGCGCCTTCAGCCACAATAAAAAATTCAATAAAAACATATTTTTTTGCCCGCTCCAAATCAGCAAACAAATCTTCAAACGCATTTTCTCCCATATCATAATATCTTGCCTCATTATTTTTTGAAATCGGTGCACCATTAGCTTCCATATAACGCGACATACGGGATGAAACCGGATGTTTTTTCCGAAATTCATCAGACACTTCGGGATGCCATTCTAAGTGTCTGTCTACACTTTGAATCGTCGATTTTATACGACGATTTAATTTGTTTTTTTTGCCTACTTTTCCCCAAAGAGCAAACATAATATTTCCGGATACCGGAAGTAAAATTGTAATGCACAGCCATCCATATTTATAGGACATGCTGCGGCTGTCATTCGTAAGTGCCAGAATGGTGAACACACCAAACAACTCCATTACTAAATAAAATAATGAAGCATACTGGCGCAGTAAAAATGGCAGTACAATCAGAATTGCGAACTGAAACGCAACCAAAACCGCCACAATGCAAGCTCTCAAAAAGCCGCTCAAACTATTTTGAACTCGTCCTTTTAATCCCTGAAGATGTTTTAATGGACGTTTTTCTCTCTGTGCCTCCATATCATTCTCCATCCTTTTCCCTCAAATTTCAAATAAATACAGTATACCACATACGGTGGTAATTCGCAAACATTGCAGGATGTTGTTTGTGTCACTTTTTTGTTTTCCGTAATTCCGTAGAAAAGCTTTGCGTCTCGTGGGCACTCC
>OGWS01000985.1_pt1 | contig 25936 bp, 22 predicted proteins | sample 1576111 | NCBI WGS metagenome assembly OGWS01 (sample SAMEA3541534, study PRJEB24748) | human gut metagenome | biome: human gut; feature: human-associated habitat; material: faeces | place: China | collected 2012
CGCCGCATCCGCGTGCGCATGACCGAAATCATGGCCGAAATCCGCGGCGAACAGGCGCCTGACGGCTACTGGGACTACCGCACCATGAGTCGCGTGAAAGACTGATTTTCCCCACACACCCGTTCCGGCGGCGAACAAAATACGCGTGCGACCGGAACACGCGGCCGGTGTGCGTAGCCGGCGGTAGCATAAGACAACGTCGATTGAAAGCGGCGGCCGATGTGGCATACGCTCGGCCGCAAAAAGCAATCCAAATAATCCAAGGAGCAAAATTCATGGCGAATGTGACGGTACTGGGCGCTGGCGCTTGGGGAACGGCCTTCGGTCAAGTGCTTGCCGACGCGGGCAACAACGTGACCATGTGGGCCATCGAACCGGAAATCGTGGAAGGTATTCGTGACCATCACCACAACGGTGTGCGCCTGCCCAGTGTGGAAACGCTGCCCAGCAACATGACCGCCACCGGAGACCGCGCCGAAGCCGTGGCCAACGCCGACATCGTCATCGTGGCCATCGCCGCGCAGTTCGCACGCGTGGCACTGACCGAATTCATCGATTCGCATTAGCACGGTACATGTCATTACGTTTCTGATCATCTTCGGACAAGATCGTTGTCTCAAAAAATCCATTGCGGTCTAAAATACGGATATAATCTCTTGCATCTCCGATCTCCGGCGCGCATACCCCATCTAAATTTTGCGCCACAATGCTGCGCTCTGCCGGATTGTCATCTACAAATACCAGGCTTTCTGGTAACAAATTTAGATCTTCTGCAATTTCCCTGAAATTCTGATCTTTAGGATCCCAATTCGCTTGTATCTCAATGAAGTCCTGCATACAAAAGGCACTATCCGGGTGTTCTATACCCGCCTTGGCATTTTCAAAATCATTCTTAGAATCAATATTTAAAATTACACCCAACTGTGTTTGCTCTTTCACATAATTTTGAAATTCGGAATAGATCTGTCCCTCTGCGACTTCCTGCCCCAGTGCAATGTTTTCCACACCATCATCACCGATAACACCGCCCCATAAGGTATTATCCAGATCAAGCACAAGACCCTTCTTGTTTTTGCCAAATACGGATTTAATGATATTTGCCACGTTAAATGCCAGATACGGAATGGCATTGACATTTAAGGCATATTTATACATATGGTAGAAAAATGGATCAGACCATTCTGCCAGCCCATAATCAGCGGAAATATAATTGATATCACAGATATAAAAATCCTCATGGTTGTCCGCATAATCGTAGAACATCATATTGAGTCTGGTCAAAAAATTGACCTTTCCATGTCTATCACTGGCATCCCGATTGCCCATAAGCCGATACATAGGCATTTCAAAATTATTCTGTATGATCGGGCAATGATATCGGTCAGCAATACTTTCCCAGATCGTGCAATATTTCTGATATTCCGCCTCCAATAAGTCTGTAATCCGGCTTTTGGAATCGCTCATTTGTGGATAACGCGTGATATTGCGATTACTGGTGTGGATATAGATCAGATCCGGTGCAAATGCCTCTAACTCTGCATTATCAAATACTGCATCCTCATAATACTTGTTATATTCGGACTCATAAAAACTTGGACGGATTCCTTGATTTAATAAAAATAATTCCAGAATCAGTTTAATATCATTTGTCGTAGATCCTCCTAAAATAGCAATCTTTTTATCGACAAAACGTTCGCCCTCTGCCAACAGTTCTCTTTTGATCCTTTTCTTTTTTGCTAAAATATAGTTTGCATCAAACGGATACAGTAATTCTTTTTTCATGATCATTTCCCTCTATTTTTTATCTTTTGCACCAACTGATATCCCAATAACGGCACGCCAATGCCCAGCAGTAAATAGACCGGCCACATATAGTCGAAAGAATGTGGCAGCGTCAGATACAATACCCGGTCTGGATCTCCTATGTGCGCCGCCCAGATACGATCAATGATCTTTATGAGCGGAAAATGCACCGCCATAATCCAGAAAGAAGCCTTTCCGCAGGATGCTATCAAAGAACCGAGCCTGTTCAACCGGCTGATATATTTTGCCAGAGCCATACATACATAAATGCCGGAAAATGCCACCAGATACATTCCCGGATATAAAATACCGATGATCAGATCCAGACTATGATGAAAACTGATAAAATAAACGGCTAGTGCCAGGATGGCTGCTGCACATACAGACAGATATTGCTCCAGTCCTTTTCCGTAATTTCTGAGCAGATATCCTATCCACAAAAATGGCATGACCGTAAGCGATACCTGGATATTGGCAGGCATTAAAATAGATATAACGATACAGCCGACGATGGAACATACCAGGATGACTACAAACTGAAATGCAAATTTCAGATAGGAATTTCCTGTTTTCTTTTCTATTTTTCTGCTGATCGTAACCAGAAAGCTCAGGAATACAGATGCCATACAAAGTGCCGGAACAAACCACAAGGTTCCTCCCATCAATTCATTGGCTGTACCCAAAAGCACAAAAGCACAGGCTTCCGCTAAGTTCCGCAAACTAAAATATTCTGTTCCGATCGGCATAAAGCCCCAGCGGATCAGGGAATTATGTAATAACATAATGATCCAATAAACAATAACGTATTTGATCCAGGAAGACTTGAAGCGGTTGATCACATTTAAGTACGGATCATCCCCATATTTTTTTTCGCTATACATAAACCCGGAGATAAAAAAGAATAATGGAATATGAAATTCATAGACAAAATCATGTGCCCAACTACATGCATGTCCCAAAACAACACAAAGGATTCCTATCCCTTTTAACACATTCCAATATCGTCGATCCGGCATGATCGGATTCTGCTCTATCATTTGGCAACTCCTTTCGACAGTCTATTCCAAAATGCCTGTAACAGTAATGGCAAGCCAATACCCAATACTAAATACAAAGGGATCAGCATATTGTGATTTCCTAAATAATGTTCATACATCATAGAGATATCCTGATGATATCCTGCATAGATACGATCAATGCCGCGGATAATCATAAAATGTGTTCCCATCAAAAGGAAGGATGCCTGTCCCATTTTGACGAATAAACTGCGCAGATAATTGCTTTTTTGCAAAACACAGATTCCCTTTGCCAGACACATACAGACATAAAATCCCATAAATGCAGTCAGATACATGATCGGACTGACGTATCCATCCACCAGGCTATACAAATGATCTCTACTATAGATCGCAAGAAGCAGAAACAGGATGATACCCACCCAGTATTTTATGTACTTTTCCAGATCGGACATATAATTGCGTAAAAGATAGCCAGCCCAGAAATATGGTTGTACCGCAAAGGCGATCTGCATATGTGCAGGCAGATCCCAGCCATAGGCGATCATAAGATAGCCCACGATACTGCTGCATCCTATGACAATTCCCTGAAAGAGGAATTTGATCTTTTTACTTTTAAACCGATCTTCCAGCATACGGCTGTAATAGATAACAAAGCCCATGAAGGCAGAGCCGATCACAAGCACCGGAACAAACCACAGCGGACCTGCCAGAAGTTCATTTCCGTCTCCGATGACAGCGTACGCCATTTGTTCCACCATCTGTGCTTTTGTATAAAGCGGCTCATCTATGCGCAGCATATCATAATACCCCAAGACATTATGAAGTAAAATATAAACGATATATAAAGCAACATATTTTACCCAGGACTTCATACGCCCTTTGAGATTATCATATGGGGCATCCCCGTATTTTTGCTCATTATACATATAGCCTGAGATAAAAAAGAAAAGGGGCACATGAAACAGATAGACAAAGTTCTGCACCGGCATAGCACAATGTCCGAGCACAACGCAAAAAGCGCCGATTCCCTTTAAAATATTCCAGTAATCCCTTTGCAATTTTCCATTTTCATCCGTCATTACATTATTCATTGCGTTTTTCCATTTCTTCGGTACGAGACAATAATCTTTCCTGCGTTTTTTCATAAATGCTGTCTGTTTCTTTTTCATGTTCCGGCAGTTCGTACTTTTCTTTCAGATAGTCTGCCATATAGTCTGTGATCTTAAATGCACCACGATAATTCACATGCATATTCTCGTTGAAATCCGTTTCATAGTCCAAGCCGATCTCATCTACACGATCGTTCAGATCCAACACTTCATAGCCTCGGTCCTCAATCTTCTTCTTGATATAATTGTAGTTGGCAAATTTGTCCTCTTCCAGATTATTCGGGGTATTTGTAAAGAGAATGTTTCCATCGAAAGTATCCAGATAATCCAGCAGTTCCTCTAAATACTGCTGGTTGTCACTTGAAACTTCCAGTGGCTTTGCGCTTCTTCTTTCCAGTGTTTCCTGTTTATCAAAACTTTCTGTATCATCATAGATATAGTAGCCCATAAAACTATCCGCATCCTGTCCAAAATCTGCCGCCGTCAACTGACTCCAGCGATTATGATAGAGCGTGAAACTAAAGTAGTAATCAAACGCATTGACACGGCTGCCCGTTTTTTTCTCCAAACGCTCCACCATATCCTTTATGGCTTGTGTCCGATTATGCGAAAACCGCATAGAATCCGTTACACGCCGAATATAGTTATCACAGAAGATCTCATTTCCCATCACATCATAATCATATGCCAACATCCGGATATCGATCAGATAGACCTTGGGATCCTGTGTCTTTTGCACCTCCTGCAAGAGATATTTCGTCAGTGCAACCGGTTGGCTTGCCGTTCCAAGCCCATACATCTGCACGCCATTATGCGCGTAGGCTTCTGACGGTATAAAGGACGACTGTACCGCACTGGCACCAATCCATACGGCATCCAGACTATTTTTATCCAGCCTGTAAAAGGTATCAAATTCTGCTCTGGAATGTGTATCGTCAGATATCCTAAGCACCTGCGCCGCTCCCCCAAAGAGAAGCACCACCACCAGAAGAAATGCAATGATTTTTGTTATGTGTCTTTGTTTCGTTTTCAATATGTACTCCTAGAACTGTCCATATATAAAGGATGATGCATCGTAACCCGGACCGTAAACACCGCAGATTAAGACTGCAAATAACAATACAAGATAAAGGATCCAGCGGACCGGCAATGCCTTCTTTGCCACATACATCCGCACATCCTCTTTTTGCTTACCATAGGAGATCAGCCATACAATGACAGCTCCGATAACAAGAAGGAACCAGTCTGCACGCGATGCCAGTGGCAAAAGGGATGAAAGATTTGTCGGTTTAAAACATCTTGCCCACATACGAAAACCATCTTTCATGCTGGCAGACCAACTAAACGATATGCTGGCAGAAAATAATACAAAGGTACGGATCCGCTGCCAGAGTTTCCATCCAAAACTCTGCGTCGGGATATGCATCTTCTCTATACACCATTTACCAAGCGGCTCTAAAATCTGCCCACCAACGATCATAAGAAAGAAAAACAGACCGGATCCGAAAACAAAGGTCCATGCTCCGCCGTGCCACAGACCTACAACCAGCCAAGTAAAAAACAGACCGATCCATGTCGTCATCTTCTTTCCCATTTTCTTGCCGTATTTCTTTTTCCACTTTTTAGCCCGCGTCTGCAAACCTTTTGTTTTCAGGATTGGATACATGACATAGTCTTTTACCCAAGCTCCCAAGGTAATATGCCATCTTCTCCAATATTCGGATAGTGAGGTCGCATATAATGGTGTATTAAAGTTCTCCGGAAGTCGTATGCCAAACAATTCCGATGCCCCTAACACAACATCCATACATCCGGAGAAATCCATGTATAACTGCCATGCGTAACCGAGTACCCCGATCAACACACACCATCCATAAAAGTCTCCCGACCAGATCTCCTGTACGATCGGCGCCATACGATCCGCGATCACCAGTTTCTTGAAAAGTCCCCACAGAATGCGCTGCAATCCAAAACAAAAGCCCTGATAGTCAGCTCGGTTTCCCGCATACAAATCCTGTTCGATCTCCTGATACCGCGTGATCGGACCAGAGATCATGATCGGAAAGTAAATGCCAAAAAGGCAAAACTTCAAAAAATTCCTCTGCGGGCTGACAACGCCCCAATAGACATCCAAAATGTATGCGATATAACTTAATGTATAATAAGAAATCCCCAGCGGTGCTACTATCTGCCAAAGGGACAAGGTACTTTCCTTTCCCAGCAGATGAAGCAGGATATTGCCATTGGTCACAAAGAAGTTCATCTCTTTGTAATAAAGCAAAGCGCCTATCTGAAAAAGCACTGCCAGACAGGTAAGGATCCCTGCGGTATTTATCTTTGTAGAAACACCCTCCCTCTGCTGCTTGTCCGTTCGGATTGCCGCGCCATATGCCACGAGGATCTGTAAGAGTGTGACGACAAACAAACGGAGTGATCCACAGACCACATAAAAGAACAGACTCGCCCCAAGCAAGACAAACCAGCGTTTTTGCCGTGGCACAAGACAGTACAGCAAATATATGACTGCCAAAAAGGCAAAAAATTTAAGTGACGTGATTGCCATGTTCTTCCCCGCCTACTTAGTCGCTCTCTCGATGATAATATCTACCATCTCACCTACATTTTTCATTTCATGTACTTCACCCATGGTAAACTTCATGCCAAACTGATTTTCAATCTCAACTACCAGATTGATATGCTCCAGGGAATCCCAATCTTCAATATCATCCGATGTGGTCGCATCGGTCAATCGGATATCTTCATCATCAAAAACATCCCAAAAAATCTCATGTAATCTTTCAAATACTTCTTCTCTACTCATCTGTTTGTTCTCCTTTTCTTTATCTCATGCCACCGGTAATGGCAATATTTTGTCCGGTAATCGCCTCTGCTGCATCAGACAAGAGGTATGCCAGCATCGGCACCACATCATCCACTTGCAGATTGCGTTTCAAGGGACTTTTGGCTGCATTTTCTTCCACGATCAAATCCGGCAGATCACTGAGGAATTTGGTATCGATCATCTCCGGGGAAATGCCATTGACTGTGATCCCCTTGCTATCATATTCTGTTGCCAGAGCTTTCATCAGACCCAACAGGGCATACTTGGATGTCACATAAACACTCTGATACCTAGGTGGCAGTCCCAGACAACAGGATGTCAGCATGAATACAACCCTGCCATACTTTTGTTTACTCATATGTGGCACAAAACTCTGTAGTATATGAAAAATAGATCTGACCGAAACTTTAAATGCCTGATCTAATCTGACCGGATCCATCTTGTGAAACCGCTCATTCGTAGTCTTTGGCGCTGCCAGATGCACGATATGGTCCGGCAGCCACTGTTCTTTTATCATCCCATCGATCATCGCCTGTACTTCTTTGGGATCTGCCAGATCTGCTTTGACCTTTTGGATCTTGCCCGGGAACTTTTGCGCAAGAGCGTCGATACTCTCATGACTATGACAATAATGTGCTACGATCGTGTCATACTGATCTGCTATTTGCAGGATCAATGCCTGCCCGACATCGGATGATGCCCCCGTGACAAATAAGACTTTTTTCTCTCTGCTCATTATAGCATGCACCCCGCTTTCAAAATACCTTTCGAAACTGTCTTACCTGTCTGGTTCCTGATCACAAACTTGATTGTCAGACGTCTGACAGATTCATGTATTTCCTTCACTGTGCCACTAATTGTCAGCTTATCTCCTATGTAGACCGGACGTGCGAAATCAATCTCCACGCCATGGATCAGGCAGTATTTCCCCGGCAGGTAGACACCTCCCAGCGTAGATATCTGCGATGCGATCAACATGCCATAAACCACACGATCTTCATATCCTCTGGCTTTGGCAAATTCTGTATCGTTATGTAAAGGATTGACATCACCGGATATATCCCGGAACTTATCCATCATTTCCCGGGTGATCTCAACTTGAAAAGATTCACTCAGACCCAGACTTATTTCTTCAAACCGATATTCTTTCATCTGTTTTCTCCCTTAGTAAACTCAAGACCAAAACACATGCGGCAAACACACTGACTACCCATTCTCTCCACTCCAGATGTGGATGCAAAGATGCATGATTATTGACAACCACATACCAGAGGATTGGCGAACATGCTACGAGAAATGAAATAAGGACTGTTATCTTTTGAAAGATCGGTTTTTGCTTTTTATACAACATATAGGCGATCACACCGACCAGGAAGATCACTCCAAGCAGGACTGTCGTCCATCCGACAAAAGCATGAAAATTAATGCGGAGTGCCGCCATAGGGCCAATCGCCATCCCATACTGATTGTCTCCAAAGTTGTCACCGGTTCCTGTTCTTCGCAGTACATTGATCCAGCCGTCTCTTAAAATATTTTCATGGGTAAAGGCAGTTGCCCAGATCCACTTCATAAACCACAATCCGGCATAGCCGATCAAAAAGGAAACTCCCTTGCCCACGATCTTCTTTACATTCTGTAAAAATCCGTCCTCACGATATAATAGATAGTAAGTCAGAACCGGAATGGCAAAGGCAACCAGCGGATAGGTCAAAAAGTCAAAGAATGCCACCAGCATACCATCGATCAGGAATATGTAAGGGATCTGTTTTTCCTTTTTGCAATACAAAAGTAAGAGCAGGGTCAACTGCATGGCATAATAGATGGTAGACAACTGAAAGGACTGCGCAATCGCAACCGGATTCATGGCAATGATAGTTACCGCATACGCAATACAATATTTTCCCAATCTCTTATAGAGCAGGCAGAAGATCCATCCTGTCAAAAAGACCATAAGCATAGCATGCAGATAATAGATGTCCTGCACATTCATAAACATCAGAAGCGGTTTCAAAAATACCAGATAGCCATGCCAATATCTGGCATAGTTGACATAAGACAGATCGCCTTGCGCATCATTTGCATAGTTCATCAAGGTATCTGCCCAATCTCCCCACTGATTTTCCAGATATGCCCCGGACGGACACAGCAGGGCATCCTGCAATGAACCGTTGAAATCCGGTGCGATGGCTTCTAATAACATGATAATGTTGGTGTCTGTATCGTAGGTATCATAAAAATTGGAAATACTCATATTGTAATCATCATTTTGCAAACGGATCGTATTGTCTGATTCGATAACATGCTCTACCATGCGATTTCTTGGCAATTTATAGACAAGGCATAAAAGCCCCACCAATACTATACTGCTAATGACTACAATCCCTATCATTTTAATCAATACTTGGATGTTTTGCTTCACTTTCATCTTATCTGCACTCCACTGCTTTCTTTCTTCTATCTGTCCAGAACCATGCCAGCCACATTAATGGTGCAAAAACTGCCACCAGCCATTCTCTCCATTCCAGATGTGGATGCAGGGAGCAATGGTTATTCAATGCCACGATCCACACAATCGGAATGATTGTCAGTAATGCAAAGATCACAAACATTCCCGCTGCTCGCTTCGTAAAACCAGCCTTATGCCGGATCATATAAATGACCAGAACAACCGCAGCACATAGGAGCAGGAAAACCATGATCCTGACCGGTCTTGTGCCAAAGGCATGTAAATTTTCACGCATGGCGGCTGCCGGACTGATCTCCACGTTAAAAGCGCTATCCACATCCGACATCGCGCCTTTTCCTGTTCGGTGCAGGACACTTTCAATGCCCTCGGCGATCACGTTCTCATCCGTAAACAAAGATGCCAGGATCCACTTGCTTACCCACATTCCGGCGTAGCCTAATAAAAAAGCTATACCATAACGGATACTCGCAAGCAGATTATGTAACAGGTCTTGTTCTGAGAATACCAGCACAAAACAAAGAGGAACCACGAATGCCACCGGCGGATAAGTAAGGAAATCCAAAAATGCCAGAATAATACCATCGATCACAAAGGCATATAGGAAAAGATGTTCCCTTTTTTCCTTGTCATCCCAGCAAAGTACCATTATACATGTAAGGATCATCGCATAGAAGACACTCGAAAGTTGAAATGACCTCGCAATATAAGGCGGATTAAAAAGTGCAAGCAGGACAAGAAACGGTCCAACGTATGCTTTTTCTTTTTTATAGATCAAAAGCAGAGTGGCAAAACACAAGCCACATAAGATCAAGGTATTGATCTGATAAATCTCATTCAGGTTAAAGAAAACAAACATGGGTTTCAAGAACAGTACAAAACCGTGCCAATAACGCGGATAGGTCAATTTATTATCCTCACTATAGGCTTTCGCATGTGCATCATTTTGCAGAGTATTGACCCAGTCTCCAAAGAAATCCCGGATATAATTGGAACTCGGTGCCAGCAAGGCATCCTGGAAAGCCGTGTGTTCTCTCGGCGCGATCACCTCTTCTAAGGTAATGATATTGGTCTTGGTATCATATACATACCCGTCTATATTCGCGTTGATATTATTGTCATCGCACAGGGCATATAAAAGATTTTCTGACTCCTCTATATGTTTTACAAAAAGATCGCGCGGTATCATATATGCAAGCGTCAGCAAGAGTATTGCTGCGATGGCACACCCTATCACAAGCCCTATTGATTTGACATAATCTTTGATCCACTCTTTCAATTTCTTTACCTCGTAAATTCTATGATCGACTCTGCATCGATGAAGTCATTGGATACCATCCAGAATGTCAGAATGATCAATGGATAGATCACAACAACCGGCTCTAAAACCACTTTTTCTTTGATCCACAGTCGAAATGTATTCCATGATGTCTGAAATGCCAGATCCTGACAATACAGGATCAACAGCAGTAACAGGTAATATACAAAAGCATATATGACCGCCCGGCAATAATCGCCCAGATAAGCCCACAGCAAGAAGCCCGGAACGGAACCAAGACCACACAAAAGATAAGCCAGTCTGTGCCGTCCATCTGTCTGTTCTTTTATCAGAGAGGCAAAAAATTGAAAGATGGCATAAGTATATGGCAGAAACAAAAGAACAATGACCAGGAAGCGTTTCCCTGAAATACGCCCCTGCACATCTGCTGCAAATCCATAAGTTTCCTTTGCCAGAACAAATGCCACGAAAGTCATAACGACCATCCCTGCCGCCTGCGCCATATTTCTCTTGTTATCCTCACACATGCCCTTTGCCAATACTGCCGCGAACAATAATGCTCCACCGGAAAATACGATCATCGGACAGATATATGCGGCAAGCAGGATGCCCGGCAGGACAATACCATCACATCTTCCGTCCAAAAGTGCCACAATGCATAAGAGTATGATGGCCCACGCGTACAGATCCGGTGATCCCATATAACTGTCACAGATAAACATCGGCATCAGGCATACGGCAAGCAGCGTTGCCATATAATAGATCCCGCTTCTATTTTCTTTACTGACCTTACGCAGTGCCTGCCCAGCCACTCCGATCAAAATAAGGAAAAATACTGCCGTCATCCCCTGTATGATACGTCGGTTCCCCAGAATGGATAGTGCCCACAGGTGCTGCATCATATTTTCATTGTAATAACGCAAGACACACAGAAAACCAAAACCTGCCAAAGCAAGCAGAAAGGTCATATCTTTTTTTTGTAATTTATCTTTCATCCAAATCACCTCATCCTCTAGTAGAACAATATGCCCTTACTTTGCATAAATCGCTGTAAGCCCTTGACTAACATGTCGATATCCACATCCATATAAGGGACAGTCAATACTACCAGAGTAAAATATACCAACCATGCAGGATGTTTTTTTACTCTATCTACGACAACTTTTGTTTCTTCCGTAACCAGTGGATCCCGCAAGATCAACATTGCCAGAATAATAAGCAGATAGTAAGTAACCACTGCCAGAATCCAGCGACCATAATCTACCTTCAAGAGCATATCCGGTAAAATAGTCAGGGAACCGACCGCTAACGCAAGATATTTTAACTTGGCAAACAGGTCGTCCGCTTTCTTGATGATCCTTACGAAAGCCCTTGCCAGAACAACGATCGCCGGCAAAAGTATCAGCAGATAAAGGACTAATTGCACATGGTTCATATATACAAAATCCGTCTCCGCACCGGAAACATCAATGCCTAAGACCTCATGATACAAGAGAGTCGTATGATAGATTCCCTGATAAGATACATTGGTCGCATCCCGCAAAACAGTCTCAAAAATGTCATTGCCATTGGTGCGGCTGAACAACTCAAACCACAAAAACATACCGGATCCTATCAGAAAGGTCAGGAAAAACAAAATGGTATTTTTCTTATTCTTTCGTGTCATCATATAATAAAACTGGATCACCAGGATCACATTAAAATACATGAGGACGAAGCCCTGATGGAACATGATACCCAATGCCGCAAATGGCAGGGACAACCATTCTGTCTTTTCATTCATCAATGCCATAAAGCCCAATAACATCATCCATACCATGCAAAAATCTACACGCAAGAAATTGTATGCATAGGTAAAGGTTGCTACCATGGCAATATGAAAGGTCAGCAAGATGTATTGCTCTGCCTTTGTCACCATGCCATTTTCCATATCACTCTTCTTTAAAACATGATAGGAAAAATATAAAAGGAATACGATAAACAGGACCGTTACCACATTGGCAAATACCAAGGCATTCTGATATTGCATCATATCTACCGGTATCACCGCATCCAGGATATGGTAGATGGTTCCAAGCAGGGATCTTGATGTAAATCCATATTCATAGGACAACGCAAGCATAGTCGTATTGTAGGATCTGACCCAGCCTCTGTAATTTGTAACAAAGGTTGCCAAATCCACAAAAGCCAGCATCATGATAAACTGTCTGATATTGTAATTTGCCTTTACAAGTTTCTCTTTCATTTTCCTCTTTTCTCCTGCGTTTCCTATTTCTATTGCCACGGAATCCATATATGCAGATGCACATTCAGGATATTAACGATCCTCTCTGTCAGCGGACAGATGCTAATATGCATGAGCGGCTGGAACAAAAGCGGGTATATCAACAATAAGACCGCATATGGATATTTGCTTCTTAGCCTGTCTACTGTCTGCCGGCTCACCTCTGTCACTGCCGTATCGCGCATTGCAAGCAGTGCCAATAATACGACGGCATAATAACTGATGATGGAAAAGATCCAGCGGCCATAATCTACTTTTAGTATCATATCTGGCAAGATTGTCAAAGTTCCCGCAAGCACAATGATATATTTCCACTTATCAATCTTTGCTTTCGCCAGTCGCAGCAGGTCTCGCGCAAACCGTATAGCAATTAAAATATATGGTAGCATAAACAGACAATATAATGGAAATTCCACAAAATTTTGTTTGCGATATTCCCATTCCTTAGCCGATAAATCCACCCCTAAAATCTCATGTTCCACAACTTCAATATGATAGTCAGCATCCGGCCCCATACTGCATGCTGTATCAATCAACTGATCCGCGAATTTTTCTCCATCAATATGTGAAAAACCCTCAAACCAGATAAATAAAGCAGACACCGTAAGCATGGTCGCCAAAAACATGCCCAGATATTTCCGGCTGGTCTTATTTGAAAAGATAACCCTCAAGTCTTCCTGTCCCTTGACCGCATCCAGTGCTTTATATAATTGCATCGCCAGCACCATTCCCATATACATGAAAACATGTCCCTGATGGAACATCACGCCAATGGCAGAGAGCGGCACCGCCAGCCATTCTGCCTTTCCATAGACCATAAGAAGCACAGACAGCATACTGCACATGAGACAATACATGTCCAATCTTCCCAGATTATACTCACTGGAAAACATAGGGATCGCTGCAATAAAATATAAGATGATAAAATACCGGGCACTCTGTTTTACCTTTTCGTCGCTCATTCTCAGACACTTCATACAAAAGAGGAAAAGTAATACAACAAAGACCAGAAAACATCCTTCAAAAAAGAGCATTGCCCAGCCAAAAGTATATAAATCCCAAGGCAGGATCCGGTTTAAAACACCATAAATCGTCCCCAGTAGCCCACGGGAAATAAAGCCATACCCATAATGAAAAGCAAGCATAGTCGTATTGATATTGCTTGTCGTTCCCGCAAAATTATTCCAGAATAGTACAAAGGTAAAGAGGATCATTGCCCATGTAAATTTATTATCTTTTATCTTCATCTATTTCAATCTCCTCTTATAAAGAATCCAGTCTCCGACGTATGGTATTTTTCCGATCAGACGGACCAGCCCCCAGGCAATTCCCCAAACCAACAGATAGGTAAGGATCATTTTCAAATATAGATTGCTGTTCTACTGACTAAGCCACGGCATCATCATAAGTGCGATCATATTATGTATGAGGTAAATGCCAAAAGAATCCTGTGACAGACGCTCCACGAAGGAACAATTCTTTTGCACAAGAAACATCGCAAAACCAAACAGTGCCAGACTGAGCAAAACAATCCCCGCGTGGTCATACCAAAGACTCACGTTTTCTCCCCTTCTGTGCTGGAGCCATAAATAGCCCTCACATCCAGCCAAAGCGAAAATGCCTGCCAGACTGTATATGGTGTAAGCATCTTTTTTGTGTTCTACCAACGCTGTATGCCACCTCTTGTATGCTCCGCCAATCAGCATATACATGGCATAGGTTATATGTTGCGCCATACTCTCTTGGGCAAAATTCTGCAGCAACAATACAAGTGCCCATAGCAAAATGACGGTAATGAGGCATCCCCGATTGGAAAGTTTTTTCCAAACCAGTGCAAAAACAGGCAAGAGCAAATATAACCCCAATATAACCGGCAGATACCAGGCATGTGACAAAGCTGGTTCCTTAACGAACAACAGGCGCAAGACAAGATTTTTTCCCACAAATGGATTTCCCTGCACGAAAACCGAAAAGCCCTCATAAATGATAAACCAGATCTCTGTCAGCAGGAAAAGATGCAGCCATTTATGTAAATAGAAACTTTTCCATTTACCTTGGCTATAATCACGGTCTAAGAGCAGATATCCTGTGATCATAAGAAAGAGCGGCACGCCGCATCTGCCAAAGATCAGCAAAGTATATAGGATGATCTGTCTTGCCCCGGACATGTCCTGATATCCCAGCCAGAACATGCAGTTGACATCGATCACATGACACATGATAACCATCAGGATCGCCAAAGCGCGGATATAATCAATAAATATAACTCTCTTTCGACTCATCTCAATCATCTTTCCAGCAAATATAAGGTTGCATATCGTTTATATACCATTTGCGCTTTATCATATTCCGTATTATCTAACAGATTTTGAATAATTTCTTTATCATTATATTCATATTCCACCAACACAAACATAACATCTTCCTGCCCATATTCATTAATAATCTGAGCATTATAGGCTATATCATCTGTGTCTGTAATATATACCGCATTCATTTGCGCTAACAGATTATCCCAATCTACTACCTTAAAATCATTTTTTGATATATATAACGTCTTTGCCTCAGAATGCGACTTTATAACCTCTTCTGCATGGGCACTACCTTCCCATAATCCTTCTGCCACATTTCCATACCAACCTGCTCCCAGTATACATCCACATATAATTGCCATGATGATACATGTTTTCTTCTGACTCAATACTTTGCCAAACAGATATTCTCCTCCGCCTATCAAAGCAATCATTAGTATCGGATATATTGGACTAAAAAATCTCCATTGCGGCATGATTGAAATTTTACTGACAAGTACAAAATAGCAAATAACTGACAACACCCCTATGCCCAATCCAACGCGAAAAAATAAAGATTTTCTACTCTCTTGCAGGGCTAATCTTTTCACATGTATATATACCCGACACACTACGATTACGGCAAGTAGGGGTATCAACAATTTTCCAAATAATTGTTCATTTAAAATCTTCAAGAATACTTTTACATTCTGTAACAAATTTGCATTCTTGAGATTATCAATATTTTCTGTTCCGCGATAACCACCAAAAATATGCATCAACATTTCTGGGAAAATAGCCACACTATTTACCATCGCTCCGAACGCACTGACCACATAGACACCCACCAATTTCCATTTTTTCGTATATATGAGAAATAGGACATAAAAACCTGAAAGAAAAAAGGCTGCAATAACAAAATAGTAATGTGTTAACATACCGCATGTGATCGTAACAAAAACTCCGACATGATACCATGCTATTTTCTCCATTTTTCTGCTGTCCTGCCCTGTATCCAATGCCATCTTCATGATTTTTAATATAAAATAGTATAATACAAGCACCCATACAGACACTAGCATATACATTCGTATATACATCACCAAATTGACAATTCCAAATGAAAATCCATAAAAGGCTAACAATATGACCTGCATGTACTTATCATCCGGCATAAGCATAGTTGCAACGCGATATAAGATCCATTGCGAGATCAAAAGTAGTATAATGTTTATTCCCAGCCCTAGCCATTTTGAATAAGAGTTTGGGAATAGGGAACAGACGCTATTCAACAATAAATAATATAATGGCGGATGCACGTCTTGTATCTGATTGTCTACCACGTGATAAAATGAAAACCTGTTTCCTGGTTGCACCGTGATATTCTCTTTGAAATATGCAGCATCATGCCATATATTCAGATAATCAATTCTTTCATATAAAAAAGGTGTACCACTAGTATCATTTGCCAATTCATAACTATATAATTCATCACAACCTAGTCCTTCTTTCTTAATGCCCCAATATATAATAAATGAACATTGTAGTAGAAGAATCATGATGATTACTATAAGTTGTTTCATCCTACTTTTCTGCATAATCAAGATACAACCTTTCTAATAAGCGGAATATTTTTTATCAGTATTGTTATGCCCGAACATAATAAAGCCACAAGAACTGCCTTTACCATGTTCATACCAACAAAATAGTGTTCCATACAAGTTTGATATAAAACACTCCACGAAAATACGGCAAGCACAATATAATGCATATAATAAATACCAAGTGTATTTCTTCCGAATAGCCTAGCCAGCAGATGTTCTACAGGTCTAAATAATCCACTCGCAAAAAGTCCATACATACCTACCGTCAAAATCAATGTTGCCACATGAACATATTGATACATTTCATATTTACCTTCCCATGCCCAACTGCCAAAATCTTTATATTTAATAAACATCAGTCCGATTACGCCACACACTACACACACTGGATATACGATACGCTTTTTCCCCGATACTTTGTCTTCAATTTTATTACGGTATTCAAACCAGAACGCTCCTAGCATAATGTATAAGATCATCACACCATTATTCAGTGGTTTAAAAATAGATGCAATAGAATCAAGATAGAATAATTGTGTACCAAAAAGATTACTTAATCCCCACTGCACACTTGGAACCAGTAGTTCTGCACAAAAGATCAATATCATCAGCGCCACCAGAATCTGCCGCCCTTGCCTGCCTCCTCTAAAAAGGAACCATGTAATCGGATAAACAAGTAAAACAGAAAGATACACAGACATATACCACATTACACCTGTATCTATCTGTTCAACATCATGTAGTAAAAATAAATAGTTTAGCGCTTCAAATTTTGAAAGTTGCACTCTTCCTGCCAAATAGTAAGTTAGCCAATATATAAAACGCCAAAAAACCAATCCTAGATATATTGTCATCAGTTGTTGAATGTGCTTTTTCCATCTAAATTCCTTTTTCTGATACAGCACTGACCCTGATGCCATAAAAAAACTCGGAACAAGTCCCCAGCACATAGTCATAAATGCATTACCTATAATAGAATCATCCGGTATCAGTACGCCATGTGCATATACTGTAAAGATAATACATAGTCCCTTGAGGGCATCTATGTATTCGACTCTTTTTTTTGTTTCCATAATCTCTCCTCTACCGCATCAATACCTTGCGCAGCCCCGTCAGTTCGCGTCCCATCCTGCCCTCGATCAGACCGATCAGCTTTTCCATGAACTCCTTATACTCTACCGTTCTGCCATAAAGCAGCATCAGCAGGATATTATACATAGCCGTACAAACGACAAGTTTTAAGAAGATCTCCAGCAATCCGCCCATGACAATAAAACTACAGACAAAATAAGTAAATCCACCGACTGCCACCGCAGATGCCGTATAGATAGAAAACATCTTGAAGTAATGGCTGACGCTCTTTTCAAAACCGTGCTTGTAGGTGACCAGTGCCTCCACCCAGAAGCAGACACCAGCCGTCGATACAAAAGTACCGATCAAAACACCGACCAGACCATACTTGATGACCAGAACAATAGAAACCACAAGGTTTACGATCACTTCAAAGATCGGCTTGTAACGATCGTACCAATACAGTCCCATCGCATCACGGAAATTCAGTGTCACCTTGCGCATACCGCTCATATAAAAGTTCAGTACAATCAAAAACACAACACTCATCGGGAAAAGATAATCTTTGCCCGCCCAGACCTCGATAAACGGATTGAACATGACAAGAAAGGTCACTGCCGCATAGGAATGGATCCAAAAGCCGATAAAATTCAAGGTCTTATAGATATGAAAAACGCGTTCTTTGTCATCCGTGACGCTAAGGTTTCCGATACTTGCGACAAAGGAACCCAAAATGCCATTGATGGCTGTATTGACACTTCCCAGAAGCATACGGTAATTGTCAAAAATACCCACGGTCACCAGACCGACAAAGGCAGAAATGATCAGACTGTCCGTATTGTTGACCATGACATCACCCAACTTGTGCATGAACATGGCACTGACATTCTTAAAGATGCTCTTCTGTGTTTCCTTGGATGGCAGAGACTTGCGATCCTTTTTCAGATACGGATACATCCGGTCGCATTTCCAGGCGATTGAAAGATTGGTCAGGATATTGCATATGATCTGCATCAAAAGATATATGATGAAATTTTCAAATACCAAAAGAACAATGATCTGCGCAATGAACTGGATGGTCATAAAGGCTGTCACATAAAGCGTACTGATATAGCCTTTTTGATGTCCGTCGATCAGCGCTCTCTTATAGCCCCATAAATAGGACACGACCGTATTCAACAGATAGAGCAGATAAATCCCTGTCAGCCCACTGATCCCGGGATCGTCTGCAATAAAATATTTTAAGAAAGGAACCAGGCAAAGTCCTGCTACCGTGATAAAGCCTGCTACATAAGAGTAGAGTTTGCGGTAGAGGTTCATCAGCTCCGTGATCTCTTTTTCATCTTCGCGCGCGATCGGGCCATACATATGGTAGATCATGGCTGTTCCGATACCGAGTTCTGCCAGAGAAAGCACGGAAAGGATATTGCCAAACAATCCCTGCACGCCCAAATACTCCTGTGACAGGACGCGGATAAAGATCGTACGTGCCACAAAAGAAAGTATCAAATTCACAATATAAGAGCCCGAATTTGCCAGGGCATTTAAAAAAGTATTCTTTGTTCTCATTTCACCTATCCTTGTATGCCCGGACACAATGCACCTAGCATATTATTAAATTATATTTTATCTTGATGTAAAATTCAACATTGGGTATGATTATCCTATGTATATATGGGAAATATGGCAGATTTCTGCAGGAAAATGAGGGGTTTTATGGAAACAAACGTAAAAAACGCAAAAATCAGTGTCATTGTGCCGGTCTATAACACACCGACCTTACACCTGAACCGCTGCATTAACAGCCTGCTGCAGCAGGACTATACAAATACCGAGATCATTTTGGTGGATGACGGGTCTGCGCCCGACTGCCGGACCGTTTTAGACGCGCTGGCTGCCTGCGATGACCGCATCCGCCTCTTTCACAAAGCCAACGGCGGTGTCTCCTCCGCCAGAAATTACGGCATGACAAAAATAAGCGGGGATTTTCTGACCTTTATCGACTCGGATGACTATCTGGAGCCTCATGCCTGGTCTGTCTGCATGGAAGCCTTGGAAAAAGAAACTGCAGATCTGGTCTGCTTCGGCTGGCAGGATCATCTTGCCGATGGCACTCTGGTCGACCACTGCATTACGCAGGATTTTTCCATGTCCACGCTTAGCAAACACTTGGAAATGATGAAAAACCTGACTCCCATGGAGGACGAACTTGCCGACGGTTCCAAGCATGTATATCTTCCCCGCAAGGAAGCCACAGATCAGAATATCCTCTGCGGGCGGGATGCATTTATGATCGAGGTTGCCTCTGACAATATCCATTATGGCGGCGGCTATCCTTGGAATAAGATCTGGCGTACCTCTGCCTTGCGGGATGCGGACGGTTCCCTGCCTCTTTATGATGAGTCACTTACCATCTACGAAGACAAACTCTGGGTACTGGAAGCCGGTGCACGGATTTCTTCTGCCCTTATCATGCCTCATATCCTGTATCATTATATGTTTTTGCCTGGCAGTCTGACCCACAAGGACACGGACATCATCGACCGGCAGCCACTGGCATACAAAGCATACGACAAGATCCTGGATTTTCTGGAAAAGGATTTTCCGGAAGCCTATATCAGAGCCTACAACTTCTATTTTGATGTGATCTTTGATGACATCCATGTCTTAAAAGATGCCAGACATCGCGATCATTATCAGAAGCAATACACCGAGACCATGGCAACTTATAAAAGGCTATGCAAACGCATAGCCCCTCGTACCTTATATTATCCGGTCCGGTCACCGCAGTTTTGCAGTTGGCTGAAGGAACGCACCCTTCCCTAAGCCTACCACCAACCCAAGCCCAGCCCGGTATTGATATAACCGGCAAGTTTGGCAACGGCGCTGCAGATTGCCACATCCCAAAGCGGCTGGAAGATCAGCGGATACAAGAGCATGACAAGAGCCGCAAATCCGTGTTTTTTGATGCGCTCCACCGCTAGGACAAACTGCCTGCCGACCGCCTCATCCCCCATGGCAAACAGTGCCAGCAACACAACGCAATAATAGGCGATGATCGCATACATCCAGCGTCCGAAATCCACCTTTAAGAGCAGGTCTGGCAGGATGGTTCCTGCCCCGATGGCAACAAAGATATATTTTATCTTATTTTTTTTCTCTGCCGCCTGTGCGATCAATCCTTTAAAAAAGCGCACCATAAGCAGGATATAAGGCAGCATCAAAAGAATAAATATCGGAAACTGCACCGCATTCATACGGTGGTATTTTACCTCACGACCTGTTAGATCGATCCCTAAAATCTCTTTATCCACAACGTCCTGATGGATTTTCCCGTTTTTACACAATTTCTTGGCACTTGCCACAATCTCCTCATAGATACCATTGCCATTGGCATGAGCAAAAAGTTCAAACCAGAAAAAGAGAATACATGCCACCAGCAGGGACAAAGCAAAGATAGTAATGTATTTTTTGCGTTCTTTGCCCTCTGTCGACAGTATCTTATACATGAGCAGGACTAAAATGATGTTAAAAAACATAAAGACATATCCCTGATGCACCATAACGCCAAGGGCTGAGATCGGGATCAGAAGCCACTCTGCCTTACCTTGGATCAAAAGCATAGCCCCAAGAAGGCTTAAGAATACGCAATAAATATCCAGTCTGCCAAAATTGTAATGACTGGCAAACATAGGCACGGTAAAGATCGTCAAAAAGAGCATCAGATAGCGCATGACATCCAGATATTCTGCCCTGGCTCTTTTTAAACACAGGACAAAGAGCCCCAGCACCGTTGCATAAAAAAGCATCGTGATAACAAGCGTATAGCCCACACAAGCCTGATAGGTCATCATGTTGACCGGCAATATTTTATCCAGTCCCTGATAGATGGTTCCGATCAGACCTCTGGAAATAAAGCCGTATTTATAGGAAAATGCCATCATGGTCCCGTTGATTCGGTGTACCCACGCCTCATAATAACGCAGGAACAAAAGTGCCCCTAATAAGATCTCCACCAGAACAAATTCTTTTATTTTTCGATTCTTTTCTTCCATTTTCTATCCATCCGTTTTCTTCGGTTTAAAAGTAAGCCCGTTTCCATTTTCAGATTCTTCCCTAGCCCGGCAGTTGCATATCCAGCACTTCCATCACCAGCGTCCGCAACTTGGATGTCGCCCCGGAAATGATCACATCATAAAAAGGCATCAAAAACATAGGGTACAAAAGAACGATCCAAGGCACCGGAATCGTTGCCTTAATCTTTTCCTTGGTCGTCTCCAACTGGTCTGCGACAGCCTTATCCTGCATGACCATCAGGATCATGACCATAACGATATAATAGGTAAAAGTCGTAAAGGCATAGCGGCCGAAATCTACTTTTAGGAGGTATTGCGGCAGGATCGTACATGCGCCCAGCAAAAATGCCGCGTGCGCCCATTTGCTCTGCCCACCCTCACTTCGTTTAAACAGACCTTTGAAGAAATGAATAACGATCGGCAGATATGGCGCATACAAAACCAAAAATGCCGGGAACTCCGTCCGGTTCAGTGCATGATAACGCGCCTCTGAGTCATAAACATCTTTTCCCAGGATCTCATGCTGGATCACGGATTTATTGTAGCCTTTTCCGTTTTCCGAAAGTGCCTTCGCAGCGGCTACGACCTCTTTATAGATGGATGCCCCATTGCCATGGCTGAAAAACTCAAAGTATAAAAACAGGGCGGAGATGGTAAGCAGAAATCCTGCAAAAAGAAGGATATATTTTTTTCTCCTTTTTCCTTCTTCCGTCATGATCTTATAAAAGAGCGGCACCAGAATCAGATTAGCATTGGTAAAAACAAAGCCCTGATGAATACACATGCAAAGGATGCCAATAGGAATGATGATCCACTCGGCTTTTTCATCAAGCAGGGCAAAAAGGCAGATAAAGGTCAGGATATAGAGATATACATCCAGTCTGCCAAACATTTCTTCCGACCAGAACATAGGGAAAAAATAAATGGCACAGGCAATTGCCATATAATACATGTTATGACGATGTTCAGCTTTGACTTTTCGAATGCATCTTCCCAAAAAGACGATTACCAGAAGGCTAAAGAGCCAGGTGATCCCCCAGTTGAACCAGTAGACCGCCTCATAGGTCATCAGATCCAGTGGCAGGATCTTATCCAAGCCTGCCCAGATCGTCCCCAACATACCGCGGGAAATGAAGCCATACTTATAGGACATGGCAAAGAGCGTCGTATTGTACTCTGTCATGGTGTGCTTAAAATAACGCAGATAATAGAATACCGCAAATGCCAGCATGGCTCCGATAAACTGCCTGTATCTTTTTTTCTCAACTTTATCAAATTGCTCTGTCATTTCTACCTCAGTCTATCTACCATAAATTCAAAAATGTCTCATTGATCGGGTTGCTGATTCCTCGCAGCAGCCCATTGATATGCACATCCCAAAACGGTGTCAAAAGCGCCGGCAGCAAAAGCAAAAGGATGGCAAAAGGATATTTTTCTTTGATCTCTGTAAAAATGCCGGTCAACTCCTCCGCCACGATCCGGTCTCCCATGGCAACCAGTGCCAGAAAGATCATACAGTAATAGGAGATCAGGGCAAATACCCAGCGCGCATAATCGCATTTCATCAAAAACAGGGGCAAAAGCGTTCCTGCGGCAATGGCAAGAAAGCCGTATTTGAGCCGTTCTGTTTTTCCTTGAGCCCGCGCCAGGATCCGCCGGAATAGTTTCACCGCCAGAACAATATAAGGAGAGATGATGGCTATAAAAAACGGGATCTCGATCCAGTTCATCACGCGGTAAGGATATTCCACATCGGACAGATCGATCCCCAGAATCTCATGGTCGATCAGGGTATCATGATAGGTCATGCCGTTAAAAGGCTTTGTCATCGCCTTAGCATTAGCGATGATCTCATCCACATAGCGGGCACCGTCCGTATGGCTGAAGAACTCGAACCACAAAAAGAGGGCAGAACATCCGATCAGGCTGACCAGAAGAATGACGCCATAATAAATGCGTGCCTTTTTTTCCTTTTCCGACAAAAGCCGATAAACCAAAAGGGCAAGCAGGATATTGTAAAACATAAAGACATAGCCCTGATGGTACATAACACTGATCATGGAAAGCGGCACGATCAGCCATTCTGCCTTTTTTGCGATCAGACACATGGTCCCGATGACGGTCAGCGCCATCAGATAGAGATCCAGTCTTCCGAAATTGCGCTTGTAGGCAAACATGGAAACAACAAAAACAGCGTAAAAGAGGATCAGATACAAAAACCTGCCCAGATACTCTTCCTGACACCGCTTCATGCACTGATAGCAAAAAGCAAAGAAAAGCACATAAAAAGCAAGCGTCACGATCAGCGTAAAGCGGAGCACCATAGCATAATCGATCATATTGACCGGCAGGATATGGTCTATCCACTGATAGATCGTTCCCGCAAGACCTCGCGATATAAAACCATATTTGTAAGAAAATGCCAGAATCGTCGAATTGTAAGGCAGCACTCTCTCGTCATAGTCCAAAAAGAAAATGGCGCATGACAACAAGATCAAAAGCCACATAAAACGGCTGATCTGCTTCTTTTTTGGCATTTGGCTCATTGTTTTTTCTATTCCCATGCTACAAACTCCATACACGCATACTTTTTCATATCTTTCACACTTATACCCCTGCCATCACGAACACCTTAGTGCCTTTGATGGAACAGGCAATCTCCCTCATTCATGATCCATACGACCAACAGAGAAATGACAAGGTGCATGCTCCATACCGTCAGACTGCTGTAATTTAAGTCCAGATGACACAGGCGGTTGATGAGTTCCATCCCAAGATCAGTCGCCATATTCCACAAAAAGATCGGCATACAGACATTTCCCAGCCAGACAAAAGGTTTTGCCCCAAAGATCTTTCGCAGGATATCCACCTGACATGCCAGATAGATCAGACTTGTCCACACAAAAGCGCTGACATACCACAAAGTCCGCAGGCTCTCGTGTCTTTCTGCCAGAACAAGACTGCAGATCAATACCATGGCTGCCAGAATGCAGGAAAGCATCTTGCCCCGCTCCTTGGTCTTTTCTATGATCTGTGCCAGTATAATGCCGGCAAAAAAACTAAAATAACCTCTGCCACTGGTACAATACAAGAGGGGCAGTCCCAGAGGATGGATCATCAGAAAGATGCCCAGCGCCATCATGGCAATATAAGACAGATTCTGCCACAAACGTCCTCTGACATAGCGCGTCAGCAGATAGTAAATGGCATAGCAGACAAAGAAAACACTGACAAACCAACTCGGTCCGTTGACCGCCAGCGTATCATTGTCAGAAATCCATCCTGTCTGCAAACCCAGCAGCGATACCATGAGTGCCTTGAGGGAATTTCGCACCCCGGCTTCATCCGGATGCAGAATATAGACACCATAGATAGCATAGCCGACTTTCTGCAAAAGCCAAGTCACCAAAGCAGATGCCATCATCATAGGATAGATCTTTTTCATCTTTGGCAGGATAAAACTACCCAGCCGCAATTCGCCCTCGGACAGACGTTTCTTGAACTCGTCTGTCTTTGCCCTCAGCTCTTCATCCGATAACTTCTCCATGGCAGGTCCCATGGCTTCAATTTTATCAACGATTGGATATACCCTTTTCAGTTCTCGTTCACTGTGTGTACCCATAATCTTGCTGAAAATTCCCATATAGTTCTCTCCTAAAATCACTGAATTGTGCACCCGCTTATATTCCGCCTATCTCTCTGTCACGGCGCACCCGAAACGTGTCTATAACGAATTTATTCTAACACTATATATCGGCATTTGCAAATAAAAAAAGCGTAAAAAAACTGCCAGACCCATTTTGAGTCTGGCAGCAAAAATAAAATCTAGTTCTCCGGCTCGATCAGACCATATGTGTTGCCTTTTCTCTTATACACAACATTGACTTCATCGGTCTGTGCATTGCGGAATACAAAGAATGAATGTCCGAGCAGTTCCATCTCAACACAAGCTTCTTCCGGATCCAAAGGCTTGATGGCAAACTTCTTCGTTCTGACGATCTTCACTTCCTCATCACCATCTGTCTCCATTTCCAGATAAGCCGGCTGGAAATTCTTCCTGCTGTTCTGCTGGTTCGCAATTCTCGTCTTGTATT
>OGWS01000995.1_pt1 | contig 25750 bp, 24 predicted proteins | sample 1576111 | NCBI WGS metagenome assembly OGWS01 (sample SAMEA3541534, study PRJEB24748) | human gut metagenome | biome: human gut; feature: human-associated habitat; material: faeces | place: China | collected 2012
ATGAAAATTTAGACAAGTGAAAGGGGCGGATAATTATTGTGGATTATACTAGGAATCAGAAGAAAAATAAAGGAGAAGCATTATGGGAAAGATTAAAGTAACAACCTGTGATATTGAAGGACTTTATGTGATCGAGCCTACTGTATTTAAAGATGAAAGAGGCTATTTCATGGAAACTTACAACCAGAACGATTTCAAGGAAGCGGGTCTGGACATGACTTTCGTCCAGGATAATCAGTCCATGTCAGTAAAAGGTGTTTTAAGAGGGCTTCATTTCCAGAAGCAGTATCCTCAGGGGAAATTAGTACGTGCTGTCCGCGGAACTGTATTTGACGTAGCAGTAGATCTGCGTTCTGACTCCAAAACGTATGGAAAGTGGTTTGGTGTAACCTTATCTGCTGAGAATAAAAAGCAGTTCTATATTCCGGAAGGCTTTGCACATGGTTTCTTAGTTCTGTCTGATGAAGCAGAGTTTGCTTATAAGTGTACTGATTTCTATCATCCAGGTGATGAAGGCGGTCTGTTATGGAGCGATCCTGAGATCGGCGTAGACTGGCCTATCGAACCGGGTATGGAACTGATCATCTCTGATAAGGACAAAAAGTGGAGCGGTTTAAAGGATACTTTTAAGTTCTAAGACAGTTCTGCCAGGAAAAAAGTATAAGGAAACGAATTTATGAATTATGCGCTGTCTCTTTTAAAAGAGATCATTAAAAAAAGAAAACTGGTATGGGATCTGGGAAAAGCAGATTTTCGCAAGCGTTTTGTAGGATCCTATTTTGGTATTGTATGGATGTTCATCCAGCCGGTAGTTACCATTGTGATCTATGCGGTTATCTTTGGCATAGGCTTTAAATCACCGCCTCCGGTTCCGGGAGTCAGTTATGTGATCTGGCTGGTTCCGGGTATTGTCCCCTGGTTTTTCTTCGGGGAAGCTTTAAATGGGATCACGGGCTGTCTGCAGGAATACAGCTATCTGGTCAAGAAAGTAGTATTTAAAGTAGAGATACTGCCTATGATCAAGCTGATATCCTGTTTGCTGGTACATGGTTTTTTCGTTCTTATTATGATGATCATGTATCTGGTAGCAGGAAGAACGCCAATGCTTTCCTGGATCCAGGTGATCTACTATAGCTTTGCAGCATCTATGCTGGCTCTGGGACTGGGATATTTTACTTCCTCTGTGAATGTATTTTTCAAGGATATGTCCCAGATCGTAGGAATCTGCCTTCAGTTTGGTATCTGGATGGCGCCCATCATGTACCATGAGTCCATGTTTACCAACCGTTTACCCTGGATCGAACCATTATTTAAGATCAATCCATTTTATTACATTGTAACCGGTTATAAGGACAGTATGATCACAGGTAACTGGTTCTGGGAAAGACCGAAACTGACCATTTATTACTGGGTCTTCACTCTTTTTGTATTTGGAGTGGGACTTAAGATGTTTAAGAAGCTGCGGCCTCATTTTTCAGATGTGCTGTAGGCTGTGATCGGCTAATGTGCCTAGTACATCGTTTTCGAAATAACTATACCACTCACTTGTCTGCGAATCTGATTGCACAGGCCTAAAAGCCTCAGCGTAGCCCGCTACGCCTGCGTTTTTAGACCTGCACACTCAAATCCGCATCCTACGTGATTAGTACAGTTATTTACGAAACGATGTACTAGGCGACAGACAGATAAAAGAAGATGATATACCCTCAGTACAAAAAGGAAAAATGTTCGTTTTTGTGCCGGGGGTATTTTTGAAAATAAAAATTTTGCAGCGTGATCTGCTTTCGTGTAATATATCTACAGGACAGGAATGAGGTGATAAGATGGTAAGCAGGATTGAAGTTGGATGGCGCCAGGGAGAGAAAGAAGGAACGATCCCGGTAGATGTAGTATATTCCAAACGGCGTACCATTGGGCTGGAGGTACAGGCAGATGGTAAAGTGCTGATCCGGGCCCCAAAAGGTATCACTAAAAAGGTGCTGATGGATTTTGTAAATGACCGGCAGGAATGGATCGTGGAAAAATGGTTCCTCATAGAAAAACACCGCCGCAAAAAGGCAGAAGCTCCAAAGCCGGATTATGAAGGACATCCGGAGATAGAAGCTTTTTACCGCCGGGCTGCCAGAAAAAAGATCATAGAGCGCACTGCCTGGTATGCAAAGCTCATGGGTGTCACCTACGGCCGGATCAGCATCCGGGCTGCCAAAACGCGCTGGGGAAGCTGCAGTGGGGAAGGCAATTTAAATTTTCACTGGAAACTGATCCTTATGCCGCCGGAAATATTAGACTACGTAGTAGTCCACGAACTTGCCCACAGAAAACAGATGAACCATTCGCCCCTTTTCTGGGCAGAGGTAGAAAAAGTGCTGCCGGACTATAAGGCGAGACGGGCGTGGCTGAAGGAAAACGGGAGAGATTATTAAACATGCTAACGATATATTTACTTAGCAGTATCTTTTTCAGCTTTGTCTGATGTCGGCTGTATCAGGTCTGCCAGTGTGATCCCGTCAAAAAATTCATTGATCATATGATCCAGTTTCTGCCATACAGGATGGGATGGACAGATTTCTTTCCTTGGACAGTCATGTTCTCCTTCTTCTGTGCAGGCCACAGGAGCCAGTGAACCTTCGGTAAGCCGGAGAATTTCGCCTAGAGTGTAATTTTCGGGCACTTTTGTCAGGCGGTAGCCACCACCACGGCCACGGAGTCCTGTAAGCAGTTTGTCCTGTACAAGTACCTTTAATATACTTTCCAGATATTTTTCAGAAATATCCTGCCGTTCAGCGATCACGTTCAGAGGAACATAGCCATCTCCCTGATGCTGGGCCAGTTCTACCATGACCCGCAGTGCGTAACGGCCTTTTGTAGAAACAATCATTATCCATTTCTCCTTTTTCATAGATTATCATATAGCTGGATTGCGGGAGTGCAAAGCACGCAGCAATCCGGTATCAGAGGGATAAAAATACCTATTGACTTCAACATCATAGTATACATCAGAAAACATATATTCCGCAAGGCAATATGAAAAACAATGCCTATCGACAAAGTATGTTTATAAACATGTCCCCTCAATTCAGAGAGGACATTAAACTGAAAAAGGAAGCAGGATCATCTTATTTTGTAATTGGCAGTCTCTCTGCAATCAGCTCAGCAAAAAACTCAGCGCCAGTTACCAGTATATTGTCATTGTAGTCATACTGGGAGTTGTGGCACATGATGTTGTCAGAGGCTTTTTGGCATTTTCCGCTTCCAAGGAATAAGAAGCAGCCTGGGATCTTGGTTAAGAATGTGCCGAAGTCTTCGGAAGCCATCCACGGAACGCAGTTTGCATTTACCTTGTCAGCACCTACCACAGCAGTAGCTGCTTTCACTGCAGTCAGGACGCACTGATCCCAGTTGACAGTTGGGGCAAATTCATGGGTGTAAATAAATTCGCATTCTGCACCATTCATATGGCAGATATTTTCACAGATGGCACGCATCCGGTCTTCGATCAGCTTCTGCATTTGTGGAGTACAGCTTCTGGTATCGCCTAAGATCTCTACGTTAGATGGAACTGCATTGTGTGCGCCGTCTGTGAAAAGTTCAGTACAGGAGATAACAGCAGCATCTAAAGGGGAAGCATTTCTGGAAACAACAGTCTGCAATGCCAGGATGATCTGGGAAGCAGTTACCAGTGGGTCGATGCCCATATGGGGGCTGGAAGCGTGGAAGCCTTTTCCTTTGATCTTAATGCGGAAGTTGTCCTCACTTGCCATAATGCCGCCGGTTTTAGTATGCAGTTCTCCTTCTGGAAGAAATGGTGCGTTATGGATGCCATAAATCTCATCCATTGGGTATTTCTCCAAAAGTCCGTCATCGATCATGGCCCTGGAGCCTTTTCCTGGTTCTTCTGCAGGCTGGAAGATACAGCGTACAGTTCCATTGAAATTGCGGCGTTCTGAAAGTAAGAGCATGGCACCAAGTAAGGCAGTGATATGGCCATCATGGCCGCATCCATGCATTTTCCCGGGATTTAGGGACTGATAAGGAAGTCCGGTGGTCTCCTTCAGATTAATAGCGTCCATATCAGCACGAAGTCCGATCACCTGTGGGCCATCACCAACCTTCAGGTCAGCTACAACGCCGGTACCGCCAATATGCTCATGAACAGTAAGCCCCATTTCTCTCAGCTTTTCTGCTACGAAAGCAGCGGTATTTGTCTCTTCAAATGCAGTTTCCGGATGTGCATGGAGATAATGTCTCCATTCAGTTAATTTCATTTTTAATTCTTCCTGCGTCATGTGATAAATCCTCCTCAGAAATGTATGTTTTCTTGGAATCTTCTTATTTTTTAAGTTTACTTTTTCCTGCCATATTTTTCAAGCAAAGGGGAAGAATGTGATATTAAAAGGTAAGAATACGACATAAATTGTCAACAATCTACAATTAACTATTTACAATCAGCAAAATTACAGGTAGACTATATTGGTTCCAAAAAATGAAAAAAGGAGAAGAGGTATGTCTGACAAAAACAAGATCTCATGGAACGCCCTGGCGTTAATGGCGTTCTCAACTGTATGGAGCTTCGGCAACATTTTAAATGGCTTCGTTTACTTTAACGGTGTTCAGGTTATTTTCAGCTGGTTACTGATGTTTGCCCTGTATTTTATTCCATATGCATTGATGGTAGGTGAGCTGGGCTCTGCTTTTAAGGCAACCGGCGGAGGTGTCAGCGGCTGGCTGTATGAAACTACAGGACCAAAATTAGCTTATTATGCAGGCTGGACCTACTGGGCATGTCACATCACTTATATTGCCAGCAAATCCAGCGGTGGTTTAAAGGCTTTAAGCTGGGCCATCTTCCGCAATGCGGAAACTTATGATACTCTGCCAACCCATATGATCCAGGTAGCAACACTGATCGTGTTCCTTATTGGATGTTATGTAGCCAGCAGAGGTTTAACTCCATTAAAGAAAATGCTGACTGTTGCAGGAACCACAACTTTCGTTATGTCCCTGTTATACATTGTCATGATGTTTGCTGCACCTGCCATTAATCCGGCAGCTGAGTATACACATGCAGACTTTTCATTTAGAAACATGATCCCGCAGTTTAATCTGGGATATGTTACCTCCATTTCAATCCTGGTATTTGCTGTAGGCGGATGTGAAAAGATATCACCTTATGTAAACAAGGTAGAAAATCCAAGTAAGGGCTTCCCAAAGGGAATGATCGCACTTGCTGGAATGGTGGTTATATGTGCCATCCTTGGTACACTGGCTATGAGTCGCATGTTTGACCCGGCAGTGATCAACAGCAGTGAAGGTACTTTCAATGCCTACGTGGCAAATGGTTCTTACTGGGCATTCCAGAAGCTGGGACAGTATTATCATGTTGGTGATACTTTCCTGATCATCTATGCTTTATGTAATGTGATCAGCCAGTTTTCAGTTCTGGTATTAAGCATCGACGCACCGCTTCGTATGCTTTTAGACAATGAAAATACCCAGCAGTTTATCCCATCTGCATTAAGAAAGAAAAACAAATACGGCGTATACAGCAATGGTATCAAAATGGTAGTTGTGCTTTCCGGTGCTATTATCCTGGTACAGTCTTTTGTACCTGGTGCAGCAGCAGTTCTCCGCCAGCTGACAAAGTTAAATTCTGTATGTATGCCAATGCGTTACTTATGGGTATTTGTAGCCTATGTTGCATTAAGAGGTGCTATTGACCGTATTCCGGCAGAATATCGTTTTGTAAAGAATCAGGCAGTAGCAAAGTTCTTCGGGATCTGGTGCTTTTTAGTAACAGCAGCCAGCTGTCTTCTTGGAATGTATGACAAAAATCCATTTACCTTTGCATTAAATGTTATTACTCCGGTTGTACTGACTGCTTTAGGACTGATCCTTCCTGAGATTGCAAAGAGGGAGCAGAAAAATTAGTTTACTTGTTTAACGCGTTATGGTACAATAACCAACAACAGATGTTGGTATTAATGTTTATGACAGTGATTAGTACATTTATTTACGAAACAATGTACTAGTATAATCCACGATAATTACCGATCCATTACACGCAGGATAAATTTTCATGTGCAAGGAAGCTGAATGAGGCGATGCCGGTAGCATCGTCGATTGAAGCTGACGCGGCAGATGGAAATTTAGACAAGTGAAAGGGGCGGATAATTATTGTGGATTATACTAGGGATTTTTTAGGGACTTACAGAGTATTATGGGAAAGCTTGATTATCGGACTTTAAGGGAAAATGTAGCAGACGAGATAAGGATGAAGATCTTAAACGGTGACATGAAACCGGGAGATAAGATCATAGAGCAGGAACTGGCATCGGAATTTGGAATCAGCCGTGGCCCGGTGCGGGAAGCACTGCGTCAGCTGGAGCAGGAAGGTATGGTGGAATATTCCAGAAATGTGGGCTGCTCAGTAAAGCATATAGGCATGGATGATGTTTATGAGATATACTACATGCGTGCTAACTATGAAATGATGGCAGTAAGACTGTATAATGCTCCTTTTCCCCGGGAAACCATTGAGAAAATGGAACAGGTTTTAGAGCAGATGAAGCAGCTTCATAAAGAAGAATACCGCAAGGTATTTGAACTGGATAATAAGTTCCATGAAGCGATCCTAGATCTTGTAAGCTTTATGCGCCTTAAAAAAGCCTGGGAAGACTTAAACTACGGAAATATTGTAATGGGATATAATATGGCAGTGGACAGTGATCAGGTTATCAAAAGGCAGTATCTCATCCACGAAAAACTGTTAAGTGCCTGTAGAACAGGTACTCCCGCCCAGGTGGAACAGGCTATTGCAGATCATTATCTTGGGAGCGTGGAGAAGCTGATACAGAAAGTGGAAAAAAAGCACGAAAAGTAAATAAAGACATATAACGCATTAAAAAAGCAGTGAAACCGGAAAGAACAATATGGTTTTACTGCTTTTTACGTTGATAGAAAAATGAAATGCAGCACTGCAAATGGTGACAATTAATATAGATTCTGTTATAATTTTTTGAGTATGGGGGAGGTGGGGGCTGGATTTCCTGTTTGGGCGAGGAAAATAGTGATCATGAAAAAAGCAATGTATGGAAAAAAACAGAATGGGCCGGTTTGATCTATATATTTTTTATCCTGATGGTTTTGATACATATGTTATGGAATTCAGGGGCAGATGGAGAAAGGGCAGATATCCGTTCTGTCAGCAGTGGTTGGTATCAGATAGTAGATGAAAAAGAAGAGGCCCTTGATCTTCCTGCCATGGTTAAGGCAGATCAGGATGGAAAGATCATGCTTTATAATAATACACTGACTCCGGAAGATAAAAATAAGGTCCTGTCAATAAACGGTCTTCAGGATCAGCCGGAAGTGTGGATGGGAAAACAGTGTCTGTTCTGGTATGAAGAAAACGATTTTTTAAAGAATGACCAGATGAAGGGAAAAATGTGGGCAGATGTGTGGCTGGCAGAAGATACAGGAAAAGAGCCGGTCTGCCTTGTTTATGAAAGCAATAACAGAGCCTCCCTTTATATACAGGCACCTGTTTTAGGAAGCTGTCCGGCAGTTTCACAAAAGCATTTCCAGGAATCTGTATTTTCATTTCTCATGATCCTTGGAATGTGGGGAACGGGAATTGTTTCTGCTATTGTTTTCTGGTATATGAAAGCCCATCATATTGTTGAAAAGCGTTTTTGGATGCATCATTGTTTATGTTCATCTGTGGCTTGTGGTGTTACCTGGACTCAGGTTTTTATCAGATGTACGGAGAGCATGGCGCTGTTGGGATGGTTCTTTCTTTTTATGCATTTATTCTTATGTCAGTTCCAATGCTCTGGTTTGTGCAGAATACAATAAGTGAGAAAGTACGGTGGGTCCCGCAGGTATGGATCTTCCTTCTTTATGGAAATGCCATTTTACAGGGAATACTCAATATCCTGTTTCATATCCCATTTGTGTATATGCTGTTTTTAACACACATTATGCTGTTTTCCGGGGTTATATCCATGATCTGTCTTCTGTGGAAAGAATACAAAAGAAATGAAGCGGAAGAAATTCTGGTTTGTCTGCTGGCATTTGCCACAAAAAACATCCAGGGACAGTCAGTTCAGGATGGAGCAGCTGGTTTATGAAAAAATGTCAATGGAAGACAGAATGACTGGATTAAAAAACAGGAAAGCATTTGAAAAATACATAAAAGAGATCCAAGAAGGAAAGATCCGGCTTGAGAATGCATTGCTTTTATTTATCGAGATAACAGGACTGAAACAGATCAACGATGTCTACGGAATGAAAACAGGAGATGAATCAGTGATCCAGACCGCCCGGTGTATCCAAAAGGCAGCAGATAGTGATCAGAGGCATAAGATAGAAAGTTTCCGCATTGGCGGTACGGAGTTTGCAGTGATCGTAATGGACCCCCAGATACAGCCGCAGGAGCTGGAATGCCTCATTGAAAATGAAGTTAAAAAGGAAACGGAAAACAGGTATTATATTTCTTTACAATTCGGATATGGTTATCTGAAAAATGAGGATGGTACACGAAATACAGTAAGTGACTGGAAACGTCAGGCAGATCACATGCTGCAAAGAACAAAGGGGGCTATTTATGATGATGTATAATGCAGATTTTCTGATCGCAGCAGTGGTCATATTGCTGTTGGTTTTGAGAAATTTCCTGGATCAGAAAAGGGCAGAGGATTTAAATAGCAGGGTATTTCTTTTCTTTGTAGTTATTGGAATCCTGGATGTGATCGCTGAATTAGTAAGCAATTATTATATAACTTCAGGAGATGGGGATTTTGGCCTGGCGGCAGTGGTGACTACAACTATTTTTTATCTGTTTCAGGTATTGCTTCCATATGTGCTTCTTTGTTATATTATGACATTGCACGATAATAAGCTTATTTCGGTGAAGAAGATGCTGTTGGTGGGTCTTGCAACTATTTTACTGGCCAGTATTGTGCTTACCAATCCCTTTACTGAAAAACTGTTTTATTTTGATGTATCAGCCGGATATGTGGAAGGACCATGGTATAGACTGATGTATTACAGCGCCCTTTTCCATCTGGCAGTGATTTTGATCCTTGTTACCTCATGGAGAAAAGAATTTGGCCCTCAGAAAATAAAGGTGATCCTGGTTATCCTGATCCTGTGCGGATGCGGGGGAGTGATCCAGCTTTTGCATTACTCTCTGCTGATGACAGGTTTTGGCATGAGTCTTGGAATACTGGCTCTGTTTCTTACTATCAATAATCCAAATGCGAACCGGGACAGCCTTACAGGAGTATATAATCACCTTTACCTTACCAGAAGGAGCGATGAACTGATCGCAGCAGGAAAATCTTTCCATATCATCACAATATACCTTTACAAGCTAAAGCATATCAATAAAGTTGCCAGAGTTGAAGGCGGTGATCATATTCTGCAGCTTGCAGCCAAAAACTGGAAGAACTGTGTGGAAGCCGGGTTTTCCGTATTACGGGAAAACGTTTTTTAGTTCTGACTATGTCATTGCAGGAGTGTGAGTATTATATTACCCAGATAAAGAAGAGGTTTGAAACAGATATGCAGTTGGATGCAGACAGCAGTAAACCTGCAACGCCTGTGATCCTCAGTGGGATCGTCCATGGGCAAAAGCTTGGCACCAGCGGGCTGATGCTGGAATATGAAGAGTATCTGGAATCATTATCTTTGCAAAATGGCATGATAGAGGTGATACAGGATGATCAGCAGACCATGGATGGCTTTTTATATAATAAAAAAGTAGAGCAGTATCTGCACACTGCTATTGCCCAGGATCTTTTTGAAGTATATTATCAGCCGGTTTATTCTACAGAGAAAAATGATTTTGTTACACTGGAAGCATTAAGCCGTCTGCATCATCCGGAGTTAGGCTGGATCGCACCGGATGTTTTTATACAGATCGCAGAAAAAAATCATATGATCGAACAGATCACAGATCTGCAATTTAAACGCGTCTGCATGTTTATAAATGAACACCGGGATCTGATGAAGAAGCTCTTTAATATAAAAGTAAATTTGTCTTCCCTGGATCTGATGCGCAGTGACTGCAGCAGCCATTTTATCCGTATGATGGATGATATGGATATCCACCATGACTGGATACAGTTTGAGATCACAGAAACGGTTGCTACAGAATACAACGCAGGATTAGGAATGGTAATAGATGGGTTTATGGCTGCCGGGGTCAGACTGTGTCTGGACGATTTTGGTTCTGGATATGCAAACCTGAATACAGTCATGAGACTGCCATTTTCTGCCATCAAGATAGACAGAACCCTTCTTTTTGATATATGTAATGATAAAAAACGTGCCATGTTTTATCAGAGTATTGTTGAAACCTTCCACCGGATGGGTTACAGCATAGTTTCAGAAGGAGTAGAGACAGAAGAGGAAATGAGTCTGTTAAGCAGCTGGGGTGTAGATATGATCCAGGGATATTATTTTTCCAGACCACTTCCAGTGGATGAGCTGCTTAAACTGCTGAACATGTGATGTTTTTCCTTTTCCGCATACATACGCTGGTCTGCAAGGATACGGATCTCATTAGCAGTAGATGCATCATTGGGATAGGCGGCATATCCGCAGCTGGAACCAATATACAGAGTTTTTCCGTCAATATCAAAAGGAGCGCAGAGCCGGTTTTGTATCTGTTCCTTGATCCTGCAGCAGAGACTTTCATCAAATTCAGTACACACTACCAGGCTGAATTCATCACCGCCGATGCGGAAGGCATAGTCATTGCTGCGGATACAGGACTGAAGCCGGTTGGCAGCTTCTTTTAAAAGCTTATCTCCCATGTCATGACCATAGGTGTCATTAACAGATTTAAAATGGTCCAGATCCAGATAGAAAAGTATGAAAGGGAGCTTTTGAAGTTCCTTTTTATGCAGTATGGAGTTAAAATAGCGCTCATTATATAAACCAGTAAGGCCGTCGGTGTTGGCAAGGTTTTCTAACTCATGCTTCTGACCGATATCCTGGGCGATAAGCATAACTTTTTCCAGTTCATGTTCAGAATCCCATTCAACAGGGACAACATGCATGACCAGGTATGTATCAATGGAACGGTTGTAGTATTCAATTTTAAAGATATCATCCTCTTTTTTCAGTACACAGCGCAGATAATCTGGTGTAAGGAGATGGTTCATCTTTTTATTTTCTGTATCAGTCATCACCAGATACTGACGGGAAATATTTTTAACCAGATCATCATAGTATCCGGTTTCTGGATATATGGGATGCTTCAGCAGGTTTTCGTGATATTCATAGCGGTTGTTTTTTAAATCTCCTACAGCAAAGCGGTCAACAATCCTTCCAAGTCCTGAAAACATCTGTTCCGTAAGCTCTTTGCGCTTTAGCAGGATCATTTGCTCATGTTCTTTCATGCGCAGCCTGGAATCCATCAGGACAAAAACAGTACCTATAAGAAGCAGGGCGATACATCCGTTCAGAATCAGGATCAGGACAATGGTAATGAACTGCATACGGCGCATACTGGCATCCACAACATCATTATGGATAATGCCCACTATGGTCCAGTCATTGATCCCGGTGGGCTCGTATACCAGATAATAAGTTTTTTTGTTATAACGGCACTGGAGACTTCCGGTAGAAACATTCTTAATATTCTTTTTCAGGTCAGTTATCTCAGTTTCTGTCATATCCGTATAGTTATTTAAAAAATCAAAGAGATTAGATATGTGCTGGAGAAATTCTGTTTTGGGTTCAAGGGAAAGGAGGACATTGCCATCAGATGTAAGGATGTAGCAGTCACTTTGTCCCTGATAAATATTACCTGCGATCAGCTTTTCCACCACATCATTATTATAGCTGACAGCAAGTCCGGAATAGGTTATGCCATTTATGGTATATGGAACCTCCATGGGAAGTGCAAATACGATTCGGCGGTTGGAATCACTTGCAATATAGCTGGAAATAACAGGCTGTCCGGTTGCATACATATCCAGAAAGATCCCCTGTATATTTGGGGCATTTCCGTCCCGTCCTGCAGCAGTTATAAAATCACAGTTCTCATTAAACATATAAAAATCCTGATATTGCCAGGCATCCTTGCGTCTGGTAAATTCATACCAGAGAGTTTTCATATTTTCGGTATCATCCAGGTATTGTAAATTATTGCTCCAGTCAGAAAGTGCATTCCAGTTGTGCTGGACAAACATAGTAAAGGTTTTGTCTACCTGCTCATAAGTAGACAGCAGGTGACGGGAATTTTCTTCATAGATACTTTTTTGGACAAAATTGTTGTAAACAATGCTCACGAAAAGAAAAAGGGATGCCAAAACAGCTCCGGCCAGTATAAACAGTTTGGGTGTTTTATTCATAAATATGGGAACCTCCTTCCGTGTTGGTGCTTTTCTTGTTGGTTTTCAGGTTTCCTACTCATGTTTTTGGCGGGTCTCAAGTTCAAAATTCCTCCTGCAAGCATGCTTGCATCAGATTTATAACCTTTTGTCTTTGGTATCATAAGTATATCATATTCTGGTGTTTTTTCGATTGTGAAAAGAAGAGTGACAGTGGTTTTATGCAGAAAAAAACAGAGCTGCTTTTGTACAGCTCTGCTAAAGATTGCTTTTTTACTTTGCTTTGGCAATCGCCTGTTCCATTTCAGAAGCAGAGATAACGCCAATGGTCTTATTGGCAACCACGCCTCTTCTGAAATAGAGAAGAGTTGGTACGCTCATTACCTTAAAACGGGTTGCAAGATCCATGTCTTCGTCAATGTCAACTTTATAGAAATGAACTTCCGGGTGGAGTTCTGCCATTTTTTCTACAGTTGGAGCCAGCATTTTACAGGGACCGCACCATGTAGCGAAGAAATCCACTACTACCAGATCATCACCGGCGTTTACTGCCTGGTCAAATGTTTCAGATGTTAAATGTGTAAGTGCCATATGAAAAACCTCCTTGTATCTGATTTTGATCATTTAATCTTATAGCACTTATATCATACCACAAAATGAGGGAAAATTATGTAATAAAATTCTCAATTAAATATTAAATATGTTACCTATAACCTGCAGCACCACTTCCGCCACTCCCGATAAAAGCATCACATGGATGGGATTCATTTTAAAGCGGGCCAATAGGATCAGGGAGCCGATGAAAATGCCTACGGCCTGGAGGCTGATATTTGGCAGAAGCTGGGCTGCTGTCAGGGAAGCCATAGCTTCGCCCCAGAAAGCATTGACCAGGATACTTACACCGGCAGCTGCGATCATAGCAATAACAGCCGGCCGCAGGGATTTAAGGACGCCCTGGAGAAGGCTTAAATTCCTGTATTTCAGATAAATTTTAGCCAGTAATGTAACTAAAATGCAGGATGGCAGGACACAGCCGGCAGTAGCCGCCAAAGCCCCCGGCATTCCGGCAATACGGGTGCCTACGAAGGTAGCGGAATTGACAGCAATAGGTCCAGGTGTCATCTGGGAAATGGTGATCAGGTCTGTAAATTCTGACTGGGAAAGCCATGGATGGAGCTGGACAACCTGGTTCTGGATCAGAGGCATGGCAGCATAGCCGCCTCCGAAGCTGAAGGCACCGATCTGAAGAAAACTGAGAAAAAGCTGTAAATAGATCATAAGGTGCCTCCTTTCTGTGCATTATCCTGGGAAGTATTACGGTCGTTTTTTTTGGCCTTTTTCTCCCGGTACAGTGTCAGGACGACACCCAGGGCAATACAGATCAGGATCAGTACAATGGCACTGACTTTATAAAAGTAATTGGCAATAAAAGCTGCGGCCATAATAAAAATAGACAGGTATTGCTTTTCTTTTACAATACCGGATGCCATGCTAAAGCTGACTTCCATAATAACTGCCCCTACACCTGACTGCATGCCATTTAACATCCACCCAACGATCAGGTTGGAACGGAATGCCGCATAACAGAATGAGATAGCAGAAAGAATGACAAAAGGTGGTATTACCGTAGCGATCACAGAGCATAAAACACCGGTCAGGCCAGCCAGTTTATAGCCAACAACAATGGCACCGTTTACGGCGATTGCTCCGGGACAGGACTGGGCGATAGCCACCAGATCCAGCATCTCTTCTTCATCGATCCAGTGATACTGGTCCACAAATTTTGTTTTCATTAAAGTAACGATCACGTATCCGCCGCCAAAGGTAAAGGCACTGAGATACAATGTTGAGAGAAAGAGCTTTTTAAGGATCTGGCCCTTACTGGCTCCTTTTATATTTAATTCCATGGTTTCCTCCAGAAAGATAAGATGTTCTCTCGGAATCTTTTTGTGCCTGATTTTGTGCGAAGATTTTTTGTCAGTTGTGCCCAAATTTCATCAGCGTACGCGGTGCGTACGGTGATGAAATTCGGGTGCGACTGGCGGAAAATCGGCCACAAAGGCAGGTGCAGGAAAGCCTCCGAGAGGACATTAAGTTCTTTTTTACTATAAGCCATGAAAATGAAGATGTAAATGTAAAAATTAACGGGAGATGGGTAATATGATTGAAAAAAGCAGATACTTTCATATCTGTGTCAAGAAAGAACCGTAAAAAATCTGTCAAGAAAGAACCGTAAAAAAATCTTGACAGCTTGTTAAGACTATGTTAATTTAAAAAGTGTGACCACTCAATATATTGAGTTAAGCCCAGACGGACAGGCGGGTCAGAAGCCGAAAGTGGGAAACCACATTATTGATTGGGTTAAGAGCCCAAATTTTATAAGTCGATACGCAGTATGCGTAATTTTATCAGTGCAAAAAGGCACGTCACTTGTGAAACGGTCAATAAGAGCTTCTGGCAAAACAGAGCGGAGAACTGGGAAAGTAGGGTCACTTTTTTTCTGCCTGTTAAAAGGGCAGAGACATTTAAAGACAAAACACATACAGCAGGTGATGGAATATGCCGTCACCTGTTTTTTTATGGATAAAAGGGACGGCGAGTATGAGGAGGCGGTTAAATGGAACTGGAAGCACAAAAGCGTGCGCCTATTTATGAGGCGTTAGAGCGTTTTAGAAAGAAAAGGGTAGTGCCCTTTGATGTACCGGGACACAAAAGAGGACGGGGAAACCCGGAGCTGGCAGCTCTTTTAGGGGAAAAATGTGTTGGATTAGATGTAAATTCCATGAAACCTTTGGATAACCTGTGCCATCCGGTATCTGTGATCCGGGAGGCAGAGGAACTGGCAGCAGAGGCCTTTGGTGCCAGTCATGCATTTCTTATGGTAGGAGGAACCACTTCAGCTGTTCAGGGGATGATCCTTTCAGTCTGTAAAGCAGGAGATAAGATCATTCTGCCAAGAAATGTACATAAAAGCGCCATCAATGCCTTGGTACTTTGCGGGGCAGTTCCGGTTTATGTAAATCCGGAAGTAAACGGAGATCTGGGGATCTCTCTTGGAATGGACATTCATAAGGTGGAAAAAGCGATTGAAGAAAATCCGGATGCTGTAGCAGTTCTGGTAAATAACCCCACCTATTACGGGATCTGCTCTGATCTGCGGGGCATCGTAAAGCTGGCCCATGAAAAAGGAATGAAGGTGCTGGCAGATGAAGCTCATGGAACTCATTTGTACTTTGGAAAAGGCCTTCCGGTAAATGCAATGGCAGCAGGCGCAGATATGGCAGCTGTTTCCATGCACAAGTCCGGAGGGAGCCTGACACAAAGCTCCATGCTTCTGTTAAATAAGGGCATGAACCAGGATTATGTGCGTCAGATCATTAACTTGACGCAGACTACCAGTGCATCCTATCTTCTCCTCTCCAGTCTGGATATTTCCAGAAGGAACCTGGCACTGCGGGGGGAGGAATCCTTTGGGAAAGTGATCCAGATGGCAGAATATGCCAGAAATGAGATCAATTCCATTGGCGGCTATTATGCATATGGAAAAGATCTGGTCAATGGTACTAGTGTTTATGATTTTGATGTGACCAAGCTTTCCGTGTATACACTGGGGATCGGACTGGCAGGTATCGAGGTTTATGATCTGTTAAGAGATGAATATGACATCCAGATCGAGTTTGGAGATATCTGCAACATTCTGGCGTATATTTCTATTGGGGACCGGATTCAGGATATTGAACGTTTAGTGGGAGCTTTGGCAGATATTGAACGGCTTTACCGGAAAGACAAGACCGGTATGCTTACAGGGGAATACATTTCACCGAAGGTAGAATGTTCACCACAGAAGGCGTTTTATGCGGAAAAGATATCTCTTCCTATTGCACAGGCAGCAGGAAAGATCAGTGGTGAATTTGTTATGTGTTATCCGCCGGGTATCCCGATCCTGGCGCCAGGCGAGGTGATCACCCAGGAGATCGTGGAATACATTCTTTACGCAAAGGAAAAGGGATGTTCCATGCAGGGAACGGAAGAGCCGAAGATCGAACGGCTGATGGTTTTAGTATAAATTGCCCCCGCTGTGGGAGAACATCAGGAGGAAGAAAATGGAACTTTGGTATTCGGAGTTTCATACGGAAAATGTAAAGCTTTCTGTCCGTGTGGACCGTCAGCTGTTTTCCGGTGAAAGTGAATATCAGCGGATCGACGTATTTGAATCTGCTGAGTTTGGAAAATTTGTAGCTTTGGATGGAGAAATCGTATTTTCTGAAAAAGATGAATTTATCTATGATGAAATGGTGACACATGTGCCTATGGCTGTCCATCCTAACGTGAAAAATGTGCTGATCATCGGTGGCGGAGATGGCGGTGTGGCAAAAGAATTGATCCAGTATCCGGGAATTGAATCTATTGATGTAGTGGAAACCGATAAAATGTTTGTAGATGTGTGCAGGGAGATCTTCCCGGAGGTAGCCTGCGGATTAGACGAGGAACGGGTCCATGTATATTACGATGACGGACTGCGTTTTCTCCGGGGAAAGAAAAGCTGCTATGACCTGATCATCAATGACTCTACAGACCCGTTTGGACATACAGAAGGTCTGTTTACCAAGGAGTTCTACGGCAGTTGCTATAATGCACTGCGGGAAGATGGGATCATGGTGTATCAGCATGGAAGTCCATTTTATGATGAAGATGAAGCTGCCTGCCGCAGCATGCACAGAAAGGTATATCGTTCCTTTCCTGTAAGCCGCGTATATCAGGCCCATATTCCTACCTGTCCGTCAGGCTACTGGCTGTTTGGCTTTGCCTCAAAGAAGTATCATCCTTTAAATGATCTTCAGGCGGAAAAATGGAACGGGCTTCATATACCAACATGGTACTATACAACAAATCTCCATGCAGGCGCGTTTATGCTGCCAAAATATGTGGAAGACCTGTTAGAAGAGGAGGAAAATAACAAATGAGCAGATTAATGGTAATTGGATGTGGGGGCGTAGCTTCCGTAGCAGTACATAAGTGTTGCCAGAACAGTGGTGTATTTACAGAACTTATGATCGCAAGCCGCACAAAATCAAAATGTGATGCTTTAAAAGCACAGTTAGAAGGAAAAACAGATACAGTGATCACAACTGCCCAGGTGGATGCAGATAAGGTGGAAGAACTTGAGGCACTGATCCGTTCCTATAAGCCGGATGCGGTATTAAACGTAGCTCTTCCTTATCAGGACCTTACTATTATGGAAGCATGTCTGCGTACAGGTGTGGATTACATTGATACAGCTAATTATGAGGCTGAAAATACAGATGATCCACAGTGGAGAGCTATTTATGAAAAGCGCTGCAAGGAAAAAGGCTTTACTGCATACTTTGATTATTCCTGGCAGTGGGATCTGAGTGAACGTTTTAAAGAGGCTGGTCTTACCGCTCTTTTAGGAAGCGGATTTGATCCGGGTGTTACTAGCGTATTTTCTGCTTATGCTTTAAAACATTATTTTGATGAGATCCATACCATTGACATTTTAGACTGCAATGGCGGAGATCATGGATATCCATTTGCGACTAACTTTAATCCTGAGATCAATTTACGTGAAGTATCTGCAAACGGCTCTTATTGGGAGAATGGCCATTGGGTAGAAACAGAGCCAATGGAGATCAAGAGAGAGTATGACTTCCCTGAAGTAGGAAAGAAGGATATGTATCTTCTTCATCACGAAGAGATCGAGTCTCTTGCAAAAAATATCCCTGGTGTAAAGCGGATCCGTTTCTTTATGACCTTTGGACAGAGCTACTTAACCCATATGAAATGTCTGGAAAACGTAGGAATGCTTTCTACTTCTCCGATCCAGTTCCAGGGACAGGATATCGTACCGATCCAGTTTTTAAAGGCCCTTCTGCCTGATCCGGCTTCCTTAGGTCCAAGAACTGTAGGAAAGACCAATATCGGCTGTATTTTTACCGGTGTGAAAGACGGAAAAGAAAAGACCATTTACATTTATAATGTATGTGATCACCAGGAATGCTACAAAGAGGTTGGTTCCCAGGCAATCTCCTATACTACCGGTGTCCCGGCTATGATCGGTGCTATGATGGTAGTTACCGGTGCATGGAAGAAGGACGGCGTATTTAATGTAGAGGAATTTGATCCGGATCCATTTATGGATGCATTAAATAAGTGGGGACTTCCATGGCAGGTATGCGAAGATCCTCAGATCGTAGAATAGGGAGAACAAAAAATGAGAATGGATCAGCTTTCCACTCCCTGTTATGTGATCGATGAGAAGAAACTGAAAGAAAATTTACAGATTTTAAAAGAAATCCAGGAAGAAGCCGGCTGCAAGATCCTTCTTGCCCAGAAAGCTTTTTCATGTTTTTATGAATATCCTCTGATCGGCCGGTATCTGGACGGCACGACAGCCAGTGGTCTGTATGAGGCAAGACTTGGAAAAGAAGAAATGGGAAAGGAAAACCATGTTTTTGCCCCGGCTTACAAGGATGCGGATATAAAAGAGCTGGGAGAGATATGCGACCATATTATCTTTAATTCCTTTGCCCAGCTTCGCCGTCATAAAGACGTTGTTTCAGGGAAAAGCCTGGGACTGCGTATTAATCCGGAATGCTCCACTCAGGGGGATCATGCAATTTATGACCCCTGTGCTCCCGGTTCCCGTCTGGGAGTTACAAAAGAGGTGTTTGTACGGGAAATAGAGGCAGAACCAGAGCTTTTTGATGCTCTGGATGGTTTCCATTTCCATACTCTTTGCGAGCAGAACGCAGATGATTTGGCTAAAACCCTGGAAGCAGTGGAAGAAAAGTTCGGCCCATGGCTTTCTAAGATAAAATGGCTGAATATGGGTGGTGGTCATCATATTACAAGAGATGACTATGACAGAAAACTGCTTATAAAGTGCATCAAACATATAAGAGACACTTATGGAGTGGAGGTATATCTGGAGCCGGGAGAAGCCATTGCATTAAATGCCGGTTATCTGGTGACAGAGGTAATGGATATTGTGGAAAACGGGCTGTCTGTGCTGATCTTAGATGCCTCTGCTGCCTGTCATATGCCGGATGTGCTGGAAATGCCATACCGGCCGCCATTAAAGGATAGTGGAAATGCGGGGGAAAAAGCATTTACCTACCGTCTTTCCTCCTGCACCTGTCTGGCGGGAGATGTGATCGGGGATTATTCCTTTGATAAACAGATCCATGTGGGAGATAAGCTGTATTTTCAGGATATGGCCATTTATTCCATGGTGAAAAATAATACTTTTAATGGGATCCCGCTTCCGGGGATCGCTGTAATGAAAGAAGACGGAGACTGTGAACTTATCCGTACTTTTGGATATGGAGATTTTAAGGGGAGACTGGCATAATGGTGATGGTGGAAAAGACAGATATGACCGCTGAAATGGATCAAGCAGATAAAACAGTTCAAGTAGAAAGACTAAAAACACTGCCGGCAGCAGATGGATTTCACATGCCGGGAGAGTTTGAACCACACAAAGGAACCATTATGATCTGGCCGGAACGTCCCGGCTCCTGGGCCTATGGGGCAAAGGATGCCAGAAAAGCCTTTGCAAAAATCGCAGAGGCTATAGCAGAAGGAGAAGAGGTTTACATGTTAGCAGGAACTTCTTCCTTGGAGTCTGCAAAGGCAGCTTTTTCCGGAAAGTCAGAAAAGATCCATATTTTGCCTATAGAAACGGACGATGCCTGGGCAAGGGATGTAGGACCTACCTTTGTTAAAAATGCCAGAAAGGAAGTTCGTGGCATAAACTGGCGTTTTAATGCCTGGGGTGGAGAAGTGGATGGCCTTTATGCAAGCTGGGAAAAGGACGATGCTGCAGCAGAGGCAATCTGCGATGCCCTTGATTATCCGGTGTATGATGCCGGTGATTTTGTGCTGGAAGGCGGTTCCATCCACAGTGACGGGGAAGGAACTTTATTAGTAACAGAGGCATGTCTCCTAAGTCCCGGAAGAAACCCCCATCTTACAAAAGAAGAGATTGAAAAGAAGCTTTGTGAATATCTGGGAGCAGAAAAGGTCATCTGGCTGAAAAATGGCATATGGCAGGATGAGACTAATGAACACATAGATAATGTGTGCGCCTTTGTAAAGCCGGGAGAAGTTGTTTTAGCCTGGACAGATGATGAAAAAGATCCACAGTATGCTCTTTCTATGGAAGATTACCAGATTCTGGAAAATGAAACAGATGCAAAGGGCAGAAAGTTTATGATACATAAGCTGCCAATTCCTGAGAAGCCGGTATGTATCCAGGAACAAGACTTAAAAGGGCTTATGTTTGAGCCGGGAGAAGATACCAGAGAAGCAGGAGAACGGCTGGCAGCCAGCTATGTAAATTTCTATATTGCAAATGAAGCAGTTCTGGTTCCGCAGTTTCAGGATAAACATGATAAGCTGGCCTGTGATATATTAGGAAAGCTGTTTCCTGAGCGCAGGATCTGCCCTATTGACGCCCGGGCGATCATCATCGGGGGCGGAAATATCCACTGTATTACACAGCAGATACCTTCTGGTATTGGGAAATAAGGTGTGACAGTCAGTGGTAACAGAAAAAATCGTCAGCTGATGTAAAAATGGTGAGAACCTTTTGAATGTTGGAAAAACAACGGATCAAACATAAACAGGAATGTCAGATCGAAGGAAAGAAGGAGAAACAGCAAGTGAGAAACGTAAGATGTGCCGCAGTTCAGATGTGCTGCAGCAGAAATGTAGCAGAAAACATAGAAAAAGCAGAGGTTCTGGTACGTCAGGCAGCAGCAGAAGGAGCACAGGTGATCCTTCTTCCGGAGCTGTTTGAACGCCAGTATTTCTGCCAGGAGCGCAGATATGATTACTATCAGTTTGCCACACCGGTGATGGAAAATCCGGCAGTGCGCTATTTCCAGGGAGTTTGCGCCAGCTTGCAGGTAGTGATCCCAATCAGTTTTTATGAAAGAGATGTAAACCGGCTGTTTAATTCCGTTGCCATGATCGATGCAGATGGTTCCATTCTGGGAGTTTACCGGAAGACCCATATCCCGGATGATCATTTCTATCAGGAAAAATTTTATTTTACACCGGGAGATACTGGTTTTAAGGTATTTGATACAGCTTACGGAAAAGTGGGTGTTGGCATCTGCTGGGACCAGTGGTTTCCGGAGACTGCCAGAGCTATGGCAGTGGAAGGCGCAGAAATCCTTCTGTATCCAACGGCCATTGGCAGTGAACCCATCCTTTCTACGGACAGTATGCCTCACTGGAGAAGATGTATGCAGGGACATAGCGCCTCTAATCTGGTGCCTGTAATTGCAGCGAACCGGGTAGGCGAGGAACGGGTAGAGCCATGTGCAGAAAATGCAGGCCAGAGTTCTTCCCTGGTATTCTACGGATCATCTTTTATCACAGACGGCTGTGGCGAGGTACAGGTATCCATGGGAAGACAGGAAGAAGGTTTTATCGCAGCTACCTTTGACCTGGACCAGCTGATGGAAGACCGCCTTTCCTGGGGACTTTTCCGGGACAGACGGCCTGAAATGTATGGGAAACTGATGTAAACATAGAAATGAAAGATGTTGGGGTCGAAAGGTATTTTTCTTCAAAAAATGGCTTCTTACTCATGTTTTTGGCGGGTCCCAGGGTCACAAATCCTCTGCAAGCAAGCTTGCACCAGATGCTTCTAAATTTACCCGCTTTAAATAGGATTTCTTATCGGACTTACAATCTATGTTCGACCATCTTGTAAATCTGACCGAACCGATATGCCAAAAACGGAATCCTGATCTTGCTGGCATGACTATCTTTGATACCTCCGGTATTGAAACATGGGTTACGGAAAATAATCCTAAGTATGCAAATCGTATTATTAAACAGTTGAAGGTTTTTAAGAAATCCCATAACCGGTATGACTGATACTGATATGTGACAGAAACAGAGGTCGAGCAATCGGCCTCTTTATTTTACCTGAAAACCCGAAAATATTAACCTGTGAAATCGATTTTCGATAAATATGTCGAAAGAATATTGAGAATAATACAAAAAAATAGTATAATGGTTCTACAAATATATCGAAAGGAGTGTACTTTATGCCTACAATAACATCAGTATCGGATTTAAGAAATTATGGAAATGTTCTTGAGAAAGTTCGTATCGGCTCTCCGGTTTACCTGACAAGAAATGGCCGCGGCGCTTATAGCATACGTGACATAAAGGACGAAGAAAACTTTCAGAAAGCAGAAGCAATGATACAACTGATGTGTGAACTGAATGCAGGACTTCGCTCCGCAGAAGACGAAGATTGGGTTTCGGAGGAAGAATTAAAAAGTCATTTCATTAACAAAAGAAACGAGGACTGACCATGTATCTGTTAAGATATACGCTACAGGCTATGCGGGATATGGATTCTGTATGGGATGAGGTATATCAGGCTTCAAAAAGTTACGATATAGCGGATAAATATATAAAAGATTTTATAGACATGATCACCAAAAAAAAGCAATTTCCGACATCGGGTATACCACTCCGATATAAAGGCTTATTTACGGGATTTTATTTTATAGTTTTAAAAAAGTACATGGCATTTTATAGAATAAAAGATGATTATATCGAAGTGATCAGAATTATTTACGAGAAAAGGGATTATATGCAAACATTGTTTGGGGATAATTCGGCTGACCGCAATTAATGGCTAAAAAAGCAATTACGACGAAAGGAGCAGCAGAGATGAAAGAAATAAATATCCCTGTTGGAGTTTCAGGCTTTGAAGAAATTCGTAAAAACGGGTATTACTACATCGATAAATCGGGGCTGATCAGAGAGCTGCTCAACAGGAGAGGCACGGAAGTAACGTGGATTACCCGTCCTCGGCGCTTTGGAAAGACGCTCGGCATGAGTATGCTGGAAAGCTTCTTCGATATCCGAAAGGACAGCAGAGCGTTATTTGAAGGGTTAGAGATTTCGGAAAACCGGGCACTGTGCGATGCGTGGATGAACCAGTATCCGACGGTTTTTGTTTCGTTTCGACAGGTAGATGGCCTTAACTTCGCCGGAGCATACGATATGCTTACATGGGTTATCTCAGAACTATATAAAGAGCATCGCTATCTGCTGGACAGCGACAGAATCGGCACCAGTGATAAGGAGATCGCGAAACAGCTGGAATGGGGACAGGCTTCCATGAAGGACATGAAAGGAAGCTTGATGTTGCTTACCAGGATGATACAGCAGCATTATGAAAAGCCGGTCATTCTTCTTATAGATGAGTACGATGTCCCTGTCGCGAAAGCGAACAACAACGGTTACTATAATGAAATGCTTGATGTTATGAAGGGATTGATGCAGGCCCTGAAAGACAATCCGGCACTTCGTTTTGCTGTCGTGACAGGCTGTCTGAAGATTGCAAAAGAGAGCATCTTTACGGGAACCAATAATTTTGTATCGGATACGATCACAAATTCTCGTCTCAACGAGTATTTCGGCTTCGTACAGAGCGAGGTTGATGAGCTGCTGAAAGCTGCTGACATGACGGAACAGGCGGAGAACATGAAGAAATGGTACGATGGCTACCATTTCGGGGATTTCGATGTCTACTGTCCGTGGGATGTCATGAATTATATGCTGGAGCTTCAGCGCAATCCGAAGGCGAAGCCGATCAGCTACTGGAAAAACACAAGTGACAATGCCATCATCCGTTCTTTTATCGATTATGCGGGCAGTACGATTACAAAGAAGCTTGAGACACTGATGGCGGGCGGCTGCATCGTCCAGCGTGTGGATGAAAACCTGACCTATGATTATCTCCATTCATCAGAAGATAACCTCTGGAGTACACTGTATCTGACGGGATACTTAACACGGGCGCGGGAAGAGGATTATAAGGGTGAAGTTCCAGACGGTATGGTAGCCCTCATGATTCCGAATGCAGAAATTAACGAGATTTTCGAAACAACGGTCATCAAATGGTTTGATGACAGCGCGAAGAAGTGGAATCGAAATGCGCTGTTTGATGCCGTCTGGCGTGGTGACAGTGAAGGCATAAGCAGGGAAATGAATGCCCTGCTCCGACGCACGATCAGCTACCATGACTATCGGGAGGACTTCTACCACGCTTTTCTCGCGGGCATTTTTACAGGCGCTGGATATATGGTGGACTCCAATAAGGAGCATGGAGAAGGGCGAAGCGATGTGGTCGTTTATGATCCCATCAATGCGCGCGTCGCGATCTTCGAAGCGAAGTACACGAAGACCCTGGGAAACCTGGAGAAGGACTGCGATACGGCTTTACAGCAGATCGACGATCGGATGTATGCGAAGGAATATGAGGATGATTACGATAAGATTCTCTGCTACGGTATCTCGTTCTTCAAGAAACGCTGCATGGTAAAGGGAAAAGGTTGATTTTCTCAAAAATACGTATCTGAAAAACAGATTACCCTTTAAACCATTATCCGCTTGTGAGATAATAAGATCATAAGAAAAACAAAATACTCAAAAAAGGAGAGAGGAATATGAAGATAAAAAAGAAGCTAATCGCATCTGCAATGATTGTAGCCATGATGATGGGCACAGCAACGACTGCACTTGCCGGTCAGTGGCAGCAGAATTCAAAAGGCTGGTGGTGGCAGGAGGATAATGGCGCTTACCCGAAGTCACAGTGGCAGTGGATCGATGGCAATAAAGATGGCATTGCAGAATGCTATTACTTTGATGGCAGCGGCTATATGCTTTCAAATGCCACAACTCCGGATGGATACGTAGTAAACGGTGATGGGGCATGGACGGAAGGAGGAGCCGTAAAGACGAAGAACGTAAGCACAGAACCCGTGCCGTCGAATACATCAAACGGAACGGCCACAAATTCACAGGCTCCGGCAACCGATATCTATAGCGGAACCTATGCATACAATATTGGCACTTACTCGTTTTCAATGAAGATCGTGTATGATCCGGCAACCAAGACGCTGACAGATACCGAATGGCTTCCTGGATTTGGCGGAGTCACGGATACGTACCATTATGCAGGTGTAAATGAGATGGGCTACACCGTGTTTGAATGCACAAGTTCGAATAGAACCGCCATCAGTAGTGATTCATATATTTATTTCTCAGCACCTGGTATAATGGTCGTAGAGACTGAGAATGGCTATGAGAACGTAAAGAAGCAGTAAAAGGAGAAATCGATGAAGTTACGAAAGAAGTTAATCGCGTTATCTGCGCTTACATTATCACTCATCATGGTTGTTCCGGTGTTTGCGGATAACCCGATCGGATGGCAGAAGAATGAAACAGGATGGTGGTACGGAACAAATGCCACAGGAACAACCTGGTATCACGATGGCTGGCAGTGGATTGATGGAAACAAGGATGGAATTTCAGAGTGCTACTATTTCGCTCCGAACGGATACATC
>OGWS01001009.1_pt1 | contig 25494 bp, 24 predicted proteins | sample 1576111 | NCBI WGS metagenome assembly OGWS01 (sample SAMEA3541534, study PRJEB24748) | human gut metagenome | biome: human gut; feature: human-associated habitat; material: faeces | place: China | collected 2012
CACGAGGATTACGCCATTTGCACCGCGGGAACCATAAATGGCAGTTGCACACGATATTTTCAGGAAATATGATGGCGAAGATGTGTGTATATTTTAATTCTGAGCTTCTGTACATAGAACGGCCATTTCATGAAACAAGAGTATTCAAATGGTATGAGATCCAGAAAATCGAGGGCAAATACGGCAGTACGATCCATCTTTATCATCTGGATGGAACAAAAATCCTTACAGTTTACGCTAAGATGGTTAATTACAAGCATTTCTGTGAGGTTCTGCAAAACCGCTAGATTTGTGGAGGCACAGAGGAGGAAAGCTAAATGACTGGAGAAATGATGTGGGAAGCATATTGCTGCAAAACGAATACGAATCGCAATGCACGTCACGATATATGGAAGTTTTGCGGTGGCGGTGCGGTTGCTGACAAACTTGCAAATCTTGTACTCGCCGGAATAAAGACTGCAACTGCGAGCACAAAACTTGCCTATGAACTAGGTGGTGAAAACTTACCAGAAGTCGGGACATACAGTGTGATTCTTTTTGACAATGAGGAGGCAGCGTGTATTATCCGTGATACAAAAGTATCTGTTGTTCCGTTCAATCAAGTCAGTGCAGACCATGCTTTCAAAGAGGGAGAAGATAACCGTAGCTTGAACAAATGGCGTGAAGTGCATCGGAGGGCTTTTACTCCAGACTATGAGGCCGCTGGTCTGGATTTCGATGAAAAGGGAGATTGCGTCTTGGAAGAATTTGAAGTGGTGTATCGGTGAATCTTCAAAGTACAGCTTCACAGGCCAAACGCCTGAGCCTGCTCGTAACAACAATGCAGCCACAAACGAACCTTGTCACCTGTTTTTCGGGGAAAATATCCTGAATAGTGTTCTGGAAAATGCAATGCTGCTTCCTTTTCGGGTGAAAAAATGATACTATAATATTAAGAAACAGGTATTGAATCTAAAAATACTGTATAGTATAATAAGTAAACTTATAGAAAAAGAAGGAGGGAGCAGAATGGAAAATAGTAAAGTAGTTGCAAAAGTGTTATACAACATGTATCAGGATCGTTTCCGGTGCCCGATGGATGAGATGAAGATGCATAAGCTGATGTATTTTGCTCAGAGAGAATCCCTCATGTATGATAAAGAACCTTTATTTGAGGAAAGTTTTTATGGATGGAAATATGGACCAGTGTTGAAAAGTGTTCGTAGTCAGTTTATGACACCACAGCCATATGCTGATGTTCGTGAGGACGTGTCTTCAGAGACAAAAAAACTATTATCCGAGGTATTAGAACGTTATGGTACTGTTTCTTCATGGAAACTTAGTAGCCTGTCACATGATGAATTATCTTGGAAACGGGCGCGTCAGGGATTGAAAGCCCATGATAATGGAGATGTAGAACTTTCGATGAATGCGATGCGCCTGGATGCTACCCGTGAGTTAGCAGCCAGAAAGATGCAGTTATCCTAGTCAAATGAGGTGAGCAAAATTACGGTAGAAGAGAATCGTCAGTACTTTCGTGGGTTTACCTGCGAAGTACTGACATCAAACCAAGAAAATAGACAGATGATTGGTGTGTTTCAATCATCGAGAAATAGAAACACATTAGGAAATTACTTGAAAACCAATGCATGGGAGGATGATACAGAAGGTGAAACCAGAATCTATCTAGTGAAGGATTCTGAGCATAGGCCTGTAGTGTTCTTTTCCTTAAAATGTGGTCTTTTGTTTCGCAGCAGTAGCTACGATAAGCTGGAAGAAAGTGAAAGAGATTTTGTAGATATGGTTGTCAATGCCAAAAAGCTGGATGACCAGGAAACTGTGAATTCATATTATGAATATGGTTCTCAGGAGTTCAGGAATATCGACGCCTTGTTTCAGATAGCGAACAAGCGAGTCGATGCGAAAAATGAAATAAAAGAGCTGAAAGATGGTAAGCATACTTTAAGAGTAGACAGTTGTTTTTCTGGAATTGAATTGAAGCATTTTTGCAAAAATGAGATGTACATACCAGATGAGCATTTAGATTTCCCATTAGGATTTGGAATCTTCTGGGAGGTAATCGTTCCGAGAATCTTGGAAATTACAGAGCATATTGGGTGCAAATATTTATATTTATTTGCTGCAGATCATACGGAGCAGGCAGATATTAAAAAACTGGTTTATTATTATAAGAGCTCATTGAAATTCTATGAGTGTGATGATGACATTATGCTTATTAAACCAGAATATGATGAGAATTGCTATGGCCTGGTGCAGGAGATAGCAAAACTTCGAGAAAACAGAGAGGCTGTTTGGCAGGAATACTCAGATATCTCTGGTCATTATTAGGTAGAAATGGAGTGGAGAACTTTTGGACATTATGTGTCCAAAGGTTCTCTTTTTTTGCGAAACTCAATTCTACAATTAAGCCAAAGTTATCCACATCTATCTGAATGAGATAACTGCCTCACATTTTGCAGTTCAATTGTGTGAATCATGTATATTTAGGCGCACTTAAATAAACCACATCCGTTTTGTATAAGTGGTAAGTCCTAGGCTATAAGTGGTTTCAGGCTTCGGATGTATTGGTGTTGATGAATCTTATCAGCAACGAGAACCGTAACAAGTTGGGTGATTCCTGCGAGAAGCAAATCAGCGTGAAGTGTTTTTTCATTCTGGGTTTTACGATTCGCAATGCAGAAACTATCCTTGAAATGATTGATCGATTTTTCTACATTTACATGGATCTATCTCCTTTAGGTGGATTGGTTGATAATTTTTCGCAACTCTATTGTACCATAAACCTTGAGGAGATATTTTGTTTTTAATAAGAAAAAAAGCTGTATTTATGCGGCTTTTGGCGTTTCGCAAACGCCTGATGAATTACCAAGAAATGAGAGGAGGATTAGGTATGAAACGCAGTATGAGATTTACAGCTGTTGTGATGGCAACAGTGATGACAGTGGGAACAGCTTCTACAGCAATGGCAGCAGAGTGGAAACATGATTCCAAAGGCTGGTGGTGGCAGAATGATGACGGAAGTTATCCGGCAGCTTCCTGGCAGTGGCTTGATGGCAATCATGATGGTGCGTGGGTAGTAAATAGTGCAGTTCAGACCAAGGTAGTGGCAGCTTCTGGACAGACCAAGGCACAGGCTGCTGATGATTACAGTGGTACATATGTTGAAACGTGGAGTGATGGAACAGTTGTGACTCATGTGATCGCTTACAATCCGGCAGAGAAGACCCTGACAGATACAAGAACAGCCGGCGATTCCACTTATGTAGATAACTATCGTTATTATGGTGCAGGCTGGAATGGATATACCTGCTTTGAACTGGTATCAGCAGATGAGAAAGCCTCTATTTTCTTCTCTGCGCCAGTTGTGATGGAAACCGGATATTCTACCATCCACAGACAGTAATCTGAATTTTCAAGTTGGGAGTCTTCTCGACTGAGTTCAAGATAAAAAGGGAGGAGCCGGTGAGTTTTAAACCCACCGGCGATTATGAAAAAATTTTATCAAAGTGTAGTTGGCAGCTTCATTTGATGATGTAAGTATATCGAGAAAATGTGAAAGAAGTTTTTCCTGGATATGGAATGTTTGTAACGATTTTATGAACAAACCATGAACAGGAGAAACTTCTTTTTGCATTGCTGCCATAGAACAAAAGCAAAAAATAAGTCAGATAATTGTGATACATCACAATGCCATAGTTGGAGAAACGTGATATACTATTTTATACAATGAAACTGAGAATATAAGGGGGTGAGATGGTGAAAGTGACGACAATTATGGACAATAAACGGGGAGAACACAAAGCTCTGACTGCGGAACATGGACTTTCTTTTTTAGTCGAAACGGAAAAAACTAAGATTTTGTTTGATTTTGGCGCTGGAAAATCTGCTTGTGACAATGCTGCTAAACTGAATATTGGTCTGAAGGACATATCTTATGCGGTGGGGAGTCACGGACATTATGACCATGCAGGCGGATATCCGGAATTTGTCAGACATGGACTTTCCTGTCCGTTGTATACAGCGAAAGGGTATTTGGCAGAAAAGTACGCTTTGGATGGTCTGAAAGCAACGTATCTTGGCTGCGGTTTTGATGAAGCCTGGCTGAACGAACGAAATCTGGAACACCGGTACTGCGATGGTTATCTGGAATTGGAACCGGGATGCTATCTGGTCGGCAACTTCGAAAGACGTTATGAGTTTGAACAAATTCCTGACCGGTTTGTACTGCGCAAGAATGACAAATGGGAAAAGGATGATTTCTCCGATGAAATCTGTCTGGTGCTGGATGGAACGGAGGGGCAGACTGTTATCGTCGGATGCAGTCACCCTGGAATTTTGAACATTCTGACAACGGTACAGGAACGTTTTGGAAAACCAATCCGTGCGGTTTTCGGAGGAACGCATCTGGTAGAAGCAGACGAGAAACGGATCCGCATTACGCTGGACAAAATGAAGCAGATGGGGGTTGCTCTCATCGGATTTAATCATTGCTCGGGAGAAAAGCTTCAGACAATCATGAGTCAGGAAGCAGAACTGAAACATTGTTATCTTGGTGCCGGAGACTGCATTTACCTGTAGGAAAAAGGTTCGGCTGATTTTCGGAAAGGTTGTGCTGATTCTGGAAATATGCGGGGGAAGTGGGGGAAGAAGCATGAATGAATTTGCAAAGCTGGCGCAGGATTTTGTAGAAGCTACCTCGTTGCTGGTGGGTCAGCGCACGATCAATATCATGGACCAGAAGGGCGTTATCATTGCTTCTACGGAAAAACACCGGATCGGAGATTTTCATCAGGGTGCGGCAGAAGTTCTGGAGACAGGAAAACCGGTCCTGATCAAAAAAGAAGATCTGTATCGTTATCCGGGTACCAAAGAAGGTTACAACATGCCGATATTTCTGAACGACAGGATCATTGGTGTGGTGGGAATCTTTGGATGTGAGGAAGAGGTGCAAAGCATCGCAAATCTGCTTCGTGTCTATGTGACCCAAAGCTTTTCCCAGCTGCAGATGACGCAAAAGCAGAATCTGGAGGCGGAACTTCGCAATCAGCTTTTGCGGCTTTTATTATTTGGAGGCAGCAGCCAGAAAGAGATGATTGAAAATCTCTGTGGAATGCTGAATTTGCAGCTGGATTTTCCAATCCGTGTCATTCTTCTTCATGAATCCGCAATCGGACGCCACATGAAGCATTTGCAGGATTATTCCCAGCTGATCCAGAATCTGATCTGGAAGAATATTCTGGACCGGAAACGGGACGTATTTGGCATTCAAAATGAAGATTACGTGATCCTGCTTGGTGGAAATTACGACAGGCAGGAGATGCACAAACGCCTGGAGCGCCTGCTCGATGAGATCAAAGCAGAGGATGCCTGGAATGTGACAGTCAGCAGTCCGTGCAGAACGATAAAAGAAGTTTCAGACGGTATGAGAGAAGTATCTATGTTAAAAAAGAGGAAAGGAGGGAAAATCCGGAATCTGGAAGAACATTCCTGCAAAATGCAGTATCTGTTTGGAAATCTGCTCATGCAGGAAGGTGGAAGAACCGCAGAAGAAATGTTTGAAAAACTGGAAATCCAGTATGGAACCAATCAGGCGGAGCAGTTGCTTCACACTGCACAGACATATTATGAGTGCGCGGGAAGCGTTGCAAAGGCGGCAGAAGAGCTGCATGTACATAAGAATACACTGTTGTATCGTATGAAGCAGCTTTATCAGACACTGGAGATGGAAACGGACACTGCTTTTGTGCGGGAATTCTTTATTCGGATGCTTCTCGAATACCGGATGTTCCTGGAATCAGAAAAAGATCCGGGAATATAAGATATGATGTAACTGGGGGAGATACTGGTCAGTTACGATATGAAAGTTTGAGAATGGATCGCGGAACGCGAGAAGGAGGTATTGTTTATGTCAGGATTATTTATTTTTGGCGTAATATTTTTAGCGGTTGTATGCATGGTCATTGCGATATCCAAGTTTAACATGCATCCATTTTTGGTACTGACAGTGATTGCAGTTCTGGTAGGCTTGATTTGCGGAATTCCAACAGAAGATGTGATCAGTACGGTTAAGAGTGGTTTCGGAAATATCCTTGCCAGCATAGGTATCGTCATTCTGGCCGGAACCATCATTGGTACCATTCTGGAAAAGACTGGTGCAGCCCTTACCATGGCGAACACCATTTTGAAGATTGTCGGAAAAGAAAAGAGTGTTTTGACCATGGGTATTACCGGTTACATTACCGGTATCCCGGTATTCTGCGATTCTGGTTTTGTTATCTTAAGCCCGATTTCCAGAGCACTGGCAAGCCAGAGCAATGTTTCCCTGGCAGTTATGGCTACCGCACTTTCCGGCGGCTTATATGCAACGCATTGTCTGGTGCCGCCGACCCCGGGCCCAATCGCTATGGCAGGTACCCTGGAAGCCGATCTTGGACTGACGATCCTGGTTGGTCTCATCATCTCCATTCCGGCTGTGGCTTCTGCTCTGATTTACGCAAATAAGGTATCCAGCAAGATCGATATTCCGGCAAATCCGGAGTACACGGTAGAAGAACTTGTGGAAAAATATGGAAAACTTCCAGGTGCCCTGCACAGCTTTTCCCCAATTCTGCTGCCGATCATTCTGATCGCATTAAAATCCGTCGGTGATTTCCCGAGTGCACCGTTTGGGGATGGCGCAGTGAAAGCCTTCTTCTCCTTTATTGGTAACCCGGTTATCGCACTGATCTTTGGAGTATTCCTGGCTATGACCCTGATTCCGAAGGAAGAAAAACAGAATTCCCTGAAGTGGATCACCGAAGGTGTTACCAACTCTGCAGGCATTCTGGCTATCACCGGTGCAGGTGGTTCCTTTGGTGCCATTCTTCAGAAACTGCCGATCGCAGACGCTTTAAGCGCATCATTATTGGGACTTGGTGTGGGTGTATTCCTGCCATTCATCATTGCAGCACTCTTAAAGACAGCAATGGGCGCTTCTACGGTAGCCATGATCACGACCTCTGCCATGATCGCACCGATGATGCCGGCACTCGGTTTCACATCTCCGTTAGCCAAGGTTCTGGTTATCATGGCCATCGGAGCAGGTTCTATGACCGTATCCCACGCAAACGATTCCTACTTCTGGGTAGTATCCCAGTTCTCGGATATGGATACGCAGGATGCTTATAAGTGCCAGACCGGTATGACTGCCGTCATGGGTATTACCACGATCATTGTGGTATTTATCCTGTCCCTGATTTTTGTACACTGATCTTATTCATAAAATGAAAGCAATTTGAGACAAATAGGGATGCCCCGCGGATGAAAAATTCCGCGGGGCATCTGTGTGTGCGTCCGGCGGCGCATGTTTTATGTGCCCGGAACGATGTATCTGCAGAAAGCTTCTGCTGGCAGATCAGGTGCCAAGCAGAAGTCCTGTGTATGATACAAGCCCTGCACCAGTGTTCCGGTTCTGTCATATGTTATAGTGTAACCACACAAAAAGGAGACAACAGCATATGGCATTTTTTACGAATCAGGCGCAGCTGCGTTATGGCAATGAAATAGCCAATTCAAATATTACCGTGGGAGAGATTCAGGAAGTACTGACGGTTACCAAAACCGCAGTAAAAGAAACGTACCGGCAGGGAGGAACCGTGACGTATATCATCAGCATTGTCAACGCCGGCACTGCAGAATATACAGGACTTACCCTGTCAGATGATCTTGGAAGTTATGACTTTGGGGCAACGACGCGTACTCCGTTGGATTATAGTGCGGGAACGATCCGCTATTATCAAAATGGCGTGCTCCAGACAGCACCGACCGTAGAAGCGGGGCCGCCGCTTACGATTACCGGAGTGAATGTACCGGCAGGCGGCAATGCCACGATTGTGTATGAGACACGGCTGAATGCGTACGCGCCGCTGCAGCTTGAAGCAGAAATCACGAATGTTGTGACAGTATCGGGAACCTGTGTCAGCGGAATTACCGCATCGGAAACTGTTTCTGCTGTGGCAGAGCCGGTCCTTTCCATCACAAAATCCGTCAACCCGGTTCCGGTCACAGAATGCGGCAGACTGACTTATACTTTCGTCATCCAGAACACCGGAAATGTCCCGGCAGATTCCACAACCGAAGTTTCTGTAACCGATACCTTTGACCCGGTTTTGAGAAATCTGACTGTCACCTTTAACGGAACTGCATGGACTGCTCCTACAAATTACACCTACAATGAAACAACGGGAATGTTTCGTACAGTACCTGGGGCGGTAACCGTACCGGCAGCCACCTACACACAAAATTCAGAAACAGGAGAGTGGAGCACCAGTTCGGGAGTCAGCACTTTGATCGTCACCGGAACAATCTAAAGTAACAATTTAGCACAGTAAGTCTCTGTAAATACGGAAACACAAGCCAGCCGGTACAGGAACACATTTGGGTGAAAATCCTTTTGCTCGTGGGCTGCGCCGCCTATCAGCAGAACTGCGACCCAAACTCGCACGCGCTGCGTGCTCAAACAAGGGTCTCCGTTCTGCCGCTATGCTCGCCCACTCACGGATTTTCAAACAAATGCTTATCCTGTACCGGCTGGCTTGCGTTTCCTGTGTACTGGCTTTACTACAAAAAACCTGCAGCCATTACTGAAATGGCAGATAGTTAGCCTATCTCTGCCATTTCAGTAGTGGTTGCAGGTTTTTCGTATGTAGCGGGGGCTTTCGGAGTTATTGATATTTACGGTGTGATGTTGGTATAATAATTAGTAGTGATAAAATTTGTCAGGAGATAATGAGTATGCTGTATACATATCCGCATTACTATAAGAAATTCCAGTGCATTGCGTCGGCGTGTGAGGATACCTGCTGTGCAGGCTGGGCGATTACGATCGATCCGAAATCGTTGAAGAAATACCGTCAGGCTGAGGGTGAGATGAAGACACGCTTGCAGGAGTCGGTGGACTGGAAACAGAAGTGTTTTAAACAGCGCGATCACCGCTGTGCATTTTTGAATCAGGAGAATCTGTGTGATCTTTATATCGGTATGGGATCGGACAGCCTTTGCTGGACCTGCCGGACTTATCCACGTCATATCGAGGTGTTTGATGGTGTGCGTGAGGTGTCGCTGTGTCTGTCGTGCATTGAGGCAGCGCGGATCATTCTGGGAACGAAGGAACCGGTGCGTTTTCTTTCCAGCGAGAATGACAAAGAGGAAAGCTGTGAGGATGAGGATTTTGACTTTTTCCTGTATACCAAGCTCGGTGAAGTGCGTGATGTGATCTTTGAGATTCTGGAAAACCGGAATTTATCCAGTGAGCTGCGCATGGCAATGTGCCTGGCACTGGCTCATGATCTGCAGTGCAGAGTGCGGGATGAGAAGCTTTATGAGGTGGACGGACTGCTGGAGCGGTACCGCGTGGGAAGCATGTGCCGTGCAGTGCAGGCGGAAGAGCATGCGCAGGAAGTGAAGAACACAGAGAAAGCTGGGAACGCTGAAAAAGATGCAGCAGACATTGACCAGACGGTACCAGGCAGTGTCGGAGGTGTTGTGGAGCGTTTCTGCCGCCGCCTGGCATCGGCCGGACTTGGGCAGTACAGCCGCTTTGAAACTGCAAGTGAACTTTTCGCGGTGTTTGAGAAGATGGAGCCGCTGGATGCTGCATGGCCAGCACGCAGGGATGGTATGGATGAGATCCTTTACGGAGCCGGACGGGAAACGTACGAGGCGAACCGCCGGGCGTTTCTGACGGCAAATGGTACACGCATGGAGCTTCTCAGGGAGCAGATCATGGTATACTTTGTGTTCGGCTACTTCTGCGGGGCTGTTTACAACGACAATCCATATGGAAAAATGAAGCTGGCTGTGGCGGCAACGATCCTGGTGGAGGAAATGCTCATGGCAGAGTGGCTGCAGGAGAAAACACAGGGACATACATTGCCGGAGAAGCAGATCGTGGATCTGGTGCATTGCTTCTCAAGAGAGGTAGAACATTCTGATGAAAACCGCGGGTTGCTGGAGGATGAGCTGGTGAAGCGGGAAGAGTTCTGCCTGCGGGCGTTGCTGGCGGCTTCTGTGGAGTGGAAACGGGCCTAGCTGGAAACTGACATTCTGACAGAAAAACCGATTGAATGACTGATGCGGACAGGCAAGGCGAAATGGAAAATGATTGCGGGATATTCTCAAAACACACCCGGAAACAGATGATTTTGTGGAAAAGCAGTTCTGTATTTGGGAAAACTGTGGAAAAACCTGAAAATTCCCGCAAAATCCAGTGAAATAGCGCTTGCAAAATACGGAAATTCCTGTAAAATAGAGATGATGCAAAAGACGAGGGACATGATTATGCCCCTCTTTTTTATGAAAGGTGTTAGAAAAGAATGATTAGTGCAAATGGTGTTACCCTGCGTGTGGGCAAGAAAGCATTATTTGAAGATGTAAATATCAAATTTACCGAAGGAAACTGCTACGGACTGATCGGTGCGAACGGTGCCGGAAAGTCTACTTTCTTAAAAATCTTATCCGGACAGTTAGAGCCGACCAACGGTGACGTTGTCATCACCCAGGGTCAGCGTCTTTCTTTCCTGCAGCAGGACCACTTTAAATACGACGAGTACACCGTACTGGATACCGTTATCATGGGAAACAAGCGCCTGTACGATGTCATGAAAGAGAAAGATGCCATCTACATGAAGCCGGATTTCTCCGATGAGGACGGAATCAAGGCAGCAGAGTTAGAGGGTGAGTTCGCAGAGATGAACGGCTGGGAGGCTGAGTCTGATGCAGCGAACCTGTTAAATGGTCTGGGCGTTGATACCGAGTATCATTACAGCCTGATGAAAGACTTAACCGGTGCGTTAAAGGTCAAGGTTCTGCTGGCACAGGCACTGTTCGGAAACCCGGACATCCTGCTTCTCGACGAGCCGACCAACCATCTGGATCTGGATGCGATCGCATGGCTGGAGGAGTTCTTAATTAACTTCGAGAACACCGTCATCGTGGTATCCCATGACCGTTACTTCTTAAATAAGGTCTGCACCAACATCGCAGATATCGACTACGGCAAGATCCAGCTTTACGCTGGTAACTACGACTTCTGGTACGAGTCCAGCCAGTTGATGGTAAAACAGATGAAGGAAGCAAACCGTAAGAAAGAGGAGAAGATCAAAGAGCTGCAGGAGTTCATCCAGCGATTCTCCGCAAACGCTTCCAAGTCCAAGCAGGCTACATCCAGAAAGCGTGCCTTAGAGAAGATCGAGTTAGACGACATCCGTCCGTCCAGCCGTAAATATCCGTACATCGACTTCCGCCCGTTCCGTGAGATCGGAAATGAGGTCCTGACTGTTGAGAATTTATCCAAGACCATCGACGGCGAGAAGATCTTAGATGGCATCAGCTTCACCCTGACCCGCGACAACAAGGTTGCACTGGTTGGACCGAATGAGCGTGCAAAGACCGTTCTGTTCCAGATCCTGGCAGGCGAGATGGAGCCGGACGAGGGTTCCTACAAGTGGGGTCTTACCACAACCCAGTCTTATTTCCCGAAGGACAATACTGCAGAGTTCGACAGCGACGATACTATCGTAGACTGGCTGACCCAGTACTCTCCGGAGAAGGATGTAACCTATGTACGTGGTTTCCTTGGCCGTATGTTGTTTGCCGGCGAGGATGGCGTGAAGAAGGTTCGCGTTCTGTCCGGTGGTGAGAAAGTCCGCTGCATGCTTTCCAAGCTGATGATCTCTGGAGCAAACGTGCTGATGTTAGACGAGCCGACTGACCATCTGGATATGGAGTCGATCACTGCACTGAACAACGGACTGATCAAGTTTCCGGGCGTGCTGATTTTCTCCTCCCGTGACCACCAGATCGTGCAGACCACCGCAAACCGTATTATGGAGATCGTAAACGGTAAGCTGATCGATAAAATCACCACCTACGACGAGTACCTTGAGAGCGACGAGATGGCAAGAAAGCGTTTCGTATTTGCTGTGGATGAGAAGGAAGACGAGGATTAATTTCCTGGCATTTGCCGCGGCTTTTTGCGTGAACGGCAAAGACAAGCCTGAAAAACAAACCTGAAAATAGAGAGGGCAGTCCCATGACCGAACCCCGCGGGGATCGACGGGGCTGTCCTTTTTGCACATGTGGAGTGAATTATGAGCTTAATTACAATTGAACATTTGACAAAATCTTATACCGAGCGCCTGCTGTTTGATGATACCGCATTCAGCATCAACGAAGGCGAGAAGGTTGGCCTGATCGGCATCAACGGAACCGGAAAATCCACGCTGTTAAAGATCGTGGCAGGTCTGGAGGAGCCGGATGACGGCTCTGTGGTGCGTCGGCGCAACTTATATATCCGCTACCTTCCGCAGATCCCGGTCTTCACCGCAGGGGATACGGTTCTGGATGCGATCGTGCGGGACAATGCGTCAGAGCCACATTTTTCCTCCCGCGAGGAAATCGAGGCCAGCGCGAAGAATATTCTGACGCGGCTTGGCATCTATGACTTTGACGAGAAGGTGGAGCATTTGTCCGGTGGTCAGAGAAAGCGTGTGGCGCTGACCAGTGTGCTGCTCTCCACAGCCGATCTTCTGATCCTGGACGAGCCGACCAACCACTTAGACAGTGAGATGGCAGACTGGCTTGAGGACTACTTAAAGAAATTCCGCGGTGCGGTTCTTATGATCACGCATGACCGGTATTTCCTGGACAGCGTAACGAACCGGATCGTAGAGCTGGATAAAGGAAAGCTTTACAGCTATCAGACGAATTATGAGGGATTTGTAAAGCTGAAAGCAGAGCGCATCGACATTGCCGTGGCATCGGAGCGCAAGCGTCAGTCCATCTTAAAAACTGAGCTTGCCTGGATGCAGCGAGGTGCCCGTGCACGTTCCACCAAACAGAAGGCCCACATTCAGCGCTATGAAGCCCTTCGTGACATGGATGCGCCGGAGTTTGACAAAGAGGTGGAGATGGAATCTATTTCCAGCCGTCTGGGACGCACAACGGTCGAAGTGAAGGACCTGTGCAAGTCCTACGGCAATAAGGTGCTGTTAAAAGATTTCACCTACATTTTCTTAAAGAATGACCGTGTGGGAATCATCGGACCGAACGGAAGCGGAAAGTCCACGCTCATGAAGATGATTGCCGGATGGGTGCAGCCGGATTCCGGAAGCATTGAGATCGGCCAGACCGTAAAGATCGGTTACTTCTCCCAGGAAAATGAGGCCATGGATGAAAGCTTAAAGGTCATTGACTATATCCGCAACGTGGCAGAGTACGTGCAGACAAAGGACGGAAGCATCAGCGCATCCCAGATGCTGGAGCGCTTTCTTTTTCCGGGAAGCGTGCAGTATACCACGATCAGCCGCCTTTCCGGCGGTGAAAAGCGCAGACTGTATCTCTTACGGATCCTGATGGACGCGCCAAATGTCCTGCTCCTGGATGAGCCGACCAACGACCTCGACATCCGCACGCTGACCATTCTGGAGGATTATCTGGACAGCTTCCAGGGGATTGTGATCACGGTATCGCATGACCGGTATTTCTTGGACCGCATGGTGCGCCGGATCTTCGCGTTTGAGGGCGATGGAAAGGTCGTGCAGTATGAGGGCGGCTTCACGGATTACCAGGCGGCTTATCTGCTAAAACACCTGGAGCTTTTGGGCGGAAGTGCTGGACGCGGGAAGAATGGTGCAGCAGGAGATCGTTATGGCCGTGGCGCAGCGGGAAGTGTTGGAGCAGCTGGTGGAAATGGTGCAGCAGGAAGTCTGGACCAGAATGCAGCGGATGCGGATGACCTCAATGCAGTTGGTGCAGGCAAAAAATCCTCGCAGGATGGCCGCGCACACCAGAAAAAGCTGAAATTCTCCTACAAGGAGCAGCGCGAGTGGGATACGATCGAGGATGAGATCGCCGGGCTGGAAGCAGAAATCGAGGCATTGGACGGCCAGATCGCGGAATCCGCGACTAATTATGGCAAGCTGAACCAGCTGATGACTGAGAAGGCAGAAAAGGAAGCATTGCTGGAAGAGAAAATGGACCGCTGGATGTATTTACAGGAATTAGCGGAGAAGATTGCCGCGCAGTCCTAATTATTTCAAGTCCGTGAACCTATGTATTTGCGGAATCATGTTATGGCTTCTTTACGAAAATATAAATACAAGGCATATCAGCTATGATTTTTTGCGATAAAAGTTTCGAAATCAAAGGATTGACTTTAGCATATTAACTTGCTATAATTTCTACGATACGTTGAGAGCAATGGGGCTCCGCCGATATTGGCGGTGCCTCATTGTCTTTTTTAAGAAAAAGATAATAGCTCAAGGAGGAGAATAGTTATGTCTTATGTAGATGAGGTCTATGAGAGAGTAGTAGCACAGAACCCGGGCGAGCCGGAGTTCCATCAGGCAGTGAAAGAGGTTCTGGATTCCTTAAAACTGGTGATTGACGCAAACGAGGAGAAATACCGCAAAGCTGGTATCCTGGAGCGTTTTGTAGAGCCGGAGAGAATCGTCTCCTTCAAGGTTCCGTGGGTAGATGATAACGGTAAAGTACAGGTAAACAAGGGCTATCGTGTACAGTTCAACAGCGCGATCGGACCGTACAAGGGAGGTCTTCGTCTCCATCCGTCCGTAAACCAGAGCATCTTAAAATTCTTAGGCTTTGAGCAGACTCTGAAAAACTCCTTAACCGGACTGCCTATGGGTGGTGGTAAAGGTGGTTCCAACTTCGACCCGAAGGGCAAATCTGACCGTGAGGTTATGGCATTCTGCCAGAGCTTTATGACTGAGCTGTACCGTCATATCGGTAAAGATACCGACTGCCCGGCTGGCGATATCGGTGTAGGCGCAAGAGAGGTTGGTTTCCTGTTTGGTCAGTACAAGAGAATTACCGGTCTGTATGAGGGCGTCCTGACTGGTAAGGGTCTGACTTTCGGTGGTTCCCTGGCAAGAACCCAGGCAACCGGTTATGGTCTGGTCTATATCCTGGATGAGATGTTAAAGCACAATGGCAAAGAGCTGGCTGGCAAGACCGTTGTTGTTTCTGGTTCCGGAAACGTTGCAACCTACGCAGTAGAGAAAGCTCAGCAGATGGGTGCAAAGGTTGTTGCCATGAGCGATTCCAACGGCTATGTATATGATCCGGACGGCATCAAGCTGGATGTTGTAAAAGAGATCAAAGAAGGTCGCCGCGGCAGAATCAAAGAGTATGTTGAGGCTGTTCCGACTGCAAAATATACCGAGGGCAAGGGTATCTGGACCATTCCGTGTGACATCGCACTTCCGTGCGCAACCCAGAACGAGCTGAACTTAGACGATGCAAAGGCACTGATCGCAAACGGCTGCTTCGCAGTAGCTGAGGGTGCTAACATGCCGTCCACCAGAGAGGCTACCGACCTGTTCGTAGAGAAGAAGATCCTCTTCATGCCTGGTAAGGCTGCAAACGCAGGCGGTGTTGCTGTATCCGGTCTGGAGCAGAGCCAGAACAGCATGAGACTGTCCTGGACCTTCGAAGAGGTGGATGCAAAACTGCATGACATCATGGTTGGCATTTTCGCAAAAGCAAACGATGCTGCAAAACGTTACGGCGTAGAAGGCAACTATGTTGCAGGCGCAAACATTGCAGGATTTGAGAAAGTTGCAGATGCTATGCTGGCACAGGGTATTGTATAAGACAAGTCTTGAGCTGAACATAAACAGATAACAAAAACTCCCACGGGACTGTGAAAATGGTTCCGGGGGAGTTTTTTATTGCCTTGTATATCAAGAAGGCGAGTGGTGCGGCTGCTGATTATAGTTTGATCTCATTTCCATTAGAAACAGCTAAAGCTTCCGCTGTTTTTGTGAGTTCCAGTGCAAATTCCAGAGAGCCAATATCTGGCTTCCGCTTTTCCAGAATACAGTTGCAAAATTCCATCATTTCCTGATACATGCCCTGGACAAATGCAGCCTGATTGTCGAGAGATGCTTTGCAGTTCTGGACTTTCCAGACAACTGCGCCACAGTCATCACCTGGTGCAGTGAAGGAAGTGGTGCGCTCATAAACAAAAGGAATTCCTCTTTGCAGTGTGACTTTACTGCTGTCGTCAATGTGCAGATGCCATTTCTGGGAATAAAAATGATATTCCTCAATTGGCTGAGGACCGGATGCAAGGTAAAATGTGCCGATTGCACCATTTTTGAATTTTATGATATTCGCACCATGTCCTACAGAATTTTGGATAGACACAACAGACTGTACGGAACCTCCGGTGGCAAGCATGACAGAGAGGGAATGGCAGCCATTGTTCAGCCAGTCAGTCCGGAGTCCCTTCTGCATCACTTCCGTCCAGTTTTGAGGCATTTTCATAGGGTATACGGCAAGCATGCTTTCCAGATTCCCGTATTTTTCGGACTGGATCACTTCGCGGGCTTTGGTTACAGCGGGCATAAAGGCTTTTTTGTAGCCGACCAGGGCAACCTGGTCTTGTCTGGCTTCGATCATCTGCAAAATCTGTTCGCTATTCATGGCGGCAGGTTTTTCTACCCATACGTGTAAGCCGGTCTGAAGAGCCTGGATTACAAGAGACGGATGTGCTTCCGGGGAGACACAGATAAATACACAGTCCAGATTTTCTTTTTCGTACATTTCTTCTGGTTTCTGATAACTTTTACAGCCATACTGGGCGGCAGTAAGCTGTGCAAGCTCGATGTTGCTGCGATTGCAGACAGCAACGAGCTGAACTGGGAGGAAATTCATAACCGGGAGAATGTTGCGGTATGCATGAGAACCGATTCCGACCAATCCGGCTCTCAGTCTGTGAGAAAATTCTCTTTGATAACTCATATGCTGGTGCCTCCTTATGCTTTTTTCAGAAAACGTCTGAGAGCCTCGACACATACTTCGTGGTCTTCTGCTGCGGAAAGACCAGACACACCGATCATTCCGACCATACCGGTTCCAGGAATTACAATAGGAAAACCACCTCCGGCACATTGATACTCCTGCGGCGCATAATAATCATAAAACTGTCGTCCTTTTGTAATATATTTTTCACCGGCATACATAGAGCAATGTTCAAATTTTGTGACGGTATTTAATTTCCTCTGCGCAAAAAGGCGGTTATCCCAGTTGGCACCATCCATACAGTGGGAAAAAACAATATTTTCACCGCGGCGGATTTCGATGTAAACGCCGCTTTTCTTTGCTTCATGGATATAAGCGACAGCCTGCAGGCCAATGTTTAATGCATCTTCGTTGGAAAATGAGGATAACACCAGTTCCTGCTCCAGGGCAAGAAGTTCCTGAGCTTTTTCCTGTGCGGTTTGCGTGGTTTGTGGATTCATATGGAAGGTCCTCCTTAATTAAGATTAAATTTGTTTGCATGATATTACTGTTATAACAAAATGTCAATATGATAAAAGCAGATTCGCTGGAAGAATATGAAATGTGCACAAAAGACAATGTTAATTTTTGAACAGAATGTAGAACTAGGGAATATGCACAAAATAGATATTGACAAAAACGTTATAACAGTAATATTATGATAGCGTAAAGAGAAGGAGAGAACATGCAGGAAGAAGTTTTTCAGACTGCGGCAGATGTCGCATATCGTATTATTTCACAAAAGATCCTGGATGGTGAATTTCCACCAGGAATGAAACTTTCCAGAAGAAAGATGGCAGAAGTGACCAGTGTCAGTGTCATACCAGTTATTGAAGCTTTAAAGAAACTGGAGGAAGATGGATTGGTTGAATCCAAACCGCAGTGGGGTTCCTTTGTTACCATTCCAAATAGAAAGAAAATCATGGAATGTTATCAACTCAGGGAAGCCATCGAATGTCAGGTGGCCCGGATTGTGAGTCAGAATCCTTCTCCGGAGCGCATGCAGGAGCTGATCTACATTGCAACAGAACTCGATACGGTTCCTTATGAAGAAAACAGTGCATTGGATTCCAGAAAAAATCATCTTCGGTTCCACCGTGGACTTGCGGAACTTACAGACAATGAGATGCTGATCAAAACATTAAACCGCATCAATCTGTTCTGGGTATTGTGCAAAGCTTTGGGTGCACGCGCATCTAAAACGCAGTATCCAAGATACTGGCATAGAAAGCTTTTGGATGAAATCAACACAGGAGACCCGGAACGGGCGGAAAAAGCCATGCGGGAACATATTCTGGATTCACTTGGACCAATTCTTGCAACATTGCCGGAAAAAGAAGAGAAGGTATAAGCAGACCCAAATGGGAGAAAGTCAAAAAGCATTATTTTGCTTACTTTTTTATATGTTATAACAGTCATAACAATATGGCGTAAGGAGGGGAGTAGGAAGAGCTTTTATTTTTTACCCAAACTGTTATAACAGTGATATCTAAGCGATTAATATTAATTTTACAAGATAAAAGGAGAAGAACTATGAAGAAAAAAATCGCAGTGGTACTTGCAACAGCAATCGCAGCCAGCATGGTATTTACAGGATGCAGCAAAAAGGAGGATACTTACCCGAGTGACTCGATCCAGATCGTGGTACCGGTAAAGGCCGGAGGAGATACGGACGCAAATGCCCGTCTGCTGACAAAGTACATGGAAAAAGAATTGGGTGTGGCTATGCCGGTTGTAAACGTTTCAGGTTCTTCTGGAACGATTGGTATGGAGCAGGTTCGTTCCGCAGAGCCAGATGGTTACAATGCCCTGTTCTTCCACACAGAAGCTATGCTTCCGGAAATTGCGGATCTGGTGGATTATCAGCTGGATGCGTTTAAAATGGCTGGTGTGTGCCTGCAGGCGAACACAACGCTTCTTGTAACTCATAAAGATTCTGGCTTTTCTACATTGCAGGAGTTCATTGACCAGGCAAAAGCAAATCCGGGTAAAATCGAATTTGGTATGGCAGTAGGCGGTTATCCGCAGTTAGTTGGACTTGCACTTGAAAAAGAGGCTGGCATTGATCTGAACCTTGTTGATATCGGTGGAAATGCAGATAAAGTAGCTGCCCTGGCTGGTCACAATACGGATATCATCAACGTAGAGTATGCAGTTGTAAAGGACTATCTGGAGACCGGAGAGTTCGTAGCACTGGCTGTTTTAAACGATGAAAGAAACCCGCTGTTCTCAGACATCCCAACTGCAAAAGAGCAGGGCCTGGATAACATGGTATTTGGTAAATTCTTCTTTGTCGCATTCCCAAAAGAAACTCCAGACGATATTGTGAATACCTTTAGTGCAGCGATGAAGAAAGTTGTTGAGAATCCGGAATTTGTTAAGGCAGCAGAAGATTCCTACGCATTAACCCCGGTTTACATGGATCCGAAGGAAGCTACAGAGTATGCACAGCAGGTATACGATAAGCTGAATTCTTATAAGGATCTGTTCGTAGCACAGTAGTCTTAAAGCCAGATAGTATGACAGTGGACCAGGACAGTACGTCTGCTGGTCCACTTTTTATGCCAGGCTGACAGGAAGGAGACCCTAAATTATGAAAAAGTACAGCGATATGATCTGTGGAATGATCGGTATTGCGATAGCTGTTATTTTATTTATTCTCAGTTTTCAGATTAACAGGAAAGAAGGAGATCTGATCGGAGCCGGATTTCTGCCGATGATCGTTGCGGTTATTGTATTTTTCTTTTCACTGACATTGACCATGAGAGGATGGAAATCCAGTAAAACCTATGTGGAAAAGCCGGTTGAATACAAGAAAAATACCATAGGCGTGTGGAGCATGATTGTGGCATGTTTTCTGTATGCGGCTTTGTTAAAACCGGTTGGATTTATCATCGACAGTGTCTGGTTTCTGTATTTTACCTTGTGTATGATGACAAAAAAAGAAAACATCAGATGGGTAAGATTTGGAATTTTGGCAGTGGTGGCCGTTGTGATCATTTACCTGATCTTCACGGAAATTTTTGGAATACGTCTGCCGAAAGGAATTCTGTAAAGGAGGAAAAAGAAAATGAGTGAAATCACAGCGGGCATTTTGTCTATTTGTAATTTGCCGATTATGGTCCTGATCCTTCTTGGAACATTCATGGGCATTATCGTAGGTGCCATTCCTGGATTAAGTGTGACAATGGGTGTTGCACTGTTCCTGCCGCTCACTTTTGGCATGGATCCAATTGCAGGTCTGTCTCTTCTCTGTGGATTGTATATCGGAGGAACCTCTGGTGGTCTGATCAGTGCGATCCTGTTAAAGATGCCAGGTACTGCTGCATCTGTCGCAACAACGTTTGATGGTCATCCCATGGCAGCAAGAGGAGAAGCGGGAAAAGCACTGGGAGTTGGTATTGTTGCTTCTTTCTTTGGCGGTCTGATCAGCTATATCATTCTGATGCTGCTGGCTCCATTTATTGCAAAATTTGCCCTGCAGTTTGGACCATATGAGTACTTTTCCATTGGACTGTTTTCTTTGACGATGATCGTAAGCCTTTCGTCGGGATCCCTGGTAAAAGGTGTTTTAAGTGGTATGATCGGTCTGATCCTGGCATTTGTGGGAATTGCCCCGATTACAAGCTTCACCCGGTTTACGTTTGGAATTTCGGAACTGAATGCCGGATTTAGTATGATTCCAATGCTGATCGGTCTGTTTGCAGTGGCAGAGGTACTGACTGCACTGGAAGATAAAAACAAGCCTGGAGAAGAACGTGCCCAGGATTGTAAGATTAAAGGATTTGGATTTACTTTGAATGATATCAAGGGACAGGGAAGCAATTTCCTGATTTCCACTATGATTGGTACTGCAATCGGTATCCTTCCAGGACTTGGAGCAAGTATCTGTAATATCCTTGCATACTCTGTGGCTAAGAACCGTTCGAAACATCCGGAGAAATTTGGAACTGGTATTGTAGATGGCCTAATTGCTTCGGAAAGTTCCAACAATGCATCTACCGGTGGTGCTTTAGTTCCGCTGTTAACGCTGGGACTTCCTGGAGATAACACAACAGCGCTGATCCTGGCTGGCTTTATGATTCATGGTATTACCCCGGGACCACTGTTATTCCGTACAGAAGGTAAGCTTGTTTATGGTATTTTTGCAGCCCTGATCGTAGCAAATATCATGATGTTGATTGTAGAGTATCTGGGTATGCGGGTGTTTATCCGTATTCTGTCGGTACCGAAGAATCTGCTTCTTCCGATTGTTATGATTTTCTGCACTGTAGGTGCGTATGCAAATAACAACCGTGTATTTGATGTTGTAGTTATGATGTTATTTGGTCTGTTAGGATATGGCATGAAGAAAATGAAGCTGCCGCAGGCGCCGATCATTCTTGCTTTTATTCTTTGCCCGACAGTAGAAACAAACCTGCGCCGTGGACTCATGAAGAGCCAGGGAAGTTTTCTCCCATTCCTGACTTCTCCTATTTCCTGTATCTTTCTGCTCATTGCAGTAGGTACACTGATCTGGACAGTCAGAAAAGAATATCTGAACTCTAAGAAAGTAAGCTTAAAGGAGGCATAAGAGACATGAAAGTATATATTCCGCAGGCTGTAGCAAAAGAGGGAACAGACTATCTTCTGGAGCATGGATATGAAATAAAAGAAGGAACCGGGTTTTCACCCGAGGAGATGGCCCGCGATATCGCTGATTGCGATGCAATGCTGATCCGTACTGCGCAGTGTCCGAAAGAAGTGGTTGATGCAGCAAAGCATGTAAAAATCATTGCGCGTCATGGAGTGGGATTCGATAATATTGATATCAAAGAGGCAGAAACATGTGGAATCTGGGTAACCAATACCCCACAGGCACTGTCAGATTCTGTTGCAGAGTATACCTTATCTGCTTTGCTGATGGCAGCAAAAAATATCCGGGACTGCAGCAATGCCATGTACCGTGGTGAGTATACCTATAAAAATTCCCATAAGGGACTGGATGTAGGCGGCAAAAAACTTGGTGTTGTTGGTTTTGGGCGAATTGGACGTGCGCTAGCAAAAAAAGTCTATTATGGTCTGGATATGGAAATTCTTGCGTATGATCCATTTGTAAAGCAGGAGCAGGCGCCTGAGTATGTGACGATGTGCAGCTGGGAAGCGTTATTTTCCGGAGCAGATTTTATCAGTCTCCATCTGCCGGGCGGAGAGGAAAACCGGAATGCAGTCGGGGCAAAAGAGTTTGAGATGATGAAAAATAGCGCAATCCTTCTGAATGTTGCAAGAGGTGAGGTTGTCGATGAAAATGCATTGGATGCGGCATTAAAAGCAGGAGAGCTTCGCTATGCAGTACTGGATGTACAGAGCCAGGAACCGCCGAAAGAGGATTATCCATTATATAAGAATGAAAAAGTGATTTTGACACCGCATATGGCATCCAATACGGAAGAATGTATGGGACGTATGGCGCTTCATGCGGCCATGCAGATCCACAAAGTATTATCCGGCGGGCAGCCGGATTGGCCAGTCAATCATCCGAAATTTTAACATTGTGTTGCAAGATGTGCAGTTGTGTATCGACTTAACAATGAAGCAGAATAGGGAGGCTTAACATGATTTATTCATCTTTGAAAGCACAGAGTGCGCAGTGCAAGTGGCCGGAGCCATTTCAGAAAGCGTTTGATTTTTTGAAAAATTCCGATCTGGAACATATGGAGGTTGGCCGTTATGAGATCGATGGGGATGACATCTACGCCATGATCCAGAAGCAGACAACTGCAGCGCCGGAAAATAAAAAGGCAGAGAGCCATTATAAGTATATCGATATCCAGTATCTGATCCGCGGAGAAGAAATGCAGGGAGTTGCGCCGCTGCCGGAGGGAAAAGAGCGGGAGGAGCATCCGGAACGGGATGTCATGTACTATTCGGAAGTAGCGGGTGAGAACTTTATTCAGCTGAAACCTGGAGATTTTGCGGTATATTTCACAAACGATATTCACCGACCAAACTGCGCGCCGGGAGAAAGTATGGAAATCAAAAAGGTAGTGCTGAAGATTCGGGAAGCAATTTTATAAGGGCTGATTTTCCGGATAAGCAGGCAGAGCCGCAGAAAAAAGAATTGAATATTTGTATAAAAAGCCACCCTTGTTTCCGCCAAATGAAATGGCAAAGACAAGGGTGGCTTTTTGGCTTTGCATGTAAAAAGGCCGCCTGCGGCAGCCTTTAAAACAAAAGTATGTTAGGATTCTTGTCATTCTTCCGGGTAATCGAACTTCCCGTCATTTTTTTCTTCCAGTACTTTGATCAGATTGTAGGTCATTTCATTGTACGGGCATTCGATTCCGAGCTCTTTTCCCATGCGGACCAGGGCTCCGGAGAACATATCGATTTCTGTGTGACGGTGTGCGTCCAGATCCTGCAGGGTGGAATAACGCTGGGACGGTTTGCATTTTCCGGCTTTAAATTCTTCCTTGAGCGGAATCCCTTTGGCATTTGCGACCAGAACGACCTCGTGGCGCATCTGCCGCATGATAGCATTCATATAGGTGCTGTCATCGTAAGCCTGCATGCCAACGCCAAGGATTGCCTGGGGAAGGTTGCGGGCAATATTTAAGCCGAATTTATCCCAGATATCGAGCAGGATGTCATCACTTAAATGCAGAACAATAGGAGTATCGGCAAAGATGTCTGCAATGGCTAAAAGACGCGGATCCTGACTGTCAGGCTGGTTCGGCAGACCGACATAAATTCCGTTGTAGCCTTTCGGAACCGGAAAGTGGATCGAGTTGCCGATACGCTGGGAGGCAATGCGGATCAGGGAATAGATCATATGCTCCATGCCGATGCGCTGTCCGATGATTTCTTCACTGTCGACGCCATTTAACAGGCTGATGACCGTCGTGTGCTTATCTGCAATGGCTTCGATATCCGGAAGGGAAGAACGAAGCTGGGTATATTTCAGGCAGACAAAGAGAAAATCAACGCCGTGCGCTTCACCTGGTGTTTTTACATTGAGAATATAGTGTTGGTCATTGATGTTGAGTCCGTTTTCTTCCAGACGTTTTTTGCGTTCGCCGTCGGCAATTACCCAGAGATTTTCCTTATATTTTTTGGAAAGCCCCATAACCAGGTAGGAACCGACAGCACCGGCTCCGAGAATGCCGATGGTGGGGGTAGTCTGTTTCATGAATTTTGCTCCTCTCGTTTGTGTGATCAGTCAGAAGTTGTAAGTTCTGGTACATCCCAAAGTCAAAATAGATTTCCAGACAAAATCGTTCATTCATGCAAGCATGATTCACAATTTTGTCTGAAAATCTGCCTGGCTCTGAACAGTTACCATGATATTACCGGAAGCTGCACCTGTCAACTTTCCGATTGAAATGCTGTTACGTATCATGTATAATGAGGCGTAAAGATTTTTGCTCAGGAATTAGAATGTTTGTAACTGTTTTACAGGTCTGTGCAGTTACGAATTTTGAGGCTTTGGAGGGCGTAAAGTTATGCATAAATTTTTGCGAAGCATCGGCTTTAGCACATATAGAAGAAAGCGGGATATCGAACGGCTGCTGGCATCGTTAGTGCCATCCGCCAAATGGCGCCGCATCCAGCTTGATGAGGAGACGAATCTGTGTGAACTGCGGGCAGAGGTGGCACCCGGCATGGGCATCGTCATGATGGGGGAAATGAACGAAGAAGGGGCATTTCAGTGTGAGTACTATTATCCTTATCTGAATTCAGCAGATGTATCATCTGAAACAGACTGCTCCATTCAGCGCCACACCGAAAAAGAGACGTATGCCGGACTTCTGGATGAATACCGGGTGGGCATTTCCCTGATCTTTTATTTGGAAAACGGTTATGAATATCGGGAACGAAAGATCAAGCGGATGTCGCGGACGGTAGAATCGGTGAATCTGACTGGTCTGGCAGCAGAAGGCAAGGTGCTTCTTCCGCTCCATAAAACCAGAAAGCAGATCGAGATGGCAAAGGTAGCGGCCAGAGACCGCAATAACCTGTTAGAGGCAGCGAAGAAGGGCGATGAAGATGCCATGGAAACGCTGACGATCGAGGATATTGATCTGTATTCCCAGGTTTCCAGACGTGCCATGAAGGAAGATCTGTATTCTATCGTGGATTCTACTTTCATGCCAAGCGGCATCGAGTGTGACCAGTATTCCATCATCGGGGAGATTACAAAGATCGATACGAAGGAAAACCGCGTCACCGGCGAGATGGTTTACGATCTGACCATCAGCTGCAGCGATATGCTGTTCCATGTAGGTATCGCCCAGAAGGATCTGATGGGAGAGCCGAAGGTCGGTCGCCGGTTTAAAGGGCAGATCTGGATGCAAGGGACTGCAAAGTTTGCCGAAGGATCGAAAGTGGAATTATAAAGTTGTGGAGATGGGCAGGAAATTGGCATTGCCGGGAGCGCATGCGTGAACAGCAGCCAATAATAAATTGGCAGAGGAATGATTGCCGGGGCTTGCTATTTTGCGGGATTTTTGTTATTCTATAGAAGTGCGTTTTACGTACGATGTTCTCATAGTTAAATGGATATAACGAGCGCCTCCTAAGGTTGCGTTACAACGGTCGCCTCAAAAAAACTAAATAAAGGATTGCAGTTCGACTTTGATCGGGCTATAATCATATATCAGACACGTCCATATA
>OGWS01001019.1_pt1 | contig 25193 bp, 25 predicted proteins | sample 1576111 | NCBI WGS metagenome assembly OGWS01 (sample SAMEA3541534, study PRJEB24748) | human gut metagenome | biome: human gut; feature: human-associated habitat; material: faeces | place: China | collected 2012
GCAAATGCGTAGATACCAGTATGGGTCTTACTCCTCTTGAGGGTCTGATCATGGGTACCAGAAGTGGTGACATCGATCCGGCTGTTGTACAGTTCATCTGCAACAAAGAGGGCAAGGACGTCAACGAGGTATTAAACATCCTCAACAAGAAGTCTGGTGTACTTGGCATGAGCGGCGGCATCTCCAGCGACTTCCGTGATATCGAGAAGGCAAAGGAAGAGGGCAACCACTTAGCAGCAGTGGCTTTGGATGCATTCGTTTATCGTGTAGCAAAATACATCGGTGCTTACACCGCAGCAATGAACGGCGTAGATGCAATTGCATTCACCGCAGGTGTTGGTGAGAACGATAAGGCAGGCAGAAAGGCTATCTGCGAGTACTTAGGCTACCTTGGCGTGAAGATCGACGACCAGGCTAACGATGTAAGAGGAAAGAACGCTGTTATTTCTGCAGCAGATTCCAAAGTCAAAGTAATGCTGATTCCGACCAACGAAGAGCTTGCAATCGCAAGAGAGACCAAGAGACTGGTAGAGGCATAATTTGGTTTTTGAAAAAATTAAAATATTTGTTGACAAAGCCGGCGCACCTGTGTATAATTACACAGGTGCGTATTAGGAGACTAATATGCTTATTAATTTGACAGAGCTGTTTTCCGTAGACGGAAAAGAGAAAGACTATACGTGCGATATCGATATAAACCAGCTTTGCACCAGCAAGGATGCATACGACATCGTATCCCGCAGTCCGGTTCAGCTGCATATCCGCAATCTTGGTGATAAGAAGCTTCTTCTCACCGGCAACGCGCAGGTAACCCTGCAGATGCCATGTGACAGATGCTTGGAGCCGGTCGACATTCTTTTTGAACTGGAATTCGACGAAGAACTGGATATGGAGAAGACCGAAAGCGAGCGTACAGAAGATCTCGATGAACAGCCCTATGTAAGCGGCTATAATCTGGATGTAGACCGGTTGCTCAGTAACGAACTATTGCTTAATCTGCCTATGAAGGTATTATGCAGGGAAGACTGCAAAGGAATTTGCAATAGATGTGGTGCGAACCTTAATCACACGGAATGTTCCTGTGACCGGAGTTCGCCTGACCCAAGAATGTCAGTAATCCAGGATTTATTTCAAAAGTTTAAGGAGGTGTAAACCATGTCTATCTGCCCAAAGAATAAATCTTCCAAAGCAAGACGTGACAAACGTAGAGCTAACTGGAAAATGAGCGCTATGAATTTAGTAAAGTGCAGCAAGTGCGGCGCTCTGATGATGCCTCACAGAGTCTGCAAGGCTTGTGGTTCTTACAACAAGAAAGAGATCGTTTCTGTAGAAAACTAATTAGAAATGGCTTAGAATCAAGGATTGAACAGTTTTGTTCAGTCCTTTTTTCATTTTCAGGGGATTTGTAACCCAATCGTAACCCAATTCAAATGGGGATATGTGAATTGGAAGGTATGATATTGCAGGAAAGGGGAATCGTAATGTAATTATGATGTCAGAAGAAGCATATAATCGACTCATGAGAATTTGTGTTCTAAAATCGATAAATGCCGATTTGATGACGGCTGAAGAATTGCATGCAAAGCTTCAAAAAGGTTACGATGATGCGTTGGCGGGAAGAACACAGGATGCGGCAAGTGCATTTAGCAGATTCAGAGAAACTCAAGCTGAAAATAAATAATTTTTAAGAAAGAAAAGCATCAACAGAGACGATTTGTTGGTGCTTTTTCCTCGCATTTTTATATGGAATTTCGAGTATTGAAATATAGAATCACAGCAACACCCGAATCCGGATCATAAGCCCCTGGTAAATTCCAACGGGTATATCGGAATCAAAGGAATACAAACACGGGTCGCTGTCGTGATCGTAGCAATATACAACAACCTTTTCTTTAGCTGGATCTACAATCCAGTATTCGCGGACACCAGACTGTGCGTAGATGACATTTTTGATTCCATAATCCAGTTTGCGGCTGGATGGGGACACAATTTCAAAAATCAGGTCTGGTGCACCGCAGCAGCCGCGGTCGGTCAGCTTATCTGGATCACAAATAACTGATATATCCACATGCGAAGAGTAATGAAAAATCATATTGATTTATAGAATGGAATCTAGTATATTTAATTACGAAATCAGTTTTTTAGCTGATGAAAAAAGGAGAAGTCATATGATTCATGTAGCTGTGGATGCTATGGGCGGTGACAATGCCCCGGGCGAGATCGTAAAAGGAGCCGTTCAGGCTGTCAATAAACGAAGCGACATTCATGTTCTTTTGGTCGGACAGGAAGAAGCGGTAAAAAAAGAGCTTGCTTCCCATACCTACCCGAAGGAGCAGATCACTCTGGTACAGGCTTCGGAAGTGATCGAGACGGAGGAGCCGCCGGTTAATGCAATTCGAAAAAAGAAGGATTCTTCTATTGTTGTTGGAATGAACCTGGTGAAGAACGGAGAGGCAGACGCGTTTGTATCAGCGGGCAGTTCCGGTGCCGTTCTGGTAGGCGGTCAGGTGCTGGTAGGCCGTATCAAGGGTGTGGAGCGTCCGCCGTTTGGTGCGCTGATCCCGACGGAAAAGGGTGTGTCCCTGCTGCTTGACTGCGGCGCGAACGTCGATTCCAGACCATCCCATCTGGTTCAGTTTGCACGTATGGGTTCTATTTATATGGAGCATGTAATAGGTATTAGCAAGCCGAGAGTCGGCATTGTCAATATCGGTGCGGAAGAGGAAAAGGGCAATGCCCTGGTAAAGGAAACCTTCCCGCTTTTAAAGGAGTGCAAGGACATCAACTTTACCGGAAGTATCGAGGCGCGGGAGATCCCGCATGGCGGAGCCGATGTCATCGTCTGCGAGGCCTTTACGGGCAATGTTATTTTGAAGCTTTATGAAGGAACCGGAGCAGCGCTGATTTCTATGGTTAAGAAGGGCATGATGAGCAGCCTGCGCAGCAAGATTGGTGCGCTGTTAGTAAAACCGGCGCTGAAGGAAACTCTGAAAGCGTTTGATGCAAGCCAGTATGGCGGTGCACCGATGCTTGGACTGAAAGGTCTGGTAGTTAAGACGCACGGAAGCTCCAAGGCAACCGAGGTCTGCAATTCGATCATTCAGTGTGTGACCTTCAAAGAGCAGCAGATCAACGAAAAGATCAAGGAATGTCTGGACCGCGAGGCACAGAGCGAGAAAAATGCAGAAGCGTAAAAATAAAGCAGCGCTGTCATGACAGAAACAAATTCAGTAAGTAAACAGTCCGGGCTTCGGGCAGTTACAATAAAAATTAAGAAAAGTTAGGAGAGGAATTATGGAGTTTGAGAAGTTACAGAACATCATTGCAGAGGTATTAAACATTGAGCCGGATGAGATTACCATGGATACCACATTCGTAGAGGATCTTGGTGCAGATTCCCTGGATATCTTCCAGATCATCATGGGTATCGAGGAAGAGTTCGACATCGAGATCCCGACTGAGGTTGCAGAGCAGATCGTCAGCGTTTCCGATGCGATCGAGCAGATTAAAAACGCACTGAATTAATTAATATAATAAAATGAAGGATGAAAGGGGCTGTGCATTCCTTGCGCGCCCCTTTCCCATAAATTTGCGCAAGACATGGACCGCAGCAGATTGTGGTTGCCATGGAGCAGCAATATCAGACAAGGAGGAAATATGAATCGCGATCTAAACGAACTGGAACAGCGGTGCGGTTACACCTTCAAGGACAAAAACCTGTTTCACCGTGCCCTGACCCACAGCTCCTATGCCAATGAGCATAAAAAGGACAAGGCAGTCTGCAATGAGCGGCTGGAGTTTTTGGGAGATGCAGTGTTGGAAGTGGTTTCCAGTGATTTTCTGTATCACAAGTACCCGGAGAAGCCGGAGGGAGAACTTTCCAAGATCCGTGCGAGCCTGGTTTGTGAGCCGACGCTGGCTTACTGTGCGGCTGATCTGGAGCTGGGCAGCTATCTGCTCTTAGGAAAAGGTGAGGAAGCAACCGGCGGCAGAGAACGCAATTCGGTGGTTTCCGATGCTATGGAGGCGCTGATTGGTTCCATTTATCTGGATGGTGGTTTTGCTAATGCAAAAGAGTTCATTCACCGTTTCATTCTGAATGACATTGAGCACAAGCAGCTCTTTTACGATAGCAAGACTATTCTGCAGGAGATGATCCAGGCCACTGCAGGAGCACATCTGGAATACGAGATTTTGCGTGAAGAGGGACCGGATCATCACAAGGTCTTTGAGGTGCGCGCTCTGTCCGGCGGCGAGGAGCTTGGCCGCGGAACCGGCCCGACCAAAAAGGCCGCGGAGGCTGTGGCCGCTTACCACGGCATTTTGAAACTGAGAGGGAAAGCATGTATTTAAAGAGCATTGAGATACAGGGGTTTAAATCCTTTGCCAATAAGATCCTCTTTGAGTTCCACAACGGCATTACCGGCATTGTGGGACCGAACGGAAGCGGCAAGAGCAATGTTGCGGACGCGGTGCGCTGGGTTTTAGGTGAACAGCGGGCCAAGCAGCTGCGCGGCGGTTCCATGCAGGATGTCATCTTTGCCGGAACGGAGATCCGCAAGCCGCAGGGGTTCGCGTACGTTGCTATCACGCTGGATAACTCCGACCACCAGCTTGCCATCGACTATGATGAGGTCACGGTTTCGAGACGTCTGTACCGTTCCGGTGAGAGTGAGTACAAGATCAACGGAAGTACCTGCCGTCTGAAAGACATCAGTGAGCTTTTCTATGATACCGGTATCGGCAAGGAGGGCTATTCCATCATCGGACAGGGCCAGATCGATAAAATCTTAAGCGGCAAGCCGGAGGAGCGCCGGGAGCTGTTTGATGAGGCGGCGGGAATCGTAAAATTTAAGCGTCGCAAAGTCATTGCCCAGAAAAAGCTGGAGGATGAAAAACAGAATCTGGTCCGTGTGAGCGATATTTTGTCGGAACTGGAAAAGCAGGTCGGCCCTCTGGCGAGACAGTCCGAGACGGCAAAAAAATATCTGTCGTTCAAAGAAGAGTTAAAGACGTATGATGTGAACCTGTTTTTACTGGAGTCTGAGGAAAATGGAAAGCAGCTTCAGGAAATCAGCAAAAAGGAAGAGATTGTTTCCGGAGACTTGGAGGATGCGAATGCGCAGTCCGATCATCTGAAGGAAGCGTATGAACAGCTGGAGCAGGAGATTGCGGCACTTGACCAGGCGCTGACGGAGCAGAGAAACCAGGAAAGCCAGGCGCAGATGTTAAAGGGAAATCTGGAGGGTCAGATCAACGTCTTAAAAGAGCAGATCAATACCGAAAAGATGAATGCGGAACATATCCGCTCCCGTATCGAAGCCATTGGGGCTTCCCTGGAGGAAAAAGAGAAGCAGATCCGGCAGTATCAGGAGGATAATGCCGGCATCACCGGGGCAGAGGAAAGCAGAAGGGAACAACAGGAGACTGCGGAAACCGGGCTTCGCAATCTCGATGAATCCATGATGCTCATGGAGCAGCAGATCGAGGATGCCAGAACCCGTGTGATGAACGGCATGAATGAGAGTGCTTCGATCCATGCAAAGGACCAGCGTTTTGAGGCGATGTTAGAGCAGGTGCAGGTGCGCCGCTCTGAGGTATGCCAGAAGCTTTTAAAATTTAAGAGCGATGAATCCGTGCAGGATGAACAGCTTGAGACAGAACGTAAAAAGCTGTCTGAGACCATGGCGCACCTGGAAGAGCTGGAGCTGGCACAGACAGAGTGTGAGGGTCAGCTTACCCAGTGCGAAGAGGAGGTACGCCGGATTACGCGTTCCTTAAATGAAACACAGCAGGAGTACCGGACCGCTTATACAAAGCTGGAGTCGTTAAAGAACCTGGCAGAGCGCTACGAGGGTTACGGCGGCAGTATCCGCCGGGTCATGGAGGTCCGGGATCGGGTGCGCGGCATCCGCGGCGTTGTGGCTGACCTGATCACGACGGAGAAAAAGTATGAGACTGCGATCGAGACGGCTCTAGGCGGAAGCATCCAGAATGTGGTAACGGATTCCGAGCAGACAGCCAAGCAGCTCATTGAGTATTTAAAGAAGAACCGCTATGGACGCGTGACATTTCTGCCGTTGACCAGTATCGGACAGAATGGCGGATTTTCCAAGCCGGAGGCATTAAAAGAGCCGGGCGTCATCGGTCTGGCGAGTGAACTGGTCCATGTGGAAAAAGAGTATCAGGTCCTTGCGAAATATCTGCTGGGGCGCGTGGTTGTGGCAGATACCATCGACCATGCCATTGCCCTGGCAAGGAAATTCAAATATACCCTGCGTATTGTGACGCTGGAAGGTGAACTTCTTAGCGCCGGCGGTTCCATGACAGGTGGTGCGTTCAAGAATTCCAGCAATCTTCTGGGACGAAAGAGAGAACTGGAAGAACTGGAAGCAGCATGCCAGAAGGCGTTAAAGGCTTCGGACAAGCTGCAGCAGGAACTTGGCATGAATGAGGCACTCTTTGCGCAGAAGAAGGAAGAACTGGAAAGCTTAAAGACAGAGCACCATACCGTATCCCTCCAGGCAAACACCAGGCAGATGAATGTGAACCAGCTTGAGGATAAGCGGGAGGAAATCCGGGAATCCTATCAGGATCTGGCGCTGGAAAACAGCCAACTGGAAAGCCAGATCAGTGAGATCGAGGCAGGCAGAAAGAAACTGGCGGTAGAAACTGAGCTTCTGAAAAAAGACAGCGAGCAGGAAAATGCCCGCATGGAAACGGTCACTGCAAAGCTGGAAGAACAAAAGAAGGTCCGCGAAGAAAAAGCGAAGGCGTTGGAGACGATCCGTCTGGAAACGGCGAACTTAAAGCAGCGCGTGGACTTCGTAAAAGAAAATATCGCGCGCGTGGAGCAGGAAATGAAGGTTCTCCAGGAAGAGCAGGCAGAGCTTCTGTCCCACGATACCGATTCCGGTTCTGTTGTGGAGGAAAAGAACCGGGAAATTGCAAAGCTGCAGGAACTGATCCTTCACACGGAGGAAGAAAAGCAGAAGCTGGCAGAGCAGGTTCAGGTCCAGGCAGCCTTGAAAGAGGAAAAAACCGGAAAACAGAAAGCGTTCTTTGGACAGCGGGAGGAATTATCCGGACGCATCGGGCGGCTGGATAAGGATCTGTTCCGTCTGCAGAGCCAGCGGGAAAAGCTGGAAGAGCGCCGGGAAAGCCAGATCAGCTATTTGTGGAATGAATACGAGCTGACGCCGGGAGCGGCAAAGGAGCTTCGCAGCACAGAGCCCGTTTCTCTTTCTGAGGTGAAAAAGCGCATTGAGGAATTGAAGAGTTCGATCCGTGCCCTTGGCAGTGTCAATGTCAATGCGATCGAGGATTATAAAGAAATTTCGGAGCGCTATGAGTTCATGAAAACCCAGCACGATGACCTGGTAGAGGCCGAGGCAACGCTACAGGGCATCATCGAAGAGCTGGATACCGGCATGCGCCGTCAGTTTGAGGAAAAGTTCCAGGAGATCCGCAAGGAATTTGACCGGGTATTCAAGGAACTGTTCGGCGGCGGACACGGAACCTTGTCCTTGCAGGAGGATGAGGACATTCTGGAGGCGGGGATTCAGATCATTGCCCAGCCGCCGGGAAAGAAACTGCAGAATATGATGCAGTTATCCGGTGGCGAGAAAGCGCTGACGGCGATCTCACTGCTGTTTGCGATCCAGAACTTAAAACCGTCCCCGTTCTGTCTGTTAGATGAGATTGAGGCGGCGCTGGATGACTCGAACGTAGACCGCTATGCGAATTACTTACATAAACTGACGAAAAACACGCAGTTTATTGTCATTACGCACCGGCGTGGTACCATGGTGGCATCGGACCGCCTGTATGGTATCACCATGCAGGAAAAGGGCGTGTCAACCCTGGTGTCGGTCAATCTGATCGAAGATCAGCTGGATGCGTAAGGGGCTATATTCCTAAGTATCGAAGCAAAAGGATGCGAGGAACATGTGCAAAAGGAAAAACATCGAAAGATTCGTTTCCTGAATATAAAAGAAGCAAGGAGGAGTGCGCGTGGAAGAAAAGAAGAAGGGCTTTTTCAGCCGTCTGGTTGAAGGCTTAAACAAAACACGTGAGAATATCGTTTCCGGCATGGATTCCATTTTCAGTGGCTTTTCCGCCATTGATGAGGATTTCTATGAGGAGCTGGAGGAAACCCTGATCATGGGCGATCTGGGAATCCAGACCACCATGTCCGTGCTGGATGATTTAAGAAAAAAGGTAAAGGAGCAGCACATCAAGGAACCGGCAGAGTGCAAGCAGCTTTTGATCGATTCCATCCGGGAGCAGATGGATTTGGGCGAGAATGCCTACGAGTTTGAAAACCGCAAATCCGTTGTCCTGGTCATTGGTGTCAATGGAGTTGGTAAGACAACCTCTGTTGGTAAGCTGGCAGGCCAGTTAAAGGATGAGGGCAAGAAGGTCATCCTTGCGGCAGCCGATACCTTCCGTGCGGCAGCGATCGAGCAGCTCACGGAGTGGGCAAACCGCGCCGGCGTAGAGATCATTGCCCAGCAGGAGGGTTCTGACCCGGCAGCCGTCATTTACGATGCCGTTGCAGCGGCGAAGTCCCGCCAGGCAGATGTGCTGATCTGCGACACTGCAGGCCGTCTTCACAACAAAAAGAACCTGATGGAGGAGTTAAAAAAGATCAACCGTATCATCGACAAGGAATACCCGGATGCATACCGCGAGACGCTGGTCGTGCTGGACGGAACTACCGGTCAGAATGCCATGGCCCAGGCAAAGCAGTTTATGGAGGTTGCGGACATCACCGGCATCATCCTGACCAAATTGGACGGTACAGCGAAGGGCGGCATTGCAGTTGCGATCCAGTCCGAACTGGGCATCCCGGTAAAATACGTGGGAGTGGGCGAGAAGATCGACGATCTCCAGAAGTTCAATTCCCAGGATTTTGTGACAGCACTGTTTGATGTAAAGAAAGAAGATTAAACGCAAACAGGAAGCAATACCGTTGCCATAAGAAACAAAAAAGCAATACAGGATTTTGATACCACACCAGACGAAAAGGAGATTACAGACATGGAAAACGAAAAGGTATTAGAAGAGCAGAAGGAAGAGGACTTAACCCTCGAAAAATTTGAGGAGGCTTCTGAGGAAGTCAAGAAAGTGACCCAGGAGACCAAACTGGTCTACAGTGAGTATTTCTCCGCAGCAACCGGAAACAAGGTTTACTTCAAACCGGAGAACATGCAGTATACCGGTGCTTATAAGGTGCGCGGCGCATATTACAAGATCAGCACCCTTACGGAGGAGGAGAAGCAGCGCGGCCTGATCACCGCATCTGCAGGAAACCATGCACAGGGTGTTGCATACGCAGCGAAGTTGGCTGGCATTCCGGCAACCATTGTGATGCCGACCACCACACCGCTTATGAAGGTAAACCGTACCAGAAGCTATGGCGCTGAGGTTGTTCTTTACGGAGATGTCTTCGATGAGGCATGCGACCACGCTTACGAGCTGGCAGCAGAGCACGGCTATACCTTCGTGCATCCGTTCAATGACCTGGATGTGGCAACCGGACAGGGAACCATCGCCATGGAAATCATCAAGGAGCTGCCGACCGTAGATTACATTCTGGTTCCGATTGGCGGAGGCGGTTTGTGCACCGGTGTTTCCACTCTTGCAAAATTATTAAACCCGAAGATCAAAGTCATCGGCGTGGAGCCGGCTGGCGCAAACTGCATGCAGGAGTCCTTAAAGGCAGGTCATGTGCTGACCCTTCCGACCGTAAACACCATCGCAGACGGTACCGCTGTGAAGCGCCCGGGCGAGAAGCTGTTCCCATACATCCAGAAAAATGTGGATGACATCATCACCGTGGAAGATTCCGAGCTGATCGTAGCTTTCCTCGATATGGTGGAGAACCATAAAATGATCGTCGAGAACTCCGGCCTCTTAACCGTAGCAGCCCTGAAGCACTTAAACGTACAGAAAAAGAAGATCGTTTCTATTTTGAGCGGCGGCAACATGGATGTCATCACCATGTCTTCTGTAGTACAGCATGGCCTGATCCAGAGAGACCGTATCTTTACCGTATCTGTTCTGCTTCCGGATAAGCCGGGTGAGCTGGCAAAGGTTTCAACGCTCCTTGCTGACCAGCGCGGCAATGTCATTAAACTCGAACACAATCAGTTCATCAGTATTAACCGCAATGCGGCTGTGGAGCTTAGGATCACCCTGGAGGCTGAGGGAACGGATCACAAGAACCGTATTGTGCAGGCTTTAAACGATGCCGGATACCGCCCGAAGCTGGTGAAGTCCAAGGGCACCTACAGCGACTGAGTGGTGAACGATTATGACAGAACATACAAATGAGACAATTCAGGCACTCCGTCAGAATATACGTTATTTTTTGAAATGGACCTTTATTTCTGCAATTTCCGGTGTGACGATCGGTCTGGCCGGAACCCTGTTTGGCCTTGGTATCCAGAAAGCAACTGCTTTCTGGAAGAGCCACAGCTGGACGTTGTATCTGCTTCCGCTTGTCGGACTCCTGATCGTATGGCTGTACCGGTTTGCACATGAAGAAAAAAACCGCGGTACGGATATGGTCCTGGATTCTATTTCCTCTACAGAGGAGGTTACGCCGGCAACTGCTCCGCTGATCTTTATTTCAACTCTGCTGAGCCATCTGGCAACGGCTTCCGTCGGCCGGGAGGGAGCAGCACTGCAGCTTGGCGGAAGCCTGGGAAACCTGATCGGTAAGGCTTTTCGACTGGATGAGAAGGACAGAAAGATTGCCATTATGTGCGGCATGAGTGCCGGGTTCTCCGCTATCTTCGGAACTCCGCTTGCGGCAGCCGTGTTTGCCATGGAGGTCATCAGCATTGGCGTTATGTACTATGCGGCTCTGGTTCCATGCGTTTTTTCGGCGTTTGTCGGTGTGTCAGTGGCAAAATTCCTGGGTCTGGCTCCGGAGCATTATGAGATCGGCCTGGTGCCGGAGTTTGGCGCCTCATCTGCGCTTCTGACAGTGCTCATCGGAATTTTGTGTGCCTGTGTCGGAATCTTCCTTTGTGTCAGCCTGCATCAGTGTTGTCATGCTTACCGGAAGGTTTTTCCGAATCCCTATATCCGCGTGCTGGCGGGATCCGCGATCTTTATTGTCCTGACCCTCCTGTTTCCGGCGCGGCTTTACAACGGAAGTGGTGCTCAGATCATCGAAATGGTATTTGAAGGTGAAAGAATTCCGGTTTATGCATTTTTGATGAAGATCCTGTTTACCGGAGTAGCGCTTGGCGCAGGCTTTAAGGGCGGAGAGATCGTGCCGACGCTGACGGTCGGCGCCGCGTTTGGCTACTTGATGAGCCTGGTGACCGGACTGCCGGTCGGACTGTGCGCATCGGTTGGAATGGCATGCCTGTTCGTAAGCGTAACAAACTGTCCGGTGTCCACGATGTTCATGGCATTTGAACTTTTTGGATTTGCCGCAATGCCATATTATGCCATTGCCGTGGCAGTGTGCTTTACCCTGTCTGGATATTATGGGCTCTACCACAGCCAGAAGTTCGTTTATTCCAAGATCCGGACAGAATTCATTAACCGAAAATCAAACGAGTAAATATTGCAGGTGCCAGTATGCATCGGAACGATACCGGCACCTGTTCCTGCAATAGTGAGGTTCATCCTATGACAAAAAAACAGAAGACCCTGGAAATTATCCAAAGACTGAAGGAAGCCTACCCGGATGCAGACTGTACGCTGGATTATGAAGAGGCGTGGAAGCTTTTAGTGAGTGTGCGTCTGGCAGCACAGTGTACCGATGAGCGGGTAAATAAAGTCGTTCCGGCTCTTTACGAGAAATTTCCGGATGTAAACGCACTCGCGGACGCACCGGTGGAAGAGATCGAAGAGATCGTAAAGCCGTGCGGACTGGGAAAGAGCAAAGCCCGCGACATCAGCGCCTGCATGAAAATGCTGCGCGATGAGTACGGCGGAAAGGTCCCGGAGGATTTTGACGCGCTGTTAAAGCTTCCGGGCGTGGGAAGAAAGAGCGCCAACCTCATTATGGGCGATGTGTTTCACAAACCGGCGATCGTTACCGATACCCACTGCATCCGCCTGGTGAACCGCATGGGACTGGTGGACGGCATCAAAGAGCCAAAAAAAGTAGAAATGGCACTTTGGAAGCTGGTTCCGCCGGAAGAGGGGAGCGATTTCTGCCACCGTCTGGTGTGGCACGGACGCGAGGTCTGCACGGCCCGCACAAAGCCGTACTGCGACCGGTGCTGCTTAAACGACATCTGCCCGAAAAACGGGGTATAGAAAAGTTATAGAAAATTTTTTTGCGGTGTCAAGAAAAAATACTTGACAGCAACATCACTTTCGTGTATGATAGCCAAGGTGATGTTATGGAAAGCATTGTAAAACAAAGTTTACTTTATGATTTTTATGGAGAACTGCTCACAGATCATCAGCGCAGCATCTACGAGGATGTGGTATACAATGACATGTCCTTGAGCGAGATCGCAGAAGAGAACGGGATCAGCCGTCAGGGAGTTCACGACCTCATCAAGCGCTGTGACAAAACTTTGAGCGCGTATGAAGAAAAGCTGCATCTGATCAGCAAATTCCAGACTACACGCCGCATGGTAGAGGAAATCCATAAGAAGACCCGGATTTTCAAAGAAACAAAAGATGAAAATCTGATCGACGAGATTGAACAGATTTCCAACGACATCATGGAACTTTGATTTCGGCAGACGCCGTGATCGGTTCTGAACAGGAGGTTACCTATGGCGTTTGAAAGCTTATCCGATAAACTGCAGAACGTGTTTAAAAACCTGCGCGGCAAAGGCCGTTTAAGCGAAGCGGATGTAAAGACTGCTCTTAAGGAAGTAAAAATGGCTCTCTTAGAGGCAGACGTAAGCTTCAAGGTTGTAAAACAGTTCATAAGCTCCGTTCAGGAACGCGCCGTTGGCGAAGAAGTGCTTGGTTCCTTACAGCCGGGCCAGATGGTGATCAAGATCGTTAACGAAGAACTGATCCGCCTCATGGGCTCCGAGACAACGGAAATCGCATTAAAGCCTGGCAATGAGATTACCGTCATCATGATGGCAGGTCTTCAGGGTGCAGGTAAAACGACAACGACAGCGAAGATCGCAGGAAAGCTGAAGGCGAAGGGCCGCAAGCCGGTTCTGGTTGCCTGTGACGTATACCGTCCGGCAGCAATCCAGCAGCTCCAGATCAACGGAGACAAACAGGGTGTTCCGGTCTTCTCCATGGGAGAGAATCAGAACCCGGTCAACATTGCAAAGGCCGCTATGGAGCACGCGGCAAAGAATGGCTACAATGTGGTGATCTTAGATACCGCCGGACGTCTTCACGTCGATGAAGGCATGATGGAGGAACTTCAGAACATCAAAGAGGCTGTGAACGTAGACCAGACGATTTTGGTAGTAGACGCCATGACCGGTCAGGACGCAGTCAATGTAGCATCCAATTTCCAGGATAAAGTCGGTATCGACGGAGTCATCCTCACCAAACTGGATGGCGATACCCGAGGCGGTGCAGCCCTTTCCATCCGGGCCGTAACCGGAAAGCCGATTTTATATATAGGTATGGGCGAAAAACTTTCCGATCTGGAACAGTTTTACCCGGACCGCATGGCATCCCGTATTCTGGGCATGGGAGACATCCTCACCCTGATCGAGAAAGCCGAGATGGAGGTTGACGAGGAAAAGGCAAAGGAAATGAGCCAGAAGCTGCGCAAAGCAGAGTTTGACTACAACGATTTCCTGGACCAGATGCGTCAGATCAAAAAAATGGGCGGACTGACCAGTATCATGAGCATGATGCCGGGCATGTCACAGATGAAAGGCGGAATCCCGGAGGTGGACGAAAAGTCCATGGACCGTGTGGAGGCGATCATCCTGTCCATGACAAAAGAAGAGCGCGCGAATCCGGGCCTCTTAAATCCTTCCCGCAAACAGCGTATCGCAAAGGGCGCAGGAGTGGATATCAGCGAGGTGAACCGCATTGCCAAGCAGTTTGATCAGATGAAAAAGATGATGAAGCAGCTTCCTGGCATGATGGGCGGCAAGCGTGGACGCGGCGGACTGGGCGGTATGCTCGGAAAGCTGAAAATGCCTTTCTAATCTAAGGCAGCTTACATGGTGACAGTACAGAGCATTTCTGTATTTGTTGATAAATGAACAGTATAATTTTAAGGAGGTGAAATTGACATGGCAGTAAAGATGAGATTAAGAAGAATGGGTGCTAAGAAGAAACCTTTCTATAGAGTCATCGTTGCAGATTCCAGATCCCCAAGAGATGGCAGATTCATCGCTGAGGTTGGTACTTACGATCCGAACCAGGAGCCGAGCGTTATCAAGTTTGACGAGGAGGCTACCAAGGAGTGGTTAGCAAACGGCGCACAGCCGACCGACCGTGTAGCAAAGCTTCTGAAGACCGCTGGTATTCAGTAATCTGAGAGGTGATCGCTATGAAAGAACTGGTTGAGGTTATTGCAAAAGCATTAGTTGACAATCCGGACGAGGTGGTTGTTACCGAGACCGAAAAGGAAAGCGGCACTTTTATTGAATTAAAGGTTGCCCCATCTGATATGGGAAAGGTGATTGGCAAACAGGGACGCATCGCGAAAGCAATCCGCTCCGTTGTCAAGGCAGCCGCTTCCAAAGAAGAAAAAAAGGTTGTTGTAGATATACAGTAACCATTAGAAACTGTCGTCGGGTTTTCCTGCGGCAGTTTTTCTTTTTGTATAGGAGGAACAAAATGATGGAGGATACCTTAAGAGTTGGTGTGATCTCATCCACCCATGGTGTACGCGGTGAGGTCAAAGTGTACCCTACAACCGACGATGTGAATCGTTTTAAAAAATTGAAAACAGTCATCCTTGATACTGGCAGAGAGCAGATGACATTATCCATCGAGAGCGTAAAGTTCTTTAAAAACATGGTCATCTTAAAGTTCAAGGAGTTTCATAATATCAACGACATTGAGAAATACAAAGGCAAGGATCTGCTGATCCGCCGCGACCAGGCAGTCAAGCTGGCTCCGAACGAGAACTTTATCACGGATCTGATCGGTCTGAAGGTCGTGACCGATGAGGGAGAGGAGTTTGGTACCTTGACCGATGTCCTACAGACCGGTGCGAACGATGTCTACGTGATCAAGAGCCTGGAAGGCAAGGAATACCTGTTCCCGGCCATTCCGCAGTGCATTCTGGATGTCAATCTGGAGACCCAGACTGTTACCGTTCACATTTTAGATGGTCTTCTGGATCTGTAAGGGAAAGACAGGAGGAAACCAGAACGATGAATTATCATATTTTAACCCTGTTCCCGGAGATGGTGCTAAATGGTCTGAACACCAGCATCATCGGCCGGGCAGCCGGAAAAGGCCTGCTCTCCATTGAGGCGGTCAACATCCGGGATTACACGAAAGAAAAACACGGTCATGTGGACGATACCCCATACGGCGGCGGTGCTGGCATGGTCATGCAGGCAGCACCGGTCTGCGATGCTTATGAGGCGCTGTGCGAGCGCATCGGCAAGCGCCCGCGCGTGCTTTACATGACCCCGCAGGGCCAGACCTTCAACCAGAAGATCGCGGAAGAACTGGCGCAGGAAGAAGACCTGGTGTTCTTATGCGGCCATTATGAAGGCATTGACGAACGCGCCCTGGAGCTGATCGTAACGGATTATCTGTCCGTGGGCGATTATGTGCTGACCGGCGGTGAGCTTCCGGCCATGGTCATGATCGACTGCATCTCCCGCCTGGTGCCGGGTGTCTTAAACAACGATGTATCCGCAGAGATCGAGTCCTTCCACGACAATCTGTTAGAGTACCCGCAGTACACCCGCCCGGAGGTTTATGAGGGCATGCGCGTGCCGGAGGTGCTTCTTTCCGGACACCACAAGAATATCGAGACCTGGAGACGGCAGCAGTCCATTAAGCGGACCTTAGAGCGCAGACCAGACCTTCTGGAAGACGCAAATCTGTCGAAGAAAGAGCGGCAGTATCTGGCGGAGCTGATGGCGGAGAAGGAAGAAACTCCTTCCTGTTAAATTAGAATTTTGCCAAAACCAGCACATCTCCCTCATACACGATGGTATTCCCTGTGGGTATCATCGTTTCTTTTTGCCGTGAAACCATGACGACCAGAGTCCCTTCCGGCATTGGAATGTGACTTAGGGATTTTCCATTCCATTTGTGATTTTTGTCTACGGTGATTTCCCGAAGTGTCATGTTTTTCCGGTCGCGGAATTCTTCTGCTGCCGCAACCATGAGGTCTCCGGCTTTTAAGCAGGTGTCTCCGTTAGGAACCAGAATTTCATTCCCGCGGATCAGTACCACGACGAGCAGCTTAGGCGGCAGCGTGATTTCTTTTAAGCATTTCCCAACGTAGGGATGCTGGGAAAGCAGATGAAATTTCACGAAGCTGATGTTTTCTTCTTCCTGATAATCATTGAAGGTACGGCGCACGTCGGCGTGTTCATCGATCATGCGGAGTTTTTTTGACATCCAGGGAAGAAGGGTACCCTGAATGGAAATCGATAACAGCACAATGCAAAAGACCAGGTTGAACAGGTTATAGCCGAGCGGCACCTGGCGCAAAACGACATAGATGGCAAACACAATGGATGCGACGCCCCGCAAGCCGGCCCAGGATACCAATCCGATCTGCCCGAATGAAGATTTGAAACCAGATAAAAGTATCGCTGCAGATAACGGACGTCCGATCAGTGTTAAGAATGCCATGATCACAAAAGAGGGCAGGATCACCTGCGGCAGCTGGCTTGGTGTGACGAGCAGTCCCAACAGGAAAAAGATCATCATCTGCGCAACGCCGGTCAGAACATCGAAAAACCGCACCATATCCCGCTTGTGGGGAAGATAGGAATTCCCCAGAATGATCCCGCACAGGTACACGCTCAAATATCCGTTCCCGCCGATCAGATCAGGAATGGTGTAGGCGAGTATGGCTGCTGCAAAGACAAGGATCGTCTTGCCCTGGGCAATATCGAATTCTGCTTTATTTAAGAGAAGGGCAGTGAGTTTTCCAATGCACACGCCGCAGCCTATGCCGAATGCAACCTGGAAAAACAGCATGGATGGCACGTGGACCGAATGCCCGGTAAGGATGGAGGTTAAGATCACCGTCAGCATATAGGAGACAGGATCGTTGGATCCCGACTCAATTTCCAGGAGAGAAGCAGTGTTGTCTTTTAAGTTCAGGCTCTTGGAACGCAGGATATTGAATACAGAGGCAGCATCGGTAGAGCCGATGACAGAGGCCACCAGAAAGCTTTCCAGAAGCGGGCGTTTGAATGCCAGGTGGATAAACAGGCCTGTAATTCCGGCTGTGAGCAGAACTCCTATTGTGGAAAGCAGAATAGCCTGGGGAATGACCGGCTTTGCCTCTTTGATGTTGCTGCCGAAGCCGCCGTAAAACATGATGAAAATAAGGCTGACGGAACAGATCAGCTCACTGAACTGATAATCATCGAAGGATATTTTAAAGATACCGTCCACTCCAAAGCACATGCCCAACAGGATAAACGCAAGAAGGGAAGGGACGCCCAGTTTATCGATGAGACGGCCGGATAAAATGCAGATTACGATCACAATTCCGGTGAGCAGCAGGATCTGATTCATAAAGCGCTCCTTTCCAGCGGCAATGCAAAGAGTTGCATGACGTGTTGTTTATTTTTATAAGTAGAGATGTAAGGTATTATAGCGATGAAAAAAGTAGTTCGTCAAACCATTTTCGGATGTGTGCTTGCTTTTTAACAGGATCTTTATGGCATTGAAATTTTGGCTTCCTGTCAGATAGCTGGTCATTTCTGGTCTGGGTCGAATCCAGGATAAATGCAAGCCGGATTCAATCCAAATTCGCAAAAATAGTGCTTGCAATTTATCTGGCTATATGCTATCATAGCACTGTTGTGACGAGAAAAAGAGATGTTCCTCTGTTGCGGAAGAAGCATTAAAGAACATCAAACATATGAAGGAGGATCACACAAATGAACGAAATTATTAAGAACATTGAAGCAGCACAGTTAAAGGCTTCCGTACCGGAGTTTTCCGTAGGCGATACCGTTAAGGTCTACAACAAGATCAAAGAGGGTAACCGTGAGAGAATCCAGGTATTCGAGGGTACCGTAATCAAGAGACAGAACGGCGGCGCAAGAGAGACTTTCACCGTTCGTAAGAACTCCAACGGCATCGGCGTTGAGAAGACCTGGCCAGTTCATTCCCCATTCGTAGACAACATCGAGGTTGTTAGAAGAGGTAAAGTAAGACGTGCAAAACTGAACTACTTAAGAGACAGAGTAGGTAAAGCTGCTAAGGTTAAAGAGTTAGTAAAATAATTTTGCGTGGATGAGGGGGACAATGAAAATTGTCCCTTTCTGCGTAGTTGTGCATGGAAAAACTGGAAAGACCCGGCTTTTCTTTGCGTAATTGGAAAAGGGGAGGTTGCTTGCAACTTCCTATTTTTTTACACGCATATCGTAAAGGAGCTGTTACGTGGATTTTTATCAGAATGAAGAACAGAATCTGATCCGGAAAATATGTGGTTGGATTGTGGATGTGGTAGTCGTGCTGGCGTTTGCCTGGTTCTGCCTGGTATTTTTCGGAACGCAGGTTACCGTAAATGGCCAGTCCATGCATCCGCTTTTAAGCTCCAGCGACATTGTTTTGATGAACCGCCTGACCTACGAGATTGGAAAACCGGATCGTATGGATGTGGTGGTGTTTGAGCGGGAAGACCAGAAGACGAATGTAAAGCGCGTGGTCGGAATTCCGGGAGACGAGATTCAGATCATAGATGGGGAACTCTATGTGAACCAGGAAAAGGTTGCACTCCCGGAAGACCGCAAGATTTCCCTTGCCGGACTGGCAGAAAAACCGGTTAAATTGGAAGAACAGGAATATTTTCTTCTCGGGGATAACCCGGACAGCAGTGAAGACAGCCGCTTCGCAAACATCGGCAATGTGCGGGAGGACCAGATCATCGGAAAGGTGTGGCTGCGTTTGTTCCCGCTGATCCGGATCGGCCTGATCCGGTCCTGACGGAAAACAGAAAGCCGTTTGAAAAAGTGGAAAAACGGAAATGGAAATTGTCTTTGTGCGGGAACAGGAAAGCTGCAAAAAAGAACACAGCAGAGACACACAGAATATGAAACAGAATAGAAAACAGATTATACAGGAGGAAAATTCGTGAATATACAGTGGTATCCAGGGCACATGACCAAAGCAAAACGTGCCATGAAAGAAGACATCAAACTCATTGACCTGATCATTGAAGTGGTGGACGCCCGTGTGCCGTTAGCCAGCCGCAATCCGGATATTGATGAACTTGGAAAGGGCAAGGCAAGACTGATCCTTTTAAATAAGTCCGATCTGTCCAGCGAGCGCTATAACGAGGCCTGGACTGCATGGTTCAAGGAAAAGGGTTACTATGTGGTGAAGATCAATTCCCGCAGCGGGGCAGGATTAAAACAGATTCATGGTGTCGTACAGGAAGCGTGCAAAGAGAAGATTGAACGCGACCGCCGCAGAGGCATCATGAACCGACCAATCCGTGCCATGGTAGTGGGAATCCCGAATGTAGGAAAATCTACCTTTATCAATTCCTTTGCCGGAAAAGCCTGCGCGAAGACTGGGAATAAGCCTGGTGTGACCAAAGGCAACCAGTGGATCCGTTTGAACAAGACACTGGAACTTTTAGACACTCCTGGGATTCTCTGGCCGAAGTTTGAGGATCAGAGAGTGGGACTGCTGCTGGCGTTCATCGGTTCCATCAACGATGAAATCTTAAACAAAGATGAGCTGGCTCTGGAACTTTTAAAACTGCTTCAGAAACATTATCCGGATGTCTTAAAAGACCGTTATAAGATTGATGAATCTTCCGACGAAAACCTGCTGATTCAGGTGGCCAAGGTACGCGGATGCCTGGCAAAGGGCGGCGAGCCGGATTACAGCCGTGCGGCAGCGCTGGTAATTGACGATTACCGCAGCGGAAAACTGGGACGCATTACCCTGGAGTTCCCGCCGGTGAAGAAGGCAGAGGAGGCGTAACCATGGCACTTCGGACATTAAAGGGAGAAAAGCTGGAGGCAGAGCGTGCCCGTCTGGCCCTGATGCGGGAGTACGAGGACACTTATGCAGCCTGCAGCGCAATCTGTGGGATCGATGAGGCAGGACGTGGACCATTGGCAGGCCCGGTGGTAGCCGGTGCGGCAATCCTGCCGGTGGATTGTGAAATCCTGTTTTTGAATGATTCCAAAAAGCTTTCCGAGAAGCGCAGGGAAGTGCTGTTTGAGGAAATCAAGGAAAAGGCCGTTGCGTGGAGTGTCGGCATTGTGGGGCCGGATGTGATCGATGAGATCAACATTCTGCAGGCAACCTACGAGGCGATGCGTCAGGCCATTGCCGGACTTGTGGTACAGCCGGATCTGCTATTGAATGATGCCGTGACGATCCCGGGCGTGGCAATCAATCAGGTGCCGATCATCAAGGGTGACGCCAAGAGCGTTTCCATTGCGGCAGCCAGCATCCTGGCCAAAGTGACCAGGGACCATATGATGCTGGAGTACGACACCTTATTCCCGGAATATGGATTTGCCAAGCATAAGGGATACGGAACCGCCGCGCATATTGCGGCGCTGAAGGAATTTGGACCGACGCCGATTCACCGCAGGAGCTTTATTAAGAATTTTGTGCAGTGAGGAAAAAATTCCGGGGAATATGAATGGAAAACAAAGAAAATAAACGGGAGACCGGAAGCATCAAGGAGAATCTGGCGGCACAGTATCTGACGCGTCAGGGTGTGAAGATTCTGGAACACAATTTCCGCTGCCGTCAGGGAGAGATTGATCTGATTGGGCGGGACGGGCGTTATCTGGTGTTTTTTGAGGTAAAGTACCGGAAAACAGCCCGGAATGGAATGCCTGCAGAGGCAGTTGGTTATGCCAAACAGCAGAAAATCCGCTATACAGCGCAGTTTTATCTGTACAGTCGCCGTTACCGGGAAAACATGCCATGCCGCTTTGATGTTGTGAGTATTCTGGGAGATCAGATTAGCTGGATCCGGGATGCATTTGAATGAAAGAATACGATATAGGAGATGAGAAGATGGAACAGCAAGCGTGGATCCGTAAGCGGAACAGCAACCATCCGGAAATCGAAATCCGTGAGAAAAACGGCGTCACCTATCTGGCATTTCCTGCTCTGGACGAAACCGGTCTGGTGAGTCATGCTTTTTCTACCCGTCATGGCGGTGTCAGCGAAGGCGTTTTCTCCACAATGAATTTTAGCTTCACCCGGAACGATGACCCCGCGTATGTGATGGAAAATTACCGCCGCATGGCATCGATTCTGGGTACCGATGTGGATCGTATGGTACTTTCCTATCAGACACATACGACAAACGTGCGGACCGTGACAGAAGCAGACGCAGGAAAAGGCATCGGGAAAGAGCGGGATTACCAGGATGTGGACGGACTGATCACCAACATTCCGGGTATTACGCTGGTGACGTTTTATGCGGACTGTGTCCCGCTGTACTTTGTGGACCCGGTTCATAAGGCAATCGGCCTGTCCCATTCCGGCTGGCGCGGAACCGTGCACCGCATGGGAAAAGCGACCCTGGAGGCCATGAACCGTGAGTACGGAACGGATCCTGTGGATGTGGTCGCATGCATCGGGCCAAGCATCTGCCAGGACTGCTTTGAGGTAGGACCGGAGGTGGCTGAGAAATTTGCAGGAAACTTCGCAAAGAAATATCATGCAGAATTGTTTTACCGGAAAGAAAATGGAAAATACCAGGTGGATCTGTGGCGGGCAAACCAGATCATATTAAACGAGGCAGGAATCCCCAAAGACCAGATTCACACGACGGACATATGCACGCGCTGCAATCCGGAACATCTCTTTTCCCACCGGATCATGGGAACGGAGCGGGGAAATCTGGCAGCTTTTCTGGTACTCAAAGAGTGAGCGCCAGGAACCATTACTATTTTCTAAAAAAAGAACTTCACACAGCAGATGGTATACTGTGTAAAGTTCTTTTTTCATGCTTAAAGTATTTTGCTTAAAGTATTTTGGTGTCTGCCAGTCTGCTCCAGAGGAAAAACCGGACAGGGCGGATCTGATTCCACGTAAATTTACTGGATCGTTTGGAAGTAATCGTAGCCATCGTTGTGATACCGCTTTACCAGCTTCTGGATCTTCTCGGTCGGGGAAAGTGCAGCGCCGATGGAAACGTCGTGGTTGAAGGAGTTGATGATGGCTGCAAGATACTTGCTCATATCAGCTTCCAGATACCACTCGCGGTCTAACAGCTCTTTCGGGCGGTAGTTTAAGTTGGTGGTGATGACGTAGTCAATGTAGCCGTTCTGGTAATACTGGTCAAATTTCTCCAGTCCGCTGGTGAACAGACCGAAGGTGCAGCAGATGATGACCTTTTCTGCCTTGCGGTCCTTCAATTCCCTTGCGGTATCCAGCATGCTCTCACCGGATGCGATCATATCATCGATGATGAGAACGGTCTTGCCTTCTACGGAAGTACCCAGGAACTCATGAGCCACGATCGGGTTGCGGCCGTTGATGACTCTGGAATAGTCACGGCGCTTGTAGAACATACCCATGTCAACGCCCAGGTTGTTAGCCAGGTAAACGGCACGGTTCATGGCGCCCTCATCCGGGCTGATGATCATCAGATGGTCTTTGTCGATTTTTAAGGATTTGTCATGGCTGAACAGGGCTTTTACGAACTGGTAAGTCGGCATGAAGTTATCAAAGCCGCTAAGCGGGATTGCGTTCTGGACACGCGGGTCGTGGGCGTCAAAGGTGATGATGTTGGAGACACCCATGGAGATCAGCTCTTCGAGCGCCATAGCGCAGTCTAAGGATTCACGTTTGGTGCGCTTGTGCTGGCGTCCTTCATATAAAAATGGCATAACAACGTTGACACGGTGTGCGGTGGCAACAGAAGCACCGATCAGTCGTTTCAGATCCTGGAAATGGTCATCCGGGGACATATGGTTGGTGTAACCGCAGACACTGTACGGGATGCTGTAGTTGGTGACATCCACCATGGCGAAAAGGTCAACGCCGCGGACCGATTCATTGATGACAGCTTTCGCCTCGCCGGAACCAAAACGCGGACATTTGCAGTCCAGAAGATAGGAATCGACATCGTAGCCGCGGTAGTTTAAGTCCTGCTTGCGGCGAAGCAGTTCCTCGGTGTCGTTGCGGCGGAAGGTAACAATGTGGTCGTTTACCTTGGTTGCCAGATCCTTACAGCTTTCCAGGGCAGCGAGCTTTAACGGCGCTACCGGCAGAATGTCATTAAACACATAGTTGTTAGGCATTGGTACATACTCCTTCAGGTAGAATATTGTGGTTTTGGTTACTGTACACAGAATGCGGACAGCAACAGAATTCATCCTATTTATATCCTTAAAAAATGGGTGCGTCAAGAGTTCACGGGTATTTTATAAAAAAATACACAAAAATCCGGCGTTTGGGTGGAATGTATGCGCGGATAGCTTTGACAAAGAACGGGAATCTTGTTATGATGAAAAGAGTGCAATACAGAAAGGATATTATATGAAGAAACAAAAAGGTCATCTGATAAAATCCGTCGATCCGGGTTCCATCGCAGAGGAGCTGGAGTTAGAGCCGGGCGACCGCCTGCTCACGATCAACGGAAATGAAGTAGAAGATATCTTTGATTATGAATATTATGTAGACAGTGAAAGTATGGTCATGTTGGTGGAAAAGGCAGACGGAGAGCAGTGGGAGCTGGAGATCGAAAATGAGTACCAGGATCTGGGTATTACCTTTGAGAATGGACTTATGAGTGATTACAAGTCCTGCAGCAACAAGTGCATTTTCTGTTTCATCGACCAGATGCCGCCGGGCATGCGGGAAACACTTTATTTCAAGGACGATGACTCCCGCCTCTCGTTCCTGCAGGGAAACTATGTGACCCTGACCAATATGAAGGAGCACGACATCCAGCGTATCATTGATTTTAAACTGGCACCGATCAACATTTCGGTCCATACGACCAATCCGAAGCTGCGCTGTGAGATGCTGCACAACCGGTTTGCCGGAGACGCGTTAAAGAAGATCGACCGCCTCTGCGAAGCCGGGATTCCCATGAACGGGCAGATCGTTTTGTGCAAGGGAGTCAATGACCGGGAAGAACTGGACCATACCATCCGGGATATGACAAAGTATCTTCCATATATGCAGAGTGCTTCGGTCGTGCCGGTCGGACTTTCCAAATACCGGGATGGGTTGTATCCGTTAAAGCCATTTGAGAAGGAAGATGCGGAGAGTGCCATTGACATCATTGAAAAATGGCAGAAGAAGGTCTATGCAGAGCATGGAATCCATTTCATTCATGCCAGTGATGAGTTCTATATTCTTGCGGGACGGGAACTGCCGGAAGAAGAACGTTATGACGGCTATATCCAGCTGGAAAATGGAGTCGGTATGATAAGACTTTTGACGACAGAGGTTCACGAGGCTCTGGATGAGTTAGAGGGTGATGAGGAAGAAGAGGAATTATCCATTGCCACTGGAAAGCTGGCAGCCGTTTATCTGGCTGGATTTTTAGAGGAGATCAAGAAGAAATTCCCAAACCGCAAGGTTCATCTCTATCCTATCCGTAACGATTTCTTTGGGGAAATGATCACCGTAGCTGGTCTGATCACGGGACAGGATCTGATCGCCCAGTTAAAGGACAAGCTTCTGGGAAGCCGTTTACTTCTCCCAGAGTGTATGTTCCGGAGCGGAGAAGAGGTCTTTCTGGATGACATTACCAGGCAAGAGGTAGAAAACGCTTTACAAGTACCAGTGAATATTGTAAAATCAAGCGGTCAAGATTTTGTGAACGCAGTATTGCACGCTTCAGAGGAGTCAGGCGCTTCTTATGAGGCTTATGAATTAAAGGAGATTTCATATGAGTAAACCAGTAGTAGCGATTGTAGGACGGCCAAATGTTGGCAAGTCTACCTTATTTAATGCAATCGCAGGAGAGACCATTTCCATTGTAAAAGATACACCAGGTGTGACCAGGGACCGTATTTACGCGGATTGTAACTGGCTGAACATGAATTTTACCCTGATCGATACCGGCGGTATTGAGCCGGATACCAGTGATGTGATCCTGGCACAGATGCGGGAGC
>OGWS01001024.1_pt1 | contig 25020 bp, 19 predicted proteins | sample 1576111 | NCBI WGS metagenome assembly OGWS01 (sample SAMEA3541534, study PRJEB24748) | human gut metagenome | biome: human gut; feature: human-associated habitat; material: faeces | place: China | collected 2012
CCAGCTGAGCTACCAACGCATACGTTCCGTTCGGAACATGATGTATTTTATCACTGAACCGGGGTTTTGTCAACACTTTTTCGGAAATATTTTTGAGATTTCCGAAAAAGAACGTCTTTTCATCCACTTTTCTTTTATTTTCTATGCATCAGCCCTGCTCTGCGAGGGTCTGGGCGATGCGGACGCCGGTGGGCGTGGCGGCGAGACCGCCCTGACCGGTCTCCCGGAGGTCGGGGGAGAGGAGGCTGCCCACGCGGCCCATGGCGTCGATGACCTCATCACAGGGGATGGCGTAGTCCACCCCGGCAAGGGCCATATTCGCACAGGAAACGGCGTTCACGGCGCCGACGACATTCCGCTTGACGCAGGGAACTTCCACGAGGCCGGCCACGGGGTCGCAGACGAGGCCCAGCAGGTTGCCCAGAGCCATTGCGGCGGCAGCGGCGCACTGCTCGGGCGCGCCGCCCTTGAGGTGGCAGAGAGCGGCGGCTGCCATCGCGCTGGCCGCGCCCACCTCGGCCTGACAGCCGCCCTCCGCGCCCGCGAGAGTGGCGCGGGCCGCGATGACCTGACCGAACCCGGCGGCGACATAGAGGGCGTCGCAGATGGACTCTTCGTCGGCCTCGCCGCTGCGGGCCAGCGGCAGCAGAACAGCGGGCAGGACGCCGCAGCTGCCCGCCGTGGGGGCAGCGACGATGCGCTTCATGCAGGCATTGCACTCGGCGGTCTTGAGAGCTTCGGCAGTCACTGCGGCGAGGTAATCTCCGCCAAGGCTCTTTCCTTCTTGATGGGCCTGCTCCACCTTGGCTGCGTCGCCGCCCGAAAGGCCGCTTCGGCTGCGCTGGGCCGGGTCATAGTCCCGGCTGGTGGCCTGCATCACCTGCCAGAGGTGGTGCATCATCTCCCGGCTGTGGGCCTCGGTGAGGCGGCTCTCGGCCAAATCGCTGCGGAGGATGGCCTCCGAAAGGGAAATATTCTGGCTGCGGGCAGCGGCCAGCATCTCTTCACAGGATAAAAACGACACGTCTCAGCCCTCCTCGCATTCTTCCGGCTCGTCGATGTTCAGGCAGGTGACTTTGCGGATGCCCGGCATCACGGCCATCTGCTGTTCCAGCACGTGGGGGATGTGGGAGTCGCATTCCAGCACCATAACGGCGCAGCCGCCCGTCGCGGCGCGGAACACCTGCATGGACGCGATGTTGATGCGGCGCTGGGCCAGCGACATCGTGACCTCGGCGATGCAGCCGGGGGTGTCCTCGTTATGGATGATAAGGGTGTTGCTGTCCCCGCCAAAGTCGGCAGGCACACCGTCGATCTCAGTCACGCGGATGCGTCCGCCGCCCACAGAGGCCGCCTTCAGGACGAGGGTCCGGCCCGCCTTACTCTTTAAGGTAAGCACCGTCGTATTCGGGTGGGCGGCACGGAGCTCCACCGGATGGATGGTGAACTTCATGCCGGCCTCCTCGGCCAGCGCGAAGCTGTCGGGCAGGCGGGGGTCATCCGGGCGGAGGCCCAGCAGACCCGCCACCAGCGCACGGTCGGTGCCGTGGCCCCGGCCTGTGGTGGCAAAGCTGCCGTAGAGCCCAATGTCCGCCTCGGCGGGGACGTCGCCCAGCAGCTTCTGGGCCGTATATCCAATGCGGGCCGCACCCGCCGTATGGCTGGAGGAGGGGCCGATCATCACCGGCCCGAGAACGTCGAACAGACGCATGAGGTGTACACTTCCTTTCGTTTTGCAGCGCCCGGGAGCCCATTCGCTGACAAAAGAACAGATTTTCTTTCTTTTTATTATACCGCTTTTGAGCTTATTGTGCTATAATAACTTCATAATGTTTTGAATCTTGCCCTTTCAGGGGGCAGCACGGAGGGTAGAACCTATGAAACTGGTAAGCGTGGAAACTCCCGAAAAGAGTGTCTGCAAAATGACTTTCAGCGCTTCGGCTGAGGAGCTGGAAGCTGCGTCCAACGCCGTGTACGAGCGCACCCGCGCAACATACACCATCAAGGGCTTTGCCAAGGGCGAGGCTGACCGCGCCCAGATCGAGGCCGACCGCGGCGAGCACACCTTCTGGTACGACGCCATCAACGATCTGATGGACAAGGACGTCCCGGCCCTGTACAACGCAGCGATGGCAGAACACGGCTTCCACGCTGTGGACGAGCCGGTCTACGACCTGGTCAGCGTGAAGAAGGACGAGGGCTTTGTGGCCACTGCCACCACCGCCCTGCAGCCTGAGCTGAACCTGACCCAGACCACCGGCTTCAAGACCGAGTGCGTCACCCCGGAAGTCACCGACAAGGAGATCGACGCTGTGCTGGAGCGCCGCCGCGCCATGGCTGCTGAGCTGGTGCCTCACAAGGGTCCGGCCGTCAAGGGCAACATCGTCCACATCGACTACGAGGGCCTGCTGGAAGGCAAGCCTTTCAACGGCGGCGCCGCCCAGAACCAGACCCTGCAGCTGGGCAGCGGCCGGATGATCCCCGGCTTCGAGGAAGGCATCCTCGGCCACAAGGGCGGCGAGGAGTTCGACATCTTCGTTACCTTCCCGGCACGCTACCACGTCAAGGACCTGGCCGGCAAGCCCGTGGTCTTCAAAATCAAGCTGCACGACGTCTGCGTCCGCCAGCTGCCCGCTCTGAACAGTGATTTTGCCAAGAAGGCTGCCAATGTGGACACCATGGACGAGTTCCGCGCCCAGATCCGGCAGCAGCTCCACGACAACAAACACGCCGCTGCACTCAACCGCGCCAAGGACGCCATCCTCACCCAGCTGGCCGCAGCCGCTGAGGGCGAGCTGCCCAGCGTTCTCGTCGAGAGTGCCTATCAGCAGGAGATGGAGCAGATCCAGCAGCAGCTGCAGATGCAGCGCCTGAGCCTCGACCGCTACCTGAGCCAGATCCATCAGACCCGCGAGAGCTTCACTGCCGCTGTCCACACTGCTGCGGAGAAGAACACCCGCGCCCGGATGGCCCTGCTGCAGATCGCTCAGAACGAGAACCTCGTCCCCACTGAGGAGGACATCGACAAGACCCTGTCCGAGCGCGCTGAGCGCACCAAGAAGACCCTCGAGGAAATCAAGGCTGCGTCCAACATGGAGGCCATCCGCCGCAACGAGGGCATCCGCCGCGCTGCCGACTATGTCATCGAGCACTCCACCATCGAAGAAAAATAATTTATCCTGCTTTTGCGCCTGCACCACTGTGCAGGCGTTTTTTATTGTTCATTTTTTCTCTCTTGACTTTTTTTCTCTGCTGCGGTATTTTTAGGGTGAGAAATTCTATCCGAGCCGCAGCTGCGGCCCGGACGGATAAAGTAAAATCTTCTGCGGGACATTCCGCTCATCTATTTTATTGCGACAGGAGGTTTTCCTTATGAAAAAGTTTCTTCTCGCTCTTCTGACAGCTGTCACGGCGGCTGCATTCTTCTGCGGCGCGGCGGCATCTGTGGCCACTTACAGCGCCAGCTATGACGCACCGGCCGGCATCAACGCCATCGTGGTGCAGGACAACAGCGCTGCGGTCATTCTGCAGGCCGCCGACATCGACCACATCCGCGCCGATTACACCTACACCTCGAGCTACGCCTTTGAAAGCTCCAGGCTCTACGACTTCACGGTGGCGGGCAGCACCCTCACCGTGACCAAGACCCGGGAGCCCAACGCTTCCCTTGTCATCCAGAGCCAGGACACCCGCAGCTGCACCCTGACGCTGCAGATCCCCCGCCAGACGCTGGCAAACATCACCGTCAGCACCACCAACGACAGCATCACGCTGGACGGCATTTCGGCACAGACCGCCAGCCTCACCACCGACAATGGCCGCATCGAGGTGTCGAACTTCAATGGTTCCACCCTGAGCGGCACCACCCGCAACGGCAAGATCACCATGAGCGGCGTCACATCCCAGAATGTGGCCGCCACCATCCAGAACAGCGGCACCCTCAAGCTGGAAAACATCTCTGCCAACGTCTGCAACGCCAAGGTGCAGAACGGCAGCATCACCGGCTCTGTGATCGGCAGCGGCAGCTCTTACGGCTTTGAGCTTGCCGCAGGCGGCGGCAAGATCCGCGTCTCCGACGCCAACGACAAGAACTTCGTCTTCTTCGGCAAGGATACCCTGCAGCAGAATGCAGATGCCCCCAACAAGCTGAACCTCGCCACCAAGAACGGCGACGTTGAGGTCGAGTTCGTCCGTTAAAAGAACATTAAAAATGCCTGTGCAGCATCTGCCGCACAGGCATTTCTTTTTGTCCGGATACGGTCAGCTGAGCCAGTTGAAGCCCATGACCACCACGCCGAGGATAAAATGTTCATGCTTCTCCTTCCAGAATGGCATCCAGATTCTCATTTATAATGTCCATCGTCTCGAAGAACGCCTTTCGCTGTGCTTCATTGGTGTGTTCCAGCAGACGTGCGCCAAATTCCTCCTGCAAGGCCCGGCCCTGCTCAATGATGGGGCAGGCTTTTTCGGTGCAGCGCAGCAGGGTGCGGCGGCGGTCGCCGGGGTCAGCCTCGCGGACGAGGTAGCCCTCCTGCACCAGACGGTCTACGTTCACCGAGACGAGGTTTGCTTTCAGTTTGCGCACCTCCACCACGTCGCTGGCGGTCTGGTAGCCGGGGTTGTTGGCGAGGAACATCAGGATGTCAAAAGCCGTCTGGGGCAGATGGAGCTTCTGGCACAGGGGCTTGCAGAGGGCGGCGTAAGCCGCCGAGGTCTTCCGCCCGAATTCGATGCCCGGGGTATTCATGGGACGCCTCCTTGTGATTCAAAATTGTATCATTCAAATTTGAAGTGATGATAGCACAAAAACGCAGCAATTGTCAAGAGAAAAGGAGCGGCCCGCATCTTGCGGGCCGCTCCCTGTTTCCGTTTTCTTTACAGCATCATGATGAGCCGCGTGCCGAAGGCCGCCAGCCATGCTACGATGCACTGATTTGCCACCATGATAAGCGCCCACTTGCCGCCCAGCTCCCGCTTGACCGAGGCCACCGCCGCGATGCAGGGCGTATAGAGCAGGCAGAACACCAGCAGGGGTGCAGCCGCCGCCGGGGACAGCGCGGCGGCAAAGGCCGCAGAGGAGCCATAGAGGATGGTGAGGGTCGAAACGACGCTCTCCTTGGCCATAAAGCCGGTGATCAGGGCCGTAGACACCCGCCAGTCGGCAAAGCCCAGTGGCGCAAACAGCGGCGCGATACCGCTGGCCAGCCATGCAAGGATGCTCTGCTGCGGGTCAGCGGTGAGGCTGAGCCGCAGGTCGAAGCTCTGCAGGAACCAGATGATGATGGTCGCCACAAAGATGACCGTAAAGGCGCGCTGAAGGAAATCGCGGGCCTTTTCCCAGAGCAGCTGGACCACATTCTTGAGGCCGGGCAGGCGGTAGTTGGGCAGCTCCATCACAAAGGGGACGGCCTCGCCCTTAAAGACACTGCTCTTCAGCAGGATGGCCATCAGAATGCCCACCGCAATGCCGAGGAAATAGAGGCTGACCATCACCAGAGCCGCGTGCTCCGGGAAGAAGGCCGCCGCAAACAGGCTGTAGATGGGCAGCTTGGCCGAGCAGCTCATAAAGGGGGTGAGCAGGATGGTCATTTTGCGGTCGCGCTCCGAGGGCAGGGTGCGGCTGGCCATGACGCCGGGGACGGTGCAGCCGAAGCCGATGAGCATTGGCACGATGCTGCGCCCCGAGAGGCCGATGCGGCGGAGAAGCTTATCCATCACGAATGCCACGCGGGCCATGTATCCGGTATCCTCCAGCAGAGAGAGGAAGAAGAACAGGGTCACGATGATGGGCAGGAAGCTCAACACACTGCCCACACCGGTGAAGATGCCGTCGATGACCAGCGAGTGGACGGCTGCGTTGACGTTCCACGCCGTGAGGGTGGAGTCCACCGCGGCGGTCAGGGCATCAATGCCCACTTCCAGCAGGTTCTGGAGCGCCAGACCGATGACGCCGAAGGTGAGGTAGAACACCAGCGCCATGATGCCCACAAAGGCCGGGATGGCGGTATAGCAGCCCGTGAGGAACCGGTCGATCTGGGCCGAGCGGAGCTGCTCCTTGCTCTGGCGGGGCTTCACGACGGTCTGATCCACCAGCTGGTGGATGAAGTGGAACCGCATATCCGCGATGGCGGCGGCGCGGTCCAGACCCCGCTCCTGCTCCATCTGGACGATGATGTGCTCGATCATCTCTTTTTCGTTCTGGTCGAGCTTCAAGGCCGCCTCGATGCGCTGGTCGCCCTCCACGAGCTTTGTGGCTGCAAAGCGCACCGGGATGCCTGCGGCCCTGGCATGATCCTCGATCAGGTGGATGATGCCGTGGATGCAGCGGTGGACTGCGCCGCCGTGATCCTCCTCGCCGCAGAAATCCATCCGGCCCGGCCGCTCCTGATACTTTGCGACATGAAGCGCATGGTCCACCAGCTCGTCCACGCCCTCGTTCTTTGCCGCAGAGATCGGCACGACCGGGATGCCCAGCATGGCCTCCATCTTATTGATGCGGACAGTGCCGCCGTTGCCGCGCATCTCGTCCATCATGTTCAGCGCCAGCACCATCGGCGTATCCAGCTCCATGAGCTGCATGGTGAGGTACAGATTTCTCTCGATGTTGGTGGCGTCCACGATATTGATGATGCCCGTGGGCTTCTCGCCGATGATGAACTGCCGGGTCACGATCTCCTCGCTGGTATAGGGCGACATGGAGTAGATGCCGGGCAGGTCTGTGACCTCCGTATTCGGGTTATTCCGGATCGCACCGCTCTTGCGGTCCACCGTCACACCCGGGAAATTGCCGACGTGCTGGTTGGAGCCGGTGAGCTGGTTGAAGAGGGTCGTCTTGCCGCAGTTCTGGTTGCCCGCCAGCGCAAAGGTAAGGGTCGTGCCGTCGGGCAGAGGGTTCTCGCCCTTTTTGGTGTGGTAGCGTCCGCCTTCGCCGAGGCCCGGGTGCTCCACCGGCTTTTCACTTTCTGCCGCCGTCTTTCTCGCCGCCGGGGCTTTGGCCAGCGTGACCCCGATGCGGGCGGCATCGTCCAGCCGGAGGGTCAGCTCGTAGCCGTGGATGCTCAGCTCCATCGGGTCGCCCATGGGGGCAAATTTGACCAGCGTGACCTCCTCACCGGGGATCAGCCCCATATCCAGAAAATGCTGCCGCAGAGCGCCTTCGCCGCCCACGGTCCCGACCACGGCAGTCTCGCCGATGTTCAAATCTTTCAACGTCATACGGAATGTTCCTCTCGAGCACGTTTGTTAGTTTGCGTTAACAACAGTAATATAGGCTAACTTTCCGGCGTTGTCAAGAGAAACGGGGCTGTTCTGAACTGTTCTCTGAAAAAAATCATGCCGCCATCCTCGAATATCCGAAAAAGTGCAAAAAATAAGAGCCTGTACCCGGGAAGTACCCGCCGTACAGGCTCTTATCGTTTTTTATTCAGTTCGCGGTGTGGTAGCCGTCAGGATTCTTCTTCTGCCAGTTCCAGCTGTCGGCGCACATTTCCTCGATGCCGTACTCAGCCACCCAGCCCAGCTCGTTTTTGGCCTTGGTGGGGTCGGCATAGCACTCGGCGATGTCGCCGGGGCGGCGGGCATCGATGACGTAGGGGATGGGCTTGCCGCAGGCCTTCTCGAAGGCGTGGATGACATCCAGCACACTGTAACCCTTGCCGGTGCCGAGGTTGCAGATGAAGAGGCCGCAGTTCGTTTCCAGCTTCTTGATGGCGCAGACATGACCGCGGGCCAGGTCCACGACATGGATGTAGTCGCGGACGCCGGTGCCGTCGGGGGTGGGGTAGTCATTGCCGAAGACATGGACCTTTTCCAGCTTGCCCACAGCCACCTTGGCGATGTAGGGCATGAGGTTGTTGGGGATGCCGTTGGGGTCTTCGCCGATGAGGCCGGACTTGTGGGCGCCGATGGGGTTGAAGTAGCGCAGCAGAGCCACGTTCAGGGTGGGGTCAGCCTTGCAGACATCGGTGAGGATGCGCTCGGTCATGGCCTTGGTGGTGCCGTAGGGGTTGGTGGTGGCACCCACGGGGAAGTCCTCGGTGATCGGCACACTGGCGGGGTCGCCGTAGACAGTGGCGGAAGAGCTGAACACGAAGTTGTGGCAGTTGTGCTTGCGCATCACATCCAGGATGACCAGCGTGCAGTTGAGGTTATTGTAGTAGTATTCGATGGGCTTGGACACGCTCTCGCCGACGGCCTTATAGGCTGCGAACTGGATGACCGCCGTGATGTCGGGACACTCGGCGAAGATCTTCTCCACATCCTCGTGTTTGGTCATATCGGCCTGATAGAAGCGGAAGTCCTTGCCGGTGATCTGCTTGACGCGGTCGAGGACCACAGGGGATGCATTATAGTAATTGTCCGCCACGACGACGTCGTAGCCGGCATTCAGAAGCTCGATGCAGGTGTGGCTGCCGATGTAGCCTGCGCCGCCGGAAACCAAAATAGCCATGTCCAGTACCTCTCTTGTTCCAAATGTTGCTTCGCACAGAACCCTTGTGCTCTGTCTGCCTAAAGGATACCGCTTTTTGCACCGAGAATCAAGTACCGGCTCTTTTATTAAAATGAATTTTTGTTGCATCTTTTCGGCCAGTCTGATGAACTGCAAAGATTTTTAGTCCGCAAGGCATGGAGAGGACACCCAAAAAACAGCAAAAGACAGCTCCCGCAAGAGAGCTGCCCTTTGCTGCGGCTGATATTTGCTTACAAACGGCCGCACTGACGGCCGGTGAAGAAGCGGAGCGTAGTGTTGGCCCGGAAGACTTTGCCTGCCCGCAGCACCGTCGTCGGGAACTCCGGGTGAGAGGGGCTGCAGGGGAAGTGCTGGGTCTCAAGGGCAAAGCCGCCGTACTTTTCCAGCGGGACGCCGCCCTTGCCGGGGGAGGGGCAGTTCTGCAGGAAGTTGCCGGTGTAGAGCTGGATGCCCGGCTGGGTGGTGTACATCTTCATGCTGATGCCGGTCTTGTCGCTGGACGCCCAGGCGCAGAGGCTCTGGCTGGCACCCCGGGGCCGGTCGAGGACATAGCAGTGGTCGAAGCCGCCGCCCGCCATGGTGGTCTGGTAGAAGCCGGTGTCGAGGTCGCGTCCCAGAGGCTTTCCGGTGCGGAAGTCCATCGGCGTACCGTCCACAGGCAGGATCTTGCCCGTGGGGCAGGTCTCATTATTGCCCTCGAGGTAGTTGGAAGCGTAAATGCGGAGCTTCTGGCCCAGCACATTGCCGCCGCCGTCGAGGTTGAAGTAGGTGTGGTTGGTCAGGTTGATGATGGTGTCCTCGTCGGTGGACACACGGTAGTCCATCCGCAGGGTGTTGTCCGGCGTAAGGATATACCGCACACTGACCTTCAGATTTCCGGGGAAACCGTCTTCGCCCGCCGGGCTTTCGGTCTCCATCAAAAGGGTGTCGCCGAACATCTTCACATCGTAAATTTTGCGGGGGAAGGTGCCGTGCAGGTGATTTTTGCCATTGTTGGCTTCCAGCTTGTAGGTCTTGCCGCTGAGAGAAAATTCCGCATTTTCAATGCGGTTGGCGTACCGGCCCACAAACGCACCGCAGCAGGTGCTGCCGGATGAGTTGAAATCCGCCTCATAGTCGGCGAGGGTGTCGTGTCCGACGACCACATCCACCGGACCCGTTTTTGTAGGGACGAAGAGATTTTTGATCACACAGCCATAGTTCAGCACGCTGACCTCAAGTCCACCGGGATTGGAGATGATGTATTCATCCACCTTATCGCCGTTTTTGGTCACACCAAAGGGCTTGGAGCGGAACTGTGCCATAAGGCTCGCCTCCTTCTTCATTATTTTCGGTCAGGGCAGCGCAGCCCCAACCTCGTCCATAATTATGATTATAGCACAGTTTTCCAGACTTGTGTGAGAATGCTTTTAGATTTATCTTCCAAAATTTCGAGAGATTTTTTGGACATATTGTAGAATAGGGGGCAGCCGAAGGCTTTGACTGGGGGGGTGTTCTCCGCCAGATGCTCTGCCGGGAAGCGCTTGTCCAGCTCCCGCTATCGGGGATAGCAGGGCACTACTGCTTGCGCAACTGTACGCTTCCAGCGGGCAGCTCAGTGCTGACCGACACGCCAGTGGCTCCCCCTATGGGGGAGCTGTCACGCCTGCGGCGTGACTGAGAGGGCTAGCCCCCAAAAAAGAAACCGCCGCACGGTGACTGTGCAGCGGTTCCGGGGCAGATACTTATTCTATATGGTTCTATGTGGGCTCAGAAAGCCCGGGCCACGGTGGGCGGCTTATTTTTCGTAGATGACGATTATGTAGCAGTAGGTGTCATCGCCGTCCTGCACACGGTGGACGGCCACCTTTACGCCCGTCCAGTCCCGAGAACCGTCGGAGTAAACACTCACGCCATTCCAGGAGTTATGAATCACATAGGCAGCCTGGGTGATGGCACTGCCCGCCGACTCGGGCATTTTTGCCGCATAAAACCGCACGTTGACGCTGGTGCTGTAATCATTCAGCGCATTTTTCAGCATGGCAACACCGTCAGCGCTGGAGTCGTAGAAATACTCGTTCGCAACTCTGTTGGCCAGATAACCGGTAGAGTTGAACCATTTTTCCTTGTTTGCCCGGAAGTCCGCATCGATCTTCTCAAAGACAGCCGGGGAGACATCGTAGGTCACCTTCATGTCAGGTTTTCCCATCTGGCCCCGGAGATAATCTCCGTAGGCCTTTTCCATGGCACGCTCGGTCACCTTGCCGCCGCAGCCGGTAAGCAGGGTCAGTGCCATCATGGCCGCAAGGGCCAGAGACAGGATACGGTTGAGTCGTTTCATAGTATGATTCCTCCCTATAATATAGCGGTGTTCAAACGAAACATCGACACCTTTTTCCTATTGTACCCCCCCCCCCCTACCTTGTCAATAGGTTATCGCTGAATGTTCCCGCCACTGACATGATTCTACCCAGAACGGCGCCGGGCTGGGCCTTCCGGGCGCCCCCCGGCAGGCCCAGCCCAAAAAAGAAACCGCCGCACATCAGACTGTGCAGCGGTTTCGGAGTAGATACTATTGTTATGCAGACTCAGGTCTCCGGCTGAGCCTCGGCGGCGTTCGACTGCGCGATATACTCGGCAGCATCATCGGGGATGTCGTCCATCCCGTCGTCACCCACATCGACCACCAGCGGCGGCTTCTTGAAGAGGATGTCGTAGAGGATGGGGACGATGTACAGGGTCATCAGGGTGGCATAGCTCAGGCCGCAGATGATGACGATGGCCATGCCGCTCATGAGCTGGCTCGCCATATCGTTGCTGAACACCATCTGCAGCATGGCCAGAACAGTGGTCAGAGTGGTCATCAGGATAGGACGCATACGGGTCTTGCCGGTGGCGACAAGGGCCGCACGGCGCTCCAGACCGCCCAGACGCAGCTGGTTGGCGTAGTCCACGAAGACGATGCCGTTGTTGACGACGGTACCCATCAGGACGATGAATCCCATCAGGGAGATCATGGTCAGCTGCTGGCCGGTGACCAGCATACCCAGCAGGCCGCCGGTGAAGGCCAGCGGCACCGTGAACAGGACGATGAAGGGGGACAGCAGGCTCTGGAACTGCGCCACCATGACCAGATAGACGAAGGGCAGGGCCAGAGCCATCCACTGCACCATCTCGTCGACCATCAGGTTGACGGTGGAGGACTCGCCGCCCAGCGAGAAGGAGCAGCCCTCGGGCATCTCATCGGAGAGAGCGAAGTCGTCCAGCGTCTTCTGGAGCACACGGGACTGGACCGTGGTGTTGTAGCCGTCCAGCGTGTCGGCAGACACCGTGATGTAGCGGGTCTGGTTCTCGCTGGTGATAGAGTCGGGGGCGGTGCCGGTGGACCAGGTAGCGATGTCACCCAGCGTACAGGTGCCGGTGGTGATGGCGCCGGTGGCGTCCATGACGCTGGTGGTGAAGGTCATGTCCATCATGTTTTCCTTGGTCACAGGGTCAAGATTATCGCTGATCTGGACTTTCATGGTGGAGCCGTCTACCGTGACGGGCGTCTCCGCCGTGGTGGTGGTGGTGAGCTTGGCGGCGATCTGCTGGTAGACCTGCGCAACCGTCAGGCCATAGGCGCGGACCTTGTCGCGGTCGATGTCCAGATTGATGGTCGCATCGCCCTGACCGAGGCCGGTGGCGGCGTTGGCGAAGCCCTCGGTATCGTTGACCATCTGGACGACCTTATCGCCCAGTGCGGTAATGGTATCGGCGTCAGGGCCGTAGATCTTGACAGAGAGGCCGCTGCTCAGCTGGCTGGTCAGGTCCTGCATACCGCTGATCTCGACGGTGCCGGTGCAGTTCTCGACGCTGGCCACCGCATCGTTCAGGGCCTGCTCCACAGCGGCGATCCGGGTAGAGGACAGTGACTCGTCCAGCATGACGTTGAACTGGTAGCTGCCGTAGCTGTTGGCGGCGCTCAGCAGGTCGGTGATAGCGCTGGGCAGGCCCAGCTGGCCGATGTCGATGCCGGCCACAGTGGTATCGGTGGTGACGCCCACCTCTTTCACGCCGTCTACGGCCATGACGGCCTCGACGACCTGTCCGGCCACACCGTAGGATTCCTCTTTGGTCAGGCCGTCGTCGGTGGAGAGGGCGATGGTGGCCTCATTGCTGGAAATTTCGGGCAGAAGGACGACGCCCATGGAGAAGACCTTCCAGCCGCAGAAGGCCAGCAGCACGACAGCGGCCAGCAGCGGCAGAGCGCGGTGCTTCAGGCACCACTCGAGGCTGTGGGCATACTTATCCTGGATCTTTTCGAACCAGACCAGACGCTTCGGCTCAGCCTTTTTCAGGACAGTGGAAGCAGCGGCAGGCACGACGGTGATGGCTACGATGAGAGAGGCCATCAGGCAGTAGCCGATGCACATGGACATGGGCTGCAGCAGGCTGCGCACCGTACCGGAGGCGAACACCACCGGCAGGAAGACGCAGACCGAGGTGAGGGTGGAGGCCACCACCGACATTCCCACCTGACGAGCGCCCTGCACGGCGGCGCGGGCCGCCGGTACGCCCCGGCCCCGCAGACGGTAGATGTTCTCGATGACGACCACCGAGTTGTCCACCAGCATACCGACACCCAGCGACAGGCCCGCCAGCGTCATGATGTTCATGTCGAGGCCGGTGAAGTACATCAGCACGACGGCGAACAGGACGGACAGCGGGATGCTGACGCCGACCACGAGGGTGGGCTTGATGTCCTTCAGGAAGATGGCCAGCACGATGATGGCCAGCGCAGCGCCCACCAGCATACTGCTGATGATACTGTTGACGATGATGGTGATGTAGTTGCCCTGGTTGGACAGGACGACGACGTGAAGGTCAGAATACTGGGCCTGCAGCTCCTTGAAGGCATTCAGGCAGCCGTCCGAGACGCTGCTGGCGCTGGAATTGGCGTTGCGGAAAATTTTCAGCACCACGGCCCGCTCCCCGTTCAGGCGGGTGTAGCTGGCCTCGGCGTTGTCGATGACGGCCACGTCGGCCACGTCGGAGAGGCGGACATCGCCGAAGCCATCGACGTGGAGCAGAAGTGCGCCCTCGATGTCCGAAACGCTGTCGTACTCTTCGCCGACCTTCAGCAGCCAGGACTCGCCGCTCTTATCGGCAACATAGCCGGCAGGCATCGAGAAGTTCTGGGCGTAGATAAGCTGGGCGAGGGTCTTGATGTCCAGCTGCTTGGCCACATCGGCGCTGGCAAGGGCCTTTTCCTTGGTCTCCTCGTAGAGCTGCTTGGCGTCTTCCAGCTGGTTTTCGTAGTCCTTCAGCTTCTCCCGGGCCTCGGTGAACTGCATATAGGCGCTGAGCTGCTGGCTGGAATAGTTGCCCAGAGCGACGGAGAACTGGTTCATCAGGCCGGGGACATTGTCCATAGCTTTGATGACCTCGTCCAGAGTCTTATAGATGGTGCTCAGGCTGTTGGAGACTTCCAGCTCGTCGGCAAGGTCGGAGACGGTGCCGTCGCTGGTACCCAGACGGCCCTGCAGCTCCTGCAGAGCGGCGGTGAGCTTATCGGTGATGTCGCGCAGCTCGCCGACGATCTCGATGAGGGAGTCGATGTCCCGCATACCGGTCTGGTTGAACTGGTCCACGACCCGCTGCAGGCCGTCGCGGACGTCGATGAGGGCCTGCTGGATCTCCGGCTCATTGACCACGCCGATGAGCTGGTTGATGCTGCTCAGCAAAGCCTGCGCCTGGTCGCGCACGACGGTGACGGCGTCGGCCACCTCAGTACCCATCTGGGCCATGACGGTGTCAGAGACCGTGTCACCAAAGTTTTTCAGCTGTTTTTCGTACTCGGCACGGCCTGCGGCGATCTGTGCCTCGGCGTCATCGAGCTGGGCGCGGGCGTCGGCCAGCTGGGTGTCGATGAGCTCCAGCAGGCGGGCGTTCACTTCGTCTATCTTATCCTGATTCAGCTGCACCTGCACCATCTTTTCGATGAGGCCGTTGGCCGACACGCTGGAAACGCCGCTGGTGCGGCCCACATAAGGCACGAGGGTGTTATCCACGAAGTCCGACAGATCGTAGACATCGCTGCCCTCCCGGCTGACAGCCACCGTCATAAAGGCGTTCATGTTCAGGCTGTACTCGATGATGGAGGGGGTCAGACAGGTGCCGGGCAGACTGGACGCGGTCTGGTCCACCTTGTTGGAGGTCTTGACCATCGCGCTGTTCATGTCGGTGCCTTCGGCGAATTTCATGAGCAGAAGGCTGTAGTTTTCTGCCGAGGTCGCCGTGATGCTCTCGACGCCGGACACTGTACCCAGCGCGTTCTCCATCACATCGGAGACTTCTGACTCCACACGCTCCGGGCTGGCACCGGGGTAGACGGTGACCACCATAAGGTATGGCGTGCTGATGTCGGGCAGAAGGTTCGTCTGCAGGTTCGTGATGGACACGAAGCCCAGCAGCAGGACCATGATGACCGCAACAAGGATGGTGAACGGCTTTTTGACACTGAATTTTTCCATGATTTCCTATCCATTTCTTTTTTATGCCGCCGCGCGGCAAAAGGTACGCCGCAACCACGGCAGCACCCTCTGAACGCTTCTTATCGTTCCTATTATACACGAGGGAATCTCCCTTGCAATAGTCCTGAAGTTAATATTTAACAAAACTTTCCTTAATCCACCTTTGTTTAGGAAGTCAATGGGAAGATCCCGGCTACTTTCTTGCCATATTTCGTGGAAATACGGGCCGGATTATGCTATACTAGAATGCAGAATGGAATTTTATCGCAATTTCAGGCACAGCGCCTATCCAAGCTGCATAAGGCCCATGTTCCGGGCTTATATACGTTCGATACGACCCCAAAGAGGAATGCTATGAAGAAAGTTATATCCGTCCGTTTCAAGGACAACGGCAAGACCTATTATTTTGACCCCGCAGACACCCCCATCAAGACCGGCGACTATGTTATCGTCGAGACGGCCCGGGGCGTGGAGTGCGGCGAAGTGGTGCAGGGCGTGAAGGAGATCGCCGACTCCGCTGTCCCCAAGGCCCTCAAGCCCATCACCCGGATGGCCGACAGCGTGGACGTGCGCCGGATGCGCCAGAACCGTGAGGACGAGAAGCGCGCCTACCACACCTGCCAGGAGTGCATCGCCCGCCACGGGCTGGAAATGAAGCTGGTGGAGGCCGAATACACCCTCGACCGCTCCAAGATCATGTTCTATTTCACCGCCGATGGCCGCGTGGACTTCCGTGAGCTGGTCAAGGACCTGGCCGGCATCTTCCACACCCGCATCGAGCTGCGCCAGATCGGCGTGCGCGACGAGAGCAAGATGATAGGCGGTCTGGGCATCTGCGGCCAGCCCTTCTGCTGCAGCCGCTTCCTGAAAGACTTTCAGCCCGTCTCCATCAAGATGGCAAAAGAGCAGGGTCTTTCCCTTAACCCGACCAAGATCAGTGGTGCCTGCGGCCGCCTGATGTGCTGCCTGGCCTACGAGGAGAGCGCCTACGAGTACCTGAACAGCATCATGCCCATGGTGGGCAGCACCGTCCGCACGCCGGACGGCCTCGGCACCGTGCTCGAGGTCAACCCCATCTCCGGCTATCTGCGGGTGCGCTGCGGCACCGAGGCCTTCGCGCCCCGGTACTATAAGGTGAGCGTCTGCGAGTATATCTCCGGCGGCAAGCGCGCACCCCGCCGCCCCGACCCGGACGACGATTATTCCGGCGTGCGCAATCCCGCCCCGGTGGTGGCTTCGGCCAACGCCGACGGCACCTCGTCCTGCCCCGGCTGCGGCAGAAAAGATAAAAAATAAGAGGCTGGAACTGGCGGGGGCTCTGAACGGTTAGTCTGTTAAAGCTAACTTTGCTTCGTGATTTTCGCCAAAAAACCTCTTCAAATTTCTCCAAAAGTTAGCCCGTGCTTTTGTGCAACCCACCAAAAAACGAAAAATTGCTTTTGGGTGGGTACGGTTAGTCTTGCCTTTTTGAAACGGCTTTGTTAAAATGCAGTCAAGGATACGATTTCCGAGGGGTCTGCCAGAGCCGTGCAGGGGCAGATTTCTTCATAAATACTGAGCACGGGGAGATAAAGGAGAGTTCTATTATGGCACACAAGGTTTCTGACGCATGTGTTGGCTGCGGCGCTTGCGAGGGCGCTTGCCCCGTTGGTGCAGTCGCTGTTGAGAACGGCGTTGCAGTTGTGAACGCAGACGCTTGCATCGATTGCGGCGCTTGCGAGGGCGCTTGCCCCACCGGTGCTATCACCGCTGAGTAATTTTTAGCAGATAGCGCGCGAATAACGCATCAAAAGCAGCAGACCTGCCAGGCGGGTCTGCTGCTTTTCTTTCTTGCATAATTTTTTCATCTTTCGGGACACAATATTTTGTCGGAGGATTTCGGCTGGGCGTATGGAACATTCTACCGAGATTTTGTATAATAAAACAGAAGTATACTGCTCCGCCGTCCACCGGTTCGGCTCGGACGCGCTTTTGCTGGCCCGCTTCTGCGAGCCGCGGCGCAGCCAGAAGGCGGCAGACCTGTGCTCCGGCTGCGGCATCGTGAGCCTTGAGTGGCACGACCGGGGCCATCGCGGCCCCTGCGCCGCCGTGGAATTGCAGCCCGAGGCCAGTGCGCTCTTACAGGAGGCTGTGGCCGCGCAGGGCATCGAGCACATCACGCCCTATCTCGCCGACCTGCGCACCTTCCGGGAAGGGGAGGGCCAGTTCGATGTCTGCGCCTGCAACCCGCCCTACTTTACCGCCGGGCCGCAGAGCACCGACGCGGGCCGTGCTACGGCCCGCCACGAGACAGACTGCACCCTCGAGGATGTCTGCGCCTGTGGTTTCCGCCTGCTGAAGGACGGCGGAAAGCTTTCCCTCTGCCATCGGCCCGAGCGTCTGGCCGAGGTGCTGGCTGTGCTGCGGGCGCACCGCCTCGAGCCGAAGCGTCTGGCCTTTGTGAAGAATAAGCCTGACGCCGCGCCGTGGCTTTTTCTTGTAGAAGCCCAGAAAAACCGCCGCACCGGCCTGCGCATCGAACCGGATGTGCTCATCACCGCCGGGGCAGCGATGTACGGAGAAGTAAAATAACAACATCAGGGAGGTCAATCATGGCCGGTATTCTTTATATCGTGGCAACCCCCATCGGCAATCTGGACGACATGCCGCCCCGCGTGGCCGCCACCTTCGGCGCGGCGGACTTCGTGGCCGCCGAGGACACCCGCGTGACCATGCGGCTGCTGAACTATCTGGGCCTGAAAAAGCCGATGGTCAGCTACTACGAGCACGCATTGCAGAAGGGCGAGGGCATCCTGCGCCGCATTGAGGCGGGCGAGAACTGCGCCCTCTGCTCGGACGCCGGAATGCCCTGCGTCTCTGACCCGGGCGAGGTCATCGTGCGGGACGCGCTGGCCCGGGGCATCAAAGTCGTGCCTGTCCCGGCGGCGTCCGCCTGCGTGACGGCGCTGGCCGTCTCGGGCCAGGACACCTCCCGCTGGGTGTTCGAGGGCTTCCTGCCTGTGAACCGGAAGCAGAAGAAAGAGCGTCTTGCTGAGCTTCTGGGTGAAAAGCGGACCGTCATCTTCTACGAAGCACCCCACAAGCTGCGCACGACGCTGGACGACCTCGTGAACGCCTTCGGCCCGGAGCGGAGCATCACCCTCTGCCGTGAGCTGACCAAGCTCCACGAAGAGATCTGGAAGACCACCCTCGGGGAGGCGCAGGCCCACTACGCCGCCAACGAGCCGAGAGGCGAGTATGTTCTGGTCATGGCCGGTGCGCCGGCTTCCACAGAGCCGGAAGCAGAAATGACTCTCGAGCAGGCCGCACAGCGCGCCCTCGAGCTGACCGGACAGGGCTTCGGCCCCACTGCCGCCGCCAAGGCTGCAGCCCAGGGGACGCCCTACTCCAAGAGCGAAGTGTATAAAGTACTGCTGACCATCCAGCAGCGCGACCCGGAATAAAATTTGAGGAGGATCCTTTTCCCGTGACGAAACTTCTGATTTTGAGCGACAGCCATAACAGCCGCCTGGCCATCGAAAACATTCTGGCTGCCGAGGCGGACAGCATCGACGCGCTCATCTTTCTGGGCGACGGCCTGCGCGACCTCGAGCAGGCGCTCACCTTTTACCCCTCTCTGCGGGCCTATGCTGTAGCCGGAAACTGCGATTTCGGTGCGCTGGAGCCGCTGGACGGGCTTGCCGCCTTTGACGGGGTGGTCGTCTTCTACACCCACGGCCATATGTACGGGGTGAAATACGACCTCGACACGCTGGCTGATGCAGCCGCAGCCCGGGGCGCGAACGTCGCCCTCTTCGGTCACACCCACATCCCGGTGGCAGAAGAGCGGGGCGGGGTGTTCCTGTTCAACCCCGGTTCCTGCGGCCGGTGCTATACCGGCCCCAACACCTACGGCATCCTGACCCTTGCCGACGGCAAGGTGGTCAGCCACGAGCACAAAGAGGTACCCAAAGCATGAGCATCAACGAGGTGCGCTGGCTGTCCGAGTGCGGCAGCACCAACGCTTACGCAAAAGAGCATTTTGAAGAGTTCGGCCCGGTGGGCGCGGTATACACCACCAATCAGACCGCAGGCCGGGGCCGTCTTGGCCGCAGCTGGGTGAACGCCGAGGGCCGCGCCCTCTATTATACGGCGGTCATCCGGGAGCCGCTGGCCCAGCCTGCCACCCTGCCGCTGCTGGCAAGCCTTGCCGTCCGCGATCAGCTGGCCCAGCGCTACGGCGTGGACTGCCGGATAAAATGGCCCAATGACCTGCTGCTGAACGGCAAAAAGATCGTGGGCATCCTCTGCGAGAGCGTCAGCTACGGCTACCAGATGCAGGGCCGGGGCATCGTCTGCGGCATCGGCATCAATCTGGCACAGCCCCAGAGCTATTTCGACGCCGCAAACCTGCCCAACGGCACCTCCCTCGAGCTGCAGGGCGCGAAAGTGGACCTTGCCGCCGACCCCCAGTGGCTGGCCGAGGCGCTGACGGACTTCGGCTTTGACCGTCCGCTCTACACCTTCGCGCGGGAGGGCTTCGCTCCCTTCCGGGACGAGTACAAGGCGGCCTGCGTCAACCTGGGCCGCCATGTCACCTTCGATCTGCCGGGCAGCGGCACAGGCAGCGGCATAGCCATCGACGTGGACGCCGACGGCCAGCTCATCGTCCGCACCGACAGCGGCGAGGAGAAGGTCTTCACCGGCGAAGTCTCCGTCCACGGCATCTACGGAGCCGTATAATTTTTCCAGCATTCCAGCGCCTCTGCAGGCCGTCCGGCCCCGGGGGCGCTTTTCTTTCTCCCTGCGAAGTTTGTGGAAAACCCGGGTTTTCCCACGGTTTTCCACACATGGTTTTTGCCGGGCAGCGTTTGTGGAAAACTCCTGTGCCAAAAATTCCAGAGGGGAGAGGCGCTTTTGCCCCAAGCGCGAAACGCCGCAGAAAATAAATTTTGGGCCTCGACTTTCTTTTCAAAAAAAGGCGCTGTGACCTCTTTTCTCCCCAGATTTTCCCTCTTTTCCCGTTTTAGAATACATCGTGTATAACCCAAAGCTCAATTTTCTGTGGAAAACTCGGTGGAAAAAGTGGAAAACACTGTGGGAAACCCCGCTTCTTTTTCACAAAATCGGTGGAAAACCCAGTGGAAAAAGTTAAAAAATCATTCCAGATGGGATACTCTTCCGATAACGCACCAAAATGGAACCCCGCACTTCCCACGGATTTTCTTGAATGGGCCGGGCAAACATGATACAATGAAAAACAGAAAACGGCCCCGGACATGGGCCGCAAAAATTCTTTTCACGGAGGCTTCTGTCTATGAACTGGATCTCCCGCCTTGAGCGGAAATACGGCCGCTTTTGCATCCCCAACCTCATCTCTATCATCGTAGGCGGACAGATCTTAGTCTACGCCATCGAGCTGTTCGTCAACCAATTCATCTCAGTCTATCTCGGCCTGAGCCGGAGCCTGCTGCTGATGGGGCAGGTGTGGCGGCTCATCACCTTCGTCTTTATCCCATTTTCGGGGGGTGGGCCGCTGAGCGTCATCCTCGGCATCTACTTCACATGGTTCATCGGCACGGCGCTGGAAAAGGAGTGGGGCGATTTCCGCTTCAACCTCTACTTCCTTCTGGGGATGATCGGCACCGCGCTGGGCTGTCTCGTCACCGGCATCCCCGCCGACACCTACTGCTTGTCGCTGTCGCTGCTGCTGGCTTTCGCCATGCTCTATCCCGAGGTGCAGGTGTTGCTGTTCTTCGTCATCCCGGTAAGGGTGAAGTATTTCGGCCTGTTTGCCGCTGCCATGTGGCTGTTCAGCTTCCTGACTGCCGGGTGGCTGTATAAGGTGAGCTATCTGCTGAGTATGCTGGGGTTTGTGCTCTTCTTTGGGCCGCAGGCACTGCGCAGCGTCCGGGCGTGGATACGCCGGGAGCAGTGGAAGCGGAAGAACCGGAGGTGAGCCGCAGATGATGATAGACCGCCTTGCGGGCAACGCAGCCCTGAAAGACAGCGTCCGCCTGATGCTGGGCAGCCGCCGCCTGACCCACAGCGTGTTATTGGTGGGCGAGACGGGCCTGGGCGCGGGCTACGCGGCCCGGTGCGTGGCGGCAGACTATCTTTACCCGGCAGGCGGCGCGCCTGCCGAGGCCCTTCTGCGGGGCGAATGCTGCCGTGCCGTGGGCAAAGCCGGCGACCGCGACAGCGGCCGCATCGAGACCGGCGTGGTGCGGGAAGCCATCTCCGTCACCGGCATGGGCTCGGGCGGGCGGTATCTCGTCAGTCAGGTCAAGGCCATGCGCACCGAAATTTTCAATACCAGCCTCTCCGCCGAGGGCCGCGCCGTCCTGCTCTACCATGTGGAGCGGATGAACGAGGAATCCGCCAACGCCCTGCTGAAGGTGATGGAGGAGCCGCCGGAAGGCGTGCTCTTCCTGCTGACGGCAGATTCGCTGGCCGGTGTGCTGCCCACCATCCGCAGCCGCTGCGTCAGCTTCGCCGTGGCCCCGGTCAGCCCCGAGGAATGCGCCCGGTGGTGCATCGGGCAGGGGGTGGACAAAAAGCAGGCCCGGCTCTACAGTGAGCTGTTCGACGGCCACATCGGCACAGTGCTCGCCGCCGCCCGGGACGACGCCCGCCGGGAACAGGTGGAAAAGGCCCTGACGCTGGCCAAGGCCGCTGCGGCTCAGGACAGCTATGCCGCCGCCGTCCTGCTGGCCGGATACGAAAAGGACAAGGCCGCAGCAGCGGCCCTGCTGGGCGATTTCCGGGCCGTGGCCGCCGCCGGGCTCCGGGGGTGCGCCAGCACCCCTCTGACGGCTGACGCCGCCCGCCGCGCCCTCTCGCTGGCCGATGCGGCCATTCAGCGGCTCGCCGCGCAGGTGAACCCCAAGATCACCCTTTCCGTTCTTGCAGCGAAGCTTGGATAAAGCAAAAGCTCCCCTTCCGGGGAGCTTTTGCGATTGCTATTTGATTCGATTATCTTCTGCGGGACCGACTCCGCCGCCGCAGGTTCAGCGAACCGCCGCCGGCCACCATCGTCAGGAAGCCCAGCACGATGAGGATGCCGATGAGCGCGGCCATGAGAAGAAGGGTCGTTTTGGCGTCGTTGCGAAAGTCAGACACATATTCTTTGTGGGTCACGAGGTCCACCGTTCCCATCTCGTAGCCGTCGAGGTAGACGGTGGCCGTACCCAGCACAGCGCCCTCCTTGACGGTGGCCGAAGTGCTCTCCGGCACCGAGAACTCGAAGGTCACTTCATCGTCGGCGTGGCCGTAGCCGCTGAGGCCGCTGGCGGCGTAGAGCTCCACGGCTTCCTCCGTGCGGCACTTGGTCAGCGGGATGGTGGTGAGCACCGTCTCCGTGTCCACCAGCTGACGGTCAGAAAAGCTCGAGAAAGCCCAGTCCAGGATCTCCGCGCACTCGCGGTAGATGTTGTTCATATCACTGCCCAGCACCACGAGGCCGTAGATGTGGCCGTCCTGCTGGGCAAAGGTGACGAAGCACCGGCCTGCGAGGGTAGTAAAGCCGGTCTTCATGCCCCGGACATAGTCGCGGTGATAGGCATACTCCGGGTCCAGCATGAGGTTGGTGGACTTGATGATCCGCTCGTTCTGGTGCAGGTTCGTGGCGGGCAGCGTATAGGTGAGGGTGTTCGCGGCCTGCATATAGGTCTCGTTGGCGTAGCAGGCAGCGGCAATTTTTGCAAGGTCCTCTGCCGTGGAGACGTTGCCGTAGTCGTACAGGCCGTGGACGCAGGAGAAGGTGGTATCCGTGCAGCCCAGCTCCTTGGCGCGGGCGTTCATCTGGGCCACAAAGGCCGTCAGGTCGCCGCCCGAGACGTCGCTGGCGATGACGCTGGCCGCGTCGTTGGCACTGGCCACCAGCAGACCGTAGAGCAGGTCGATGCGGCGCACCGTCTCGCCGATGCGGAGGTTCATGGTGGAGCCGTTGGCGTTCTGGATGTCCTTGAACTCCTGGGTCAGGCTGGTGGGAATGGTGATCTCAGCGTTCATGTCCTTGCCGCTCTCGAGGAAGAGCAGAGCCGTCATCATCTTGGTGAGGCTGGCGATGTAGCGCTGCTGGTCGGAGTTCTGCCTGAGGATGGGCTTGCCGGTATCCAGATTGAAGAGATAGACCGACTCGGTGTCGCTGGCCGTCTGGATGGGCATCTGATAAGCGGCAGACCCGGGCAGGGCGGCGCAGACCATCAGCACCAGCGTGAGCAGCAGCGCCGTGCTCCGGCGCAGGAAGATGGATCGATTCATAGGCTTGTCCTCCTTAACATTCAAACATCAGCCAAACACTTTGTGCCAGAATGCACTCAGCCCGTGCTTCTCGGGTTCAGCCTCGGGCTTTGCCGGGGCGGGGTGCAGTTCGGGGCTGGTAAAGGCCCAGTCGAACAGCTCTGCCGCCTCCCGGAAGATATTCTGGGAGTTCGAGCCCAAGATGACCAGCCCGTACGTATGGCCGTCCTGCCGGGCAAAGGTGACGAAGCACCGCCCGGCCCGGGTGGTGAAGCCGGTCTTCATGCCGTGGGCATCGCTGCGGTAATAGCCGCTGCCGGGCTGCAAAAGCTTGTTGGTGGTCTTGACCGTCCGGGCCGGATGCAGGTTGGTGGCGGGCAGTTCATAGGACACCGTGTCCGCTATCTGGCGGTAGGTCGGGTTCGCATAGCAGGCCAGCGCGATCTTCGCCATATCGCGGGCCGTGGAGTAGTTGCCGCCGTCGTAGAGGCCGTGGGGGCAGGTGAAATGGGTGGCCTTACAGCCCAGCTGGCTGGCCCGGACGTTCATCTGAGCCGCGAAGGCGGCCAGACTGCCGGAGGTATCGACGGCCAGCACGCTGGCCGCGTCGTTGGCGCTGGGCAGGAGCATGGCGTACATCATATCGATGCGGCGCACCGTCTCGCCGGCCTGCAGGCCGATGGTGTGGCCCCGGTTGGCCCGGATGGACTGAAGCTCCGGCGTGAGGCTGGCCGGGATGGTGATACTGGCATTGAGGTCGGTGCCGCTTTCCAGCACGAGAAGGGCCGTCATCATCTTGGTCAGGCTGGCAACGCAGCGGGGAAGGTCGGGGTTCTGCTCCACGAGAGCTTCGCCGGTGTCGGCATCGAAGAGGTAGATGGATTCCTGCGGGTAGGCTGCCTGAATGGGCATCGCGTAGACGGCAAAACCGGACAGCGCCGCTGTAGTCATGAATGCAGCGGTCAGGACCATAGCCAGAAACCGCCGCGCAAAGGGATGAAACTGCATAAATTGATACTCCTTCGGAAGCTTGGGGGCTTCCTTGCTCCGACAATAAGAGCTATAATAAAGAATACCATAAATGAAGCAAAAGAGAAAGGTGGTTTTTCAACAATGATGCTCTCCTTTGGTGGAAAAATGCCCCGGGATGAGGGCGCTGTCTTTGTGGCGGCGAATGCGACGGTGCTGGGCGACGTGACACTGGGCAGGGGCGTGAATATCTGGTACGGGGCTGTACTGCGGGCCGACGAGGGCGCGCTGATCCTGGGTGAGAACAGCAACGTGCAGGACAACGCCGTGCTCCACTGCGACCCCGGCGGGCAGGTCGTTCTGGGCAAAAACGTCACAGTAGGCCACAGCGCCCTCGTCCACGGCTGCACGGTGGGGGACAACAGCCTCATCGGGATGCATGCCACCATCCTCAATCACGCTGTCGTGGGCAAAAACTGCATCATCGGGGCCGGGGCGCTGGTGCCTGAGGGGATGGTCATCCCCGACAACTCGGTGGCGGTAGGCGTGCCAGCCCGGGTCATCAAGACCATCCGGGACGACCAGCTGGCCCACAACATCGAGAACGCAAAAGCCTATGTGGAGATGGGCCGTCAGCACGCGGCACTCGTCAGCCCCTGAAATATACTTCATCAGCTACTTGTTCTTTGCATCGTTCTGCGCTATTATTAGTTTAGGAATCCCTAGTTCCATTCCGCAAATATTTATTGGAGGCAGCTATTATGAGTATTGAGATCTCTCGACGCAATTTTCTGAAAACCGCCGCTGCTTCGCTTATTTTAGCGGGGGGGTATTGACCGGCTGTGACAGCAGCAGTGACAGCCC
>OGWS01001038.1_pt1 | contig 24828 bp, 40 predicted proteins | sample 1576111 | NCBI WGS metagenome assembly OGWS01 (sample SAMEA3541534, study PRJEB24748) | human gut metagenome | biome: human gut; feature: human-associated habitat; material: faeces | place: China | collected 2012
AACAAAAACATTTTACACCCTCATTATACGGAGGGAGAAGGAGAATTGCAAGATGAGACTTTATGAATTAACAGAACAGTTTCTTGCGCTGCAGGAACTGGCGTATGATCCGGAAGTGGATGAGCAGACTTTTCAGGATACAATGGAAGGCCTTTGGGGCGAGATCGAAGATAAGGCGGATGGTTACGCCAAGATCATCATGGGAATGAAGGCAGATATTGAAGCTTTAAGGACAGAGGAAAGCCGCCTGGCTGCCAGACGGAAAGCACTGGAGAACCGCCAGCAGGCATTGAAGAACAATCTGGAAGCCAACATGCGTGAAATGGGGAAGACAAAGTTTAAGACAGCACTGTTCAGTTTCAATATCCAGAAAAACGGCGGCCTGCAGCCGCTGGTCATTGACGGACTTCTGGAGGACATACCGGGAAGGTTCCTGATCCCGCAGCCACCGGTTCCGAATAACGAGGCGATCCGGACGCTGTTAGAGAATAAAGCCGTTGAATGGGCACACCTGGAGCCACGCGGGGAAAGCCTGAGGATACGCTGATGACATCTGATGGAAAGATCGTACCGTACCGCATGTCCGTGTTGATGGAGATCGCAGCCAAGGTAGCGAAGACAATGGTGACCGGAGCGGTGAGCCTGAGCTATGAAGAAATGGAGATCGTGCTGGACTATATCCACCTTAACATTGAGGACAGCAAGCGCAGGAATGAAGCAAGAGAAAAGGAGAACAGAGATGTTTTTGAAGATAAGTGAGTTTAAGAAAGCCATGAAGTCAACCCTGAAGACTTCCGGAGGGCTGGTCATCGGGAATGTAAAAGGGCATTTCCTGGTACATGCAAGCCTTTGGGGCGTGTGGGTGGAAAGTATTTATGCCACCAGTAAGTTTAAGGCAGCCATTGTGGAGCTGATCGGTGACATGCCGGAAGAGGAGACCTGCTACCGGTACCGCCTGGACGAGAAAACACTCAAGATGGAGTACCAGGTAAGTTATGAGGATCCTTATGATAAGTGGAAGGAAGCAAAAGACTTTGCATGCGAAATCCCTCTGGTATTTTACAGCTCACCTCATGAGCTGGCTGTTTACCAGATAAACAGTGACCGGTCTGCAGTCCTATGCAGCAGGGATGATGTCACCGGCAGAGCTTGAAGCGGGTATGGAACGTATGCCCGGAAGACCCAGTGTTTCCCCGGCCGGTTCCACGCTTTACTTTAAGAGCGACACGATGATCTACTGGACCAGTATCATAAAAGTCTCTAAAAAGGCGGAAGATACCATATTCCGGTACTTAAGAGGGCTGGATTTCTTTGAGGAGGGATGGCTTCCAAAGGAAGAGGAGCAGGAAACAGGAGAGGATGATACGGCAGGGGTGCTGCCATATTAAGGAGGATATTATGGGATTACCAGTACTGATCTATGGAAAATCCGGCAGCGGGAAGAGCCGCAGCCTTAAGTTTTTTGATGAGGATGAGATCGTGCTCCTGAACACGGAGCGGAAAGAGCTGCCGTTTAAGAAGCGTTTTAAGAAGACCGGATGCAGTGATGATATTAACCGGATCATCACAACGATCAACCAGAACCCGGAAAAGACCTATGTGATCGATGATGCCGGATATATCATGACCCATCTCTTTATGTCACAGCACCGAAATAAAAAGGGGAATGCGTCTTTTGAGATGTACGACGACATAGCGGATGCCATGTATGGCCTAGTGAAGCGGATCAAGACGGATGTGACAGTTCCGGACAAGATCGTTTACATTATGTTCCACGAGGATACGGACGATTTTGGTATCTCCCGTCTCAGGACGATTGGCAAGCAGCTGGATCGGAAAGTGTGCCTGGAAGGCATGGTCACGATCTGCATCCGGTGCATGAGTGAGAACGGGAACCATTTCTTCCGGACTGTTACGGACGGATCCGATATCACAAAGACCCCGGAAGAGATGTTCCCGGAGCCAGAGATCGAAAACAACCTGAAATCAGTAGATGATACCATCCGGGATTTTTATGGATGGGAAAAGCATAAGACCAAGGAGGATAAGAAGTCATGATAAAGAAACCGGCAGGATATGATGAGGCAGCGGCGTATACAGGGGAGTCCCAGCAGCTGCCAAAAGGAAAGTATGTATGTGTGATCAAGCAGGTGGCGACCCAGACATCCAGGAATGGGAATGAGCAGTTTGTGATCCTGTTTGATGTGGCAGAGGGAGAGCAGAAAGACTTTTACCAGAAGCTTTATAATGCGGACAAGGCCCAGAACAGCGCTAACGCAAAATGGCGCGGTGTGTTCAAGCAGAACATGGAAGGCAAAGGCCTTTCCTGGTTCAAGGGGATCATCACATCCATTGAGCGTTCCAATAACTTTACTTTCCAGTGGGATACAAAAAACAATGAGGCAATACTGATCGGAAAGAAATTTGGAGGGATCTTCCGCCGCAGGCAGTATGAGGCAGAGAACGGGAACCGTCCTATCGTTACGGAGCTTTTTCAGATTCGCAGCGTGGCAGGACTGGCAGAGGCAGAGGTGCCGGAAGATGAACTGCTTCCGGAAGGCCCGGTCCAGAAGCCGGTAGAAACACCGTCCCCTGTGGGTGATGGCTTTATGAATATCCCGGAGGGCGCAGGCGATGAAGGAATCCCGTTCATGTGATCCGGAGCTTTACAGCAGGGTGAAAGATGCAGTGAGTATGCAGCAGGCCGTGGAATACTGCGGCCTGCATGTTTCAAACGGAAAATGCCTCTGCCCGTTCCATAAGGACACCCACCCTTCCATGAAGATCTATCCCAATGGGAAAGGATATTACTGTTTTGTCTGCGGCGCTGGCGGTGACCAGATCAGATTTGTGGCGGAATATTATGGAATCATCAACTATGAGGCAGCGAAGCAGCTGGCACAGGCTTATGGGGTGCCGGTGAAAGAGCCGGTGACCTACAGGGAAAAGCGGGAAGCAGACAAGAGAAGGCGTTATAAGCGTGAATTAGGGCAGTTTGTGCAGGAGGCGGTAAAATGGCTGACCGTATACAGAGGGCTGCTCTGTGAGGCTGTCAGGGAGCGCAACGAGCATTTCTGGGAAGGTCTTGGCAACCTGACCTATGTGGAATATCTGCTGGGGTGTCTTAAGGACTGCCCGGAAGAAGTGTATGCCGATAAGAAGGTGGTGAAAGAGATTGGAAAAGTCGAAGGACGAGTTATTAGCTGGTATATCTGAGCTGTCTGGCCTGGATCCGTTCCCGGATGAGATATTTTACCAGATCTTTGAGATCGAGGACAACGTGGAACGGACCCAGTACGTGGAAGCGCTGCGGAAAGAAGCGGGAAAGCTGAAGCGCAGGCCGGAGTTTAACAACCTGTACCGCGCGTTCGTCCTGGATTATTCCCAGAGACAGAAGCAGACAGGGAAAGTGACACGGTTCACGGACCAGCCCATAGAGTTGAACTGCGGGGAATGGGAAGCAACGGATATGGGGGTCAAGACCGTCCGTTATGACAAGAATGCCATGCCGGTCGCTTATTATGCCTGCAGCCACCCGATCCTTCCGGTGGAGATCTTAAAAAATGTGGATACCGCCCAGGAGCGTATCTCCCTGGCTTATTTCAAGTCAGCCACCTGGCAGAAGATCACGGTGGACAGGGCCGTGTGTGCCAATGCAAATAAGATCGTGGATGCGCTCAGCCAGTTCGGCATTGAGGTGACCAGTGATAACGCAAAGAGCCTGGTGCGCTATATCTCAGACTGTGTGGGGCTGAACCCGGCTACCCTGGAACCGAAAAAATCCATCAACCGCCTTGGCTGGGTGGGCAGCAGCTTCACGCCCTATGCCCAGGATATCCGGTATGAGGGAGATATGGACTATGAGGTGATCTTCCGGAATGTGGCACAGAAAGGTGATTTTGGGGTCTGGAAGGCACTTTGTAAGAATCTGCGTAAAAATATACCCCTGCGCATGATGATGGCTGCCAGCTTTGCTTCTGTGCTCCTGGAGCCGCTCAGGGTGCTGCCGTTTGTGCTGCACTTATGGGGAACGACCGGAACCGGAAAGACAGTAGCGCTCATGGTGGCAATGTCCATCTGGGGCAATCCCAAGATGGGCGGCCTGGTAAAGACCATGAACATGACAAAGAATGCCATTATGCGCTGCAGACCATCAAGGATAAATGGCAGGGGAATTTTGACCAGCTGATCTACCAGATCACGGAAGGCGTGGACCGCGGCCGTGCCAGGGCTTACGGCGGAGTGGAAGATACCAAGACCTGGAAGAACAGCTTTATCTTTACAGGTGAGGAACCGATCACAAAGGTAAACTCCGGTGGTGGTTCCAAGAACCGTGTCATTGAGATCGCTATTGACGGGCCGCTGATCGAAGACGGCCACTATGTCAGCAGTGTGGTCCAGGAGCATTATGGATATGCCGGACGGAAGTTTGTGGAGTACATACAGGAAACAGACCTGAACAGGATCACGGAACGGTACAGGGAGATCTTTGAGCAGCTATGTAAGCTGGACACAACGGATAAACAGGCCATGGCGATGTCCTGTATGCTGCTGGCGGATGAGATCGCAGTGAAGCTCTTCTTTCCGGAAGAACAGGCTTTGCAGATCGGCCAGGTAAAGCAGTACCTGCAGAGCAATTACGACGTGGATGTGGCAGAGCGTGCCTACCAGCAGGTGCTTAACTGGGCGGCCAAAAATCCGGTGCGTTTTGAGAATCCCAAGGTTGATAATTCACCCAACAAAGGGGAAGTCTGGGGCAAGATAGATGAGGACAAGCTGATCGTAAACAGAGACGTGCTCCTGGCGTTCCTTGACCAGAATGGGTTTGATTATACAGCGGTAAGTAAGAAATGGTCAGAGAAAGGGTATCTGGTGCGTAATTCCCAGGGGAAATTTATCCATAGCACAAAGGTGTATGGGATCAAGTCCAGTTACATCAAGTTCAGGCTGCCGCAGGATGATGACGCGACAGATAAAGATGGATTCATGTTGGTTGAGGGTAATGATCAGGAACCCCTTCCCTTTGATTAGGGTCTAACCTGGTCTAACCTAAAAAAAAATTAGGTTAGACTCTAGAATCCGCATAAACACTGGCTTTTTTATATACAGTCTAACCTGTCTAACCAGTCTAACCTGTTTTTAATATATCGTAACGTAGGAAAAAGTTATTGTAGAAAATTTAACGTTAAATATATCACAATGTTAAATTTTCTTTAAAAATGTTGGTATATGCAACCGGATTTTAGGTTAGACGGTTAGACCATTAAGTAAATCAAGGGTTTGCTGGCATTTTTAAGGTTAGATTTTGGTTAGCTTATCTTGAAAAAAGGTTAGACCATGGCAGGAAAGGAGATAGAAACAGATGAAAATGAGCAATAAATCAGCCGGGACACAGTTTGAAAGGGAATTTGCTTCCCGGCTGGCAGCGGAAGGCTTCTGGGTTCACCGCTTCCAGGATAACAAGAACGGACAGCCCTGCGATGTGATCGCTGCAAGGGATGGGGAAGCGTACCTGTTTGACTGCAAGGACTGCAAAACAGATATGTTCAGCCTGAGAAGGGTGGAAGAAAACCAGTTCAATGCAATGAGGCTGTTTGATACAACAGGGAACCGGCGCGGGATGTTCGCGATCCGGTATCCGGACCAGGTGATCTATCTGGTGGATTATGAGATTGCCAGGATCATCCGCGACAATGGGAAGAGCAGTGTCCCAAGACATCTGATCGGAATGTATGGGAGGACGTTAGAGGACTGGCTGGAAGATCTTGTAGTAATGGGGGATAAGAAGAACAATGGTTGTAGAGATTGGGTCTGAGATACGGATCAGGGACACTTCCAAGGAACTGTATGACTGGGCGCAGGAAAATCTGATCATCCCTAACCCGCAGTACCGGGAAAGGGAACGCAGGGGACTCTGGGTAGGCAATACACCAAAGTACCTCTGGCTCTACCATGTGGATGGTTCAGACCTGATCGTTCCTACCGGGGTGGGAAAGCAGGTACGGCAGTTCCTTTCGGACAAGGATCAGATAAGCGTTCATCTGGCCGATAATGGGGTTTTAGAGTATAAAGGCACCATTCCCCTGTATGACTACCAGAAGGAGGCAGTGGAAGCTATGCGGCATGCCAGCTGCGGGATCCTGCAGAGTCCCTGCGGGTCAGGAAAGACACAGATGGGAATTGCCCTGGCTGCGATGCTTGGACGCAAGGTGTTGTGGGTCACCCATACGCAGGATCTGCTTACCCAGTCAAAGACCAGGGCAGAACAGTATTTTTCTCCTGAGACACTGGGAACGATCACGGCAGGGAAAGCCCAGGTCGGCAGCCATATGACATTTGCCACCGTCCAGACCCTTTGCAGGATCGATCTGGAACAGTTCCGGTATACATGGGATGTGGTGATCGTGGATGAGTGTCACCGGCTGGCCGGTTCACCAACGCAGGTGACGATGTTTTACAAGGTGATGAACAGCCTGGCTGCAAGACATAAATATGGCCTGTCAGCTACCGTGCATCGTTCAGATGGGATGATCAAAAGCACGTTTGCTGTACTGGGGCCGGTGATCTATAAGGTACCGGATGAAGCAGTAGCAGATAAGACCATGCAGGTGCGGATCCTGCAGAGGAATACAGGCATAACGGTCAGCCGCAGCTGTCTGGATACGGACGGGACCCTGGATTATAACGGACTGCTTTCTTACCTGGGAGAAAACAGGGAGAGAAATGAGATGATCGTTAAGGATCTGGTAAGCCAGAAGGGTCATTCCTGTCTGATCCTGGCAAGCAGGCTGGAGCAGCTGAGAAATATCAGGGATCTGTTGCCGGATGAGCTGAGAGGTACTTCCGCCATGATCGATGGCAGCATGACAAGCAAAAAAGGAAAGGCAGAGAGGGAAGCTGCGATCGAAGATATGAGGACCGGAAGAAAGAAGATCCTGTTTGCATCCTTTGGCCTGGCAAAAGAAGGGCTGGACATCCCAAGGCTTGACCGGCTGTTCCTGGTATCCCCACAGAAAGATTATGCGGTAGTCACACAGTCCATTGGACGGATCGCCAGAAAGGCAGAGGGAAAGAATGATGCCGTGTGTTATGACTACGTGGATGACATTCAGTTTTGCGAGAACCAGTTTAAGCGGCGCAAGACCCATTACAGGAAGGCGGGGTGCATCTTATGACAAGGAATGAAGAACAGGCAGTGCTTGCGAAAGGTGTGTGGTGTGACTCCTATAACTTTTATTTGAAGTATCATGGCCGCCCTGCTGATCCGGGCTTCTGGGAAGAGGCCACGGCAGACTTCGGGAAGATTATGAAGAAATATGGAGGTGCTACGGTGTGCGGCAGATTGATGCTGGCAGCGTTCAGCCTTTTGGAGGAGGAAACCCGATGAATGATCCAAAGAAGATATCCGTCCCGGTCTGTTGCATCTGCCAGAAGGTGATCAATGGGGATGCAGAGTGGATCAAGACAAAGAGAGGGACTGTATTGTACATGCATAGAGACTGCGTGAGGAAGGGGAAAGACAATGAAAAGATTAACAGAAAAGGATGACCTGGGCAACTGGTTGGTGTCTGAAGGGTGTCAGGTGGGAGCAGCTTAGAGCGGGCCAGGTAATCACCAAAGACGTAAGTGAAAGGCTGTATGGGGCGCTGTGTAAGCTTAAGGACTATGAAGATACAGGCTGTAGCCCGGACGGCATAGCAGATTTGGTAGAGAATTATGCAAAAGCAATGACACTTTTGGTAGGTCAGATAGAAGAGCATAGCTGGATCCCGGTGGAAGAGAGACTTCCGGAAGAAGATGAATATGTCCTGATGTCATTTGAGAATTTCACGCTTCCGATTATCGGACGGTATGAAAAAGATAATGATGGTGGTGGAGCATGGTATGCCGGTGATGATGATGGATGCGATACTTGCAGCAGCCAGGACTTATTTGTGAATGCCTGGATGCCACTTCCGGAGCCATACAAAGGAAATTAAGAGCTGATGTTCCCAAAATTAAAGTCGGGAAGTAAAATCATCGATTTTGTTGGCGTCAACAAAATGGTGTGAAAGGTGGTCGGAATGGGTACACGTTATATGATAATAAGCAAGCCAGCTTATATCCGGTTCCAGTGCCCACACTGTAAGCAGTATGTTGAAATACTATTTCAGGATGCTGATTACAATACAGAATCGTGGCTGGATGGTGCTTTCTGCACTTGCCCAGCATGTGAAAAAGATGTGGAGCTGGATGAGTTTGAATATGTTTAAATTAGGATTTGGAGGAAATATTATGGCTAAATATAGAAAGAAACCCGTGGTTATTGAAGCGTTTCAGTACGATGGAGATTTAAAAGACTGTGATGGTAACTGGTATGTACCGAACTGGGCGGTTGAAGCTTACGAAAAGGGCGTCATGCATTATGCTTCCGAAAGCTGTGACGCTCCGCCGTGTGAGCTTTTTATAGAGACTCTGGAAGGCATTCACCATGTTTCAGTATGGGATTATGTGATTAAGGGCGTCAACGGTGAGCTGTATCCGTGTAAGCCGGATATCTTTGAAAAAACCTATGAGAATATTTAAAATTAAGATTTGAAGGACTGAGCATATGAGAAGATACAAATGGATGCTTCCAGTAAAGCAAAGTAATCTTACAAACGTTGACTGGATTCATCCTAAAGCAAAATATCACTGTTTTTTTAAAAATACGTCTTTGTGCGAAAAGTATTGGCAAGATCAAGATTTTTTCACAACTGATATTGATACTGAAGAAATAGAAAAAAATCCAGGTTTGGCTTGTAAGAAATGTTACCAGCTATGGAAAAATCTTAAATTGAAATGATGACGATTCTGGAGATATTGATTGAGTTATTTGTATATTAAGATTTGGAGGATACTATGAAAAAGTGGGTAGAGAGCAAAGAACCATCCGGCGCAGTGGTTCACACGCTTGTGTTCGGGCATCATGGAGATGATCCCAAAGTCATAGTGGCGTTGTTTAGAGATTCAGAGGGAGATTGGTTTACAACATCGAATGTGCTCGATACATACTGGGACTTGCTGACCGGCAAGGAAATGTGTGAGCATGATGCCAAAATGATGGTAGAGGAAATGGTGTACGACCATTTTGCGGATGAAAAGAGGTATTACGAGGAAATTTGCGAAGAGCTTGATATGGAAAACTGAAATTTAGAGGAGATAGCCTATGAATAACAAACATGTAAAGCAGTATATCATCCAGAATATAAGCCACATAGAAGACAGCCTGTTCCTCCGTCAGATCTACACGCTGGTAAAGCTGTACCTGGAAAGAAAAGACCGGAAGCATACCGGCAAAGCCGCGTAATGTGGAAACGAGTAAATCCCAACGTGGAGTATGTGATAGCTGCCATGCGTAAGAAGGGAGAGGACATAAAGAATGGGATTAGTAAAGTCAGATGCCCAGAGAAAGGCAAACCAGCTGCAAAGGAAAAGTGCCATAGCTGCATCAGATCATGCGATCATTAATGGGCCGAAGCCTACAACCTGGTCAGCCAGGATGCCAGCCTATGTGGGGACAAGCCTCTGCGTGGATCCGGAGCTAAGGAGGGTACCAGATGAGTAAGAGAAAGACACCGGCGCAGGCTCTGGAAGAGTTTCTAAGCTACTATGATGAGAGCATTTTAGAATACAGGTATGCTTGCGATAAGGTCGTTGAAGAGGACAAGCGTCTCCAGGACTTTCTTCATGAAATGGAATTTGCCAAGGACCGGAACGAAAGGAACCGGATTGCAACAAGTCTTCAACAGAGCAGAAGAACCAGGCGAATTAATAAAGATATGGCAAAGATGAACGAGAAGTTGGTGAAGTTTTTCGAGGATCAGAAGAACAGGGATACCTTAAACCGGTTACGGCAGCTTCTAGGTCAACAGAGGAAGGAAGAGGAATATCTTCTGGGAGAACGTACATACAAGCCAAGAGCAGGAATGAGGTGATACCGTTGGACAAGCAGATATTGGTGCAGTACATAGATGCATGCGCCCAGGTGGAAGATACCAAAAGGGAAATCCTGAAGCTTAAGAAAACCAGGAAGAGGATTGAGCAGGATGCAGTGAAAGGGTCTTCGCATGAGTTCCCTTACACACCACAGACGTTTCATATCGAAGGTCTGGCATATCCTGTAGTAAAGGATCCTGATGAGCTGGACCGGCTGGAAGAGATCCTGAAAGAGCGGTTGCAGACTGCGGAACGGATCAAGCATGATGTGGAAACATGGCTGAACATGATACCGCAGAGAATGCAGCGCATTATCAGGTATAAGATCTTTGAGGAGCTTACCTGGAGTGAAGTAGCGGTGAGAATGGGGAGAAAAGCTACAGCAGACGGTGTGAGAATGGAATATACGAATTTCATGAAAGAAAAATAAGTTATTTCGTATTTTTCACATTTTTCGTTTTCAAAATGTTATAGTGTACCATGAAGCCAAAGGCATACGGCCGGCGGCTTACGTCGAACCCCACCAGGCAGCAGGTGAAAGCTTGCTGTTTCCCCCTTGGAACGTAGCTCAGTAGGTAGAGCAATGGCTTGTGTCCTAAGCGAAGGTTCGAACCCTTCCGTTCCGATTTGCCTGGTTTAGGGATCTCCACCCGGACATTCCAGGTAGCATGAAAGGCATCCTTGAGAAAGGGTGTCTTTTTGTCATATTAATATTGACAAAATCGAACGTATGTTCTATTGTATAGATACAATAAATAGAGCCTTGTTATGTATTTCCAATTTGGTATGTGTTATAATGTAAAAAAATGTCGAATTGGAGAGGGCACAATGACAAAATCTATAAAAAGAAGTTTTTACTATTATGATTTAAATCTTATGAAACATCAAAAAGATAATTTCAATAAAGCTACTTTATTGAGAGTGAAGCACCAAAAAGAAGAATATTATGCAATTTTTGAATATTTGAAAAAATTGCAAGAATCTGAAGAAAAAGATGATGGAGCAAAGTTGATAGCTGATATGGAAGGGGGAGATAAACTATACATCATAGTTGATGAACTGGAGCGAGAAAAGCCTATCAAGTTCAGACTAGTATGGTGTAGGGCTGATGCCATGCCTTTTATTGAAACAAATGGGCAGCTTTCTTTGATAACAGATTATTTAAATACAGATTTCACATTAGCAGAAGTTACTCATTGTGTTATATTTCCGGAAAGTGGAATAATGGGGGCAGAATTCAATTTTAATGGCGCAAGAGCCACGGCTATTAGGTGGTATTTACCAAGAGTGTACAATAAAATTGATTATGTATCATGTAAGGATCGCTTAAATGGAGATGCTATAAAAAAATTAGCTGAAGGAGAAACTTTTAGCCTTTTTAAATTAGTAGTGCAAAACAGTGAAGAAATGTTGGCAGAGTTGGCAAAGAAAAAATCTGTTTTTTGTATTGCAGCAGGAGGCGTTCCGGCGGAAGTTGATACATACGAAATTACTCTAAAAAGAAGAAAAACAAAAAGAAAAAGAGGTTTTGATAGTCCTATTCCGATAGATGAGATGGAAGAATTTATAAAAGATAATCGGGATTTTATAAAAAGCTTTGAAGTAAGCCAAGGCTCTATTATGAAGGACTGCATTAATTTACTTGAAGATAAATTAGTAACAACAAAAGAATTCGTTCGTTCAATTAAGAAAACTATAGATTCACAAAAGGCATATGAAATTATAGTTGATTATTATGAAGGAACAGTTAAACCAAATTAATATGTAAGGGAGGGAATAACATGAAGAAAATTGATATAGGAATAATTTTCGGTACAACAATTCTTCTCCCGGCATTAATTTGTGGTGTGATTTCTAAAATATTAATCAATAAGGGATATTTAATAGAAAGTAATGTATGGATAGAGATTATAAAATCTCTATTAGGGATATGGGGAACATTGTTGGGTTTCATAGTGACGGCGTTATCTATAATATTAGCAATAGGAAATAGCCCGTTTTTAAAATTATTGAGTGATTCAGGTCATATGAAAACAATTATGTTATCATACGCTGTAACATCAATAGTATTATTGGGAGCAACTGCATTTGGAATATTTGTTATTTGCCTTAATGATTTTTCAGGTAAAATGTTGATGATTACATTGTTTTTCATTTTTTCTACATTGTTTTCTTTGATAATTAGTCTCTTCTTTTTGTTTTCGATAATTTTTTATACAAAAATATAGAAATACAGATGACGGAGTCACCCAGCGTGGCTCCTTTTCTATACCTAAAACCGACGAAAGCGAGGTGAGCCCAAAATGACAAAAAAACAGAAGATTTTTGCAGATGAATATCTCATTGACCTGAATGCCACGCGGGCTTACAAGGTCGCTTATCCAAGAGTGAAGAATGATGATATAGCAGCGGCTAATGCAAGTCGATTGCTAAGAAATGCTAAGGTTGCGGCTTATATCTCAGAACGCATGCAGGAGCGCCAGAAACGGACGGAGGTCACACAGGACCGCGTGATTGAAGAACTGGCTGCGATCGCCTTTGCCAAGGCTACAGACTTTGTACAGATCTCTCATGGAAACGTGATCCTGACGGACACCAGTAAGCTATCAGAGAATCAGATCAAGGCTATTGCCGGAATCAAAGAAGGAAAGAACGGTATAGAACTCAAACTGAATGATAAAGAAAAGGCTCTGGAGCTTCTGGGACGGCATCTTGGCATGTTTAAGGATAAGCTGGAAGTTACAGGATTGGAAGCAGAGCAGACTAAGCTGGATGACCTGATCCGGCAGATGCGTGGTGGTGGATAGTGAGTGCAGAACGTTTGTTGTTATCAGATAAATACAAAGCCTTTCTCAGATGTGATGCGCCGGTAGAGTTCCTGGAAGGGACAACAGCGGCCGGAAAAACCACAGTAGGGCTGTTTAAGTTCATGCTGAAAGTGGCAGAGTCTCCCAAGAAGCTGCACATCATAGCAGCCAAGGATACCGGTACCGCTGAGAAGAACATCATCAACAAAGATCTTGGCATCATGGATGATTTTGGTGTCCTCGTTGAGTACAACGGCAACGGGACTAAGGACGATAAGATCCCCCATATCCTGTTCCATACTTCCGGTGGTGATAAAGTCATATACGTGATGGGCTATGGCGATAAGAAGAAATGGCAGAAGGCCCTGGGTGGTCAGTATGGCTGCCTGTATATCGATGAGATCAACACAGCTGATATAGACTTTGTACGAGAGGCGGCTATGCGTTGTGATTATCTTATGGCTACGCTTAATCCAGATGATCCGTCATTGCCGGTGTATAAAGAGTACATCAACTGCTCCCGGCCTCTGCCAGAGTGGGAAGAGGAAACACCACAGGAAATCAAAGATGAATTGAAAGAAGAGCCAAAGCACGGCTGGGTGCATTGGTTCTTTTCTTTTGCCCATAATCTGGGCCTGCCTAAGGAAAAGCTGGACAAGATCCTGGCTAATACACCGAAAGGCACGAAGATCTGGAAGAATAAGATCCAGGGGCTGCGGGGTAAGGCAACTGGTCTGGTGTTCTCAAATTTTAACAGGAAGGTGCATGTAAAATCCAAAGAATGGGCAAAACAATTCGTTCAGGCATCAACAGGACCTAAAAAGCAGGAATTTTTCATGTACTTTTCAGCGGGGATTGATACATCCTACTCCCAGAAGTCCCCAGATACAATAGCATTGTCTTTTATCGGCATCACCAATAAAGGCAGATGCATTGTATTAGATGAAAAGGTATACAGCAATGCAGAGCTGGAAAAACCGCTTGCACCTTCTGATACGGTAGTAAACATTGTTGCTTTCATGGATCGGAATCGAAAAGAATGGGGACTAGCTCGGAATGCCTTCCTGGATAACGCTGATCAGGCAACGATGCAGGAGTGGAATAAATACAAACGCAGGAATGGCTACATGTATGTGTTGAATGATGCCTGGAAAAAAATGGAGATCATAGACCGTATCAATATGCAGCTTGGCTGGTTGGCTTATGAAGAAGATAACGATCCGTGCTTCTATGTGCTTGATACTTGTCCAAATTATATACATGAATTAGAAGTATATAGCTGGCAGGAAGATAAGGATAACACACCGGAAGACGGTCATGATCATATGGTCAATTCCGTACAATATGCATGGATTCCGTACCAGAGTAAGATTTATAGAGGATGATAAGAATGAACTGGATTCAGAATTTTGTTAAAAAGCTGTTCCGGATAGATACAAGGCAGGACAGGGAGGTGGTGATCATTGAGCCACATACCTTTCAGGCTAATGTGATCCGGAATAAATTGTGGTATCGTGGAGATTCTGCAGAGATTGAGCAATACTTTCAGAAAACTGCACGCTGGAGTGTAGAAAAAGCGCGTTTCTGGGCAGCCAAAGCTCAGGGAAGTGTCAGAAAAATGCATAGCGGTATTGTGGCCGTAGTTATTGATCGATATAAAGATATTGTTTTGGCAGATATGAATAGTATTTCTTTTGGAGATGACCAGGAAGGTTTAGAAGAACTCTGGGATAAGATTTTCCAGAAAGAAAGATTAAATGACGTGATCGGAGAAGGCATTGCGGGAGCTTTGGCTTCAGGTGACGGGGCGTTTAAAATAACGGCAGACGAATGCAGTAAGTATCCGATCGTAGAATTTTATGATGCTGAAAATGTAGATTTTGTATATGTTCATTCGCGGCTTAAAGAGATCAAATTTTATACTGACTATAAAGACGGAAATAAGAATTTTCGGCTGGAAGAGGCATATGGCAATGGATATATCATATACAAATTGTACGATGATGCAGGGAAAGAAACGGAGTTAAAGAGGCTGCCAGAAACAGCACATCTGTTTGATGTTGGTGTGCCAGGAGACATAATGCTTGCAGCCCCGTTGAGGATCTTTTCTTCCGTGAAATACAAAGGGCGGGGAAAGGCGCTGTTTGATAGCAAGACAGACGTAATTGACGGCCTGGATGAAGTAATAAGCCAGTGGGTCGATGCAATCCGTATGGGACGTATTAAGCGCTATATTCCAGAAAACCTGATACCACGGGATGAAACTACAGGCGAATTGCTTCCGGCTAATCCATTCGATAATGATTTTATCGCAATCGGAGATAACATGTCGGAGGGTGCGAGTCATCAGGTAGAAGTTTCCCAGCCACAGATTTCTTATGAAGCATATGTAAACAGCTACGCAAGTTTCCTTGATATGGTTCTTCAGGGAATTATGTCTCCGTCTACTCTTGGAATTGACTTGAAGAAAACGGACAATGCAGAAAGTCAGCGTGAAAAGGAAAAGGTAACGCTGCATGTCAGAAATAAAATCGTAGATGCCTTGAATGAAACGCTTCCTGAACTGGCAAAAAAGATCATGCAGTGTAATGACGTTATGTGCAACAGGACACCGGGGGATTATGAACCAACGGTAAAGTTTGGCGAATATGCATCACCAGACTTTAGCACAACGGTTGATACTGTAGGGAAAGCTAAGCAATATGGGATCATGAGCCTGGAAACATCTGTTGATCAGCTTTATGGTGATACCTGGACCGAAGAGGAAAAGGAAGAAGAGGTAGCACGTCTGAAAGCAGAACAGGGTATTGCAGAAGTAGAAGAACCGGGAGTCAATATGGCTGCCGGTATTTTTGACGTTGATCTGGGAGGTGATGGGGATGCAGGTCAAGGTAATGAACCGAATATACTGGATGAGCCGAAAGGAGTACCAGGGGCTGCTGCAGGTAGTCAGTGAGCAGGTACCTTTTGGAATATATGCGATTGAGAAAAAAGGTTATGCAGAATTAAGGGTGGACCGTTGTAGCAGCATGACTCAGCTTAAAAATCTTACCCGTAACTTTAAGGCTCAAGGTTATAAGGTATATGCGAACAGGAGATAACAGTATGGATATTCCAGGATTTACCTTACTATTGCAGGACTTTTGCGCATACTGTCCAGATTTTGAACCGGAAATAGAGAAGATTGAGTATAGCTGCGTTATGAGAGCACCCAACTGCCAGAATAATATCCGTTGCATAAACAGAAAGCGCTGTGCAAGGATTGCAGCTAATATTCAGAAACGGGTGAATACTGATGCCAAGGAAGAATGAATATGATCTTGCTGCAGCTTTTCAGAAGATAGAGGATGAGCTGATAGCTTCTATGATCCGGAATATGGACCGGCACAGGGCAGAGGAAACCAAAGAGGGTTATAACTGGTCCATGTGGCAGACAGAGCAGCTAAAAGCCCTGGAAAAGTACAAAGTCCGCAACCAGCAGAAATACAGTAAGCAGTTTAAAAGTATTAATGACCAGATTGACAGTCTGATCCGGATGTCACGGTCAAAAGGCGGTATGCAGCAGGAAAGGCGTATACTTCAGGCGATTAAGAAAGGTTTTAAGGGGGCTAAGAAAACTGGCTCGGGAGCTACGGCAGAGTTTTTTAAGCTGAATGACCGTAAACTGGAAGCGCTGATCAAAGCCACCAGAGACGATATGGAGAAAGTGGAAACAGCGGTGCTTCGCAAGGCTAACGATGATTACCGAAAAGCGATCTTCAATGCCCAGGTATATGCCAATACAGGTGCCGGGACCTATGAAAAGGCTGTGGACATGGCTACCAAAGATATGCTGTCCCGTGGTCTTAACTGCGTGGAGTATGCCAACGGTGCCAGACATACGCTTTCAGACTATGCAGATATGGTGATCCGGACAGCCAGTAAAAGAGCTTACCTGCAGGGAGAAGGCGAAAAACGTCAGGAGTGGGGAGTTACAACAGTTATCATGGACAAGCGTGGAAACCCGTGTCCTAAGTGCCTTCCTTTTGTTGGTAAGGTCCTGATCGATGATGTGTGGAGCGGTGGTAGCAAGGACGGCGTGGATCCGGAGACTGGGAAGAAATATCCGCTGATGAGTTATGCAATCAGCAAAGGGCTTTATCATCCAAGATGCAAGGACAGCCATACTACATATTTCCCTGGTATTTCTACCGCAGATGATACCTGGACTAAAGAAGATCTGGAAGAGATTGGACTTCAGAACCAGCAGGAAGCCAGGCAACAGTATGCAGAGCGCCAGGTGGAAAAGTATGGGAGACTGGCAGAGTATTCGCTGGATAAGGAGAATCAAAAAGAATACCAGATAAAAGCGGAAGAGTGGAAAGACCAGGCGTACAGACCAGTTACCAGAGGTGAAGCATCAACAATATTTATTAAACAGCAGCAGAAAATAAACATTAAGCGAGTTGAAAGCTATTCAGAGATTTACATTTCCAATCAGACGAATATAAAACCTCGTGCGTTACATACATTGAATCAGAGAACGGAGCAGGCTTTAAAAGAGTGGGAAGTTTCGCTGGAGAGAAGGCCTAAAATTATTATAGTTTCGCCAGATGAAATGCCTACAGCGTATGGGAAGTATGACGCCATACAAAATGTAGTTTTCTATATCCCTCAGATTGCAGACAGTAAAGTGATTAAAGATCAAGGAAATGTTGAATTTCATGAGATGTGGCATATGAAGCAGGCTGAAAATTTTAGAAAACGATACGGTGAAATTACAAGAGAAAACTATGGTAAGTATATAGAGAATGCTTGTAAAGAAGCAAAGAAGACAATTGACAGAGCAGGTATCACGGAGTACAATGTAAGCGACATAAGTAGTTACGCAGATCAAATGTTCTGGATTGATAGGTATGATGAAGTTGAAGCTGAATATATGGTAAAACATCGAAGAGGGAAGAAACATGGTAATTCGCAAGTATCCGGAGGAGATTCAAAAGGCGATGGAAACTTATAAGCCGTATGCAAAATGTATTCATGATGGCGAGCTTGAAGGTGTTCCACAGGAAGCTGTAGAAGCGTTTAAAAAAGTGAAGAATTGGGCTTGGGAACAAGGTCAGTAAATACCACCAGTCAGTAGGCCGGTGGTATTTTTGTACCCATTTTTAGGAAAGAGAGGATAAGAAGATGAAAAAGAAGATTTTAGCATTTGGAGTGGCGTTATCTGTGATGCTTGGAATGGTGGGGTGCTCAACAGCACACACAGTAAACCACAACTTATCAAAAGATGCGAATGAATTTAATATTTATCGCAGAATTACAGTTACTAATGCAAGAACGGATACTGTTATGCTTCAGGCCGAAGGTTATATGGCGCTTGGCAACAATAGTTCAAATGAGCTGGTAGTTACCATTAAAACAGGTGATGATCAGTATTATAAGGATTACATTTACCTGAATGACTGGACCTGTTATGTAATGGAGCAGACAGAGCCGAAAGGAACAGACAAGTATCATTATGAGTTGGTATTTTATCCTGAAAGGTTAATTCCGGATATTGAAATTAAATAAATCTATAAATTGCGACGTCGCAAATGAAAGAAGGTGATCGTATGGGGCTTATATCGTGGATCAGGCAGATGTTCTTCAAAAAGAAAGAATGCTGCCACCACTACCGCAAGCATTGGAGCCGGGCTTCCGGTCCGTATGGCGGTTATGTAAGACGTTGTACCAAATGTAATAAGATTGAGCAGTAAGCACGCAGGTAAGTCCTGGGTGTTATTTTTATGCCCTAAAATGGTCCGGAATGACGTAAAACTACCAGAAAGGAGAGCAAATGACATGACACAGGAGCAGTTTGAAGCGCTTGGCATTGAAAAAAGCCTGGCAAAGAAAGCGGCAGAGGAATCGAAAAAGGAATTAGAGAACTATGTTACTAAGGAAACGTTTGATGCTACGGAGCAGAAACGTAAGCAGCTGGAAACTTCTGTCCAGGAGCGTGAGACGCAGTTAGAAGAATTAAAAGCGTCAGCGGGGGACAATGCAGCATTGAAACAGCAAATTGCAGATCTTCAGGCTCAGAACAAACAGAAGGATCTGGATAACCAGAAGGAAATGAATGATCTGAAAATGACTTATGCGATCCGTACGGCCGTTTCAGCATCAGCCCAGGACAGTGACCTGGTGGCCGGACTTGTAGACCGGAATAAGCTGATTCTTGGAGATGACGGAAAGATAACAGGGCTGGATGAGCAGGTCAAGGCATTAAAAGAAAGTAAGCCATTTCTTTTTAAAGCAGAGGATAATGGCGGAAAGAAAGGCTTTTTCCGGTTAAGTCCAAAAGATGCTGGCGGATCTGGTGGCGAAAGCCATATGAGTATGAAAGAGGCAATTGCAGCAAAACTGAACATGGGTTCAGAAGGAAAGGAGTAAATAATGGCTATTACACTTGAAGAAGCAAAAAAGAATGTGCAGGATGATCTGCAGATGGGCGTGATTGATGAGTTCCAGAAATCCAACTGGATCCTGGAACATATCCCATTTGATGATGCGGTATCCCCTACAGGAGGTGGAGCGACCCCAAGTTATTCTTATACCCGTTTAAAAACACAGCCAACAGCTGAGTTCAGAGAGATCAATAAGGAATATACACCATCTGAGGTGACCAAAGAAAGACATACGGTTGAGATCAAATTATTTGGTGGCGCTTATGAGATCGACCGTGTGATCGCAAGCATGGGTGGTATTGTAAGCGAAGTAGAATTGCAGCAGGCACAGAAAATCAAAGCAGCACAGGCTCTGTTTAACGATACCTTTATCAATGGTGACAGTGGTGTAAATACAAAGGCATTTGACGGCCTGGACAAGGCGCTGACCGGCAGCAGCACAGAATACAACAAGGGCAACACCATTGATCTGTCCACTTCCGAACTGGTTACAAATAATTTCCAGTATTTTTTAGATATGCTGGATGAGTTCCTTGGTGGATTAGACGGTACGCCTTCTTTCATTGCGGGAAATAACAAGCTGATCGCAAAGCTGAGAGCATGTGCAAGACGTGCCAGCATGTATTCTGTAACAAAGGATAATTGGGGCAATCAGGTTGAGAGTTATGGTGGTATTCCATTCATTGATATGAAGACCAAGCCAGGAACCAATGATGAAGTTATTGACATTGACAGTTCCAGTGGAGAAACTTCCCTCTATGTGGCGCGTCTTGGTATGGACGGATTGCATGCGGTTTCTTTCGCCGGTGTAGCTCCCGTGCAGACCTGGCTTCCAGATTTTACTACTGCAGGTGCGGTAAAGAAGGGCGAGGTTGAAATGAATGCAGCAATCGCATTAAAGGCATCTAAGGCTGCAGGTGTATTCCGTGGAATCAAGGTAAAATAGGAGGTGTAAGTATGAAGATTTGCAGCCCCAATAAAGAGTATACCGGCGTATCCGCCTCTGTGCCATTTTGCAATGGCATGGGGGAAACGGATGATCCGTATCTGATTGAGTGGTTTAAAAAGCATGGTTATAAAGTTGAAGAGGACAGTACAGAAGAGCCAGGCATTAAAAAACCAGTGGATGAAGAATCTGTAGATGAGGAACCGATAGAGGAAGCACCAGTAAAAACTGTTAAAAAGAAAGCGGGGCAGTGATATGGCTTATGAGCCGTATGTAACACCGGAATATTACCAGACTGAATATGAAGGCAGTGCTGTGCCAGCGGATGAGCTTAAAAAGGCTCTCCGGCAGGCCAGCCGCCACATTGATTCCTTGACTTACAACCGTATCGTAGGTCAGGGATTTTCTAACCTGACACCATTCCAGCAGGACCTGATCCGGGAAGTGGTCTGCCAGCAGGCTGATTTTGAGACAGAAAATGCAGATGAGATCAACACGGTTTTGCAGAGCTACAGCATCAACGGTGTGTCCATGCAGTTTGGTAATTCCTGGAACGTGTTTACAGATAAAGGCGTTGCCATGAAACGGGATGTATACGCTATGCTGTGCCAGACGGGCCTTTGCTGCCGTTTAGCGAGGTGAGACTATGAAATATCCATGTTTAGTACCTAAAAGGCTCTGTAAGATGCCTGTGCATGTCCACCTGGAATCGGAAGAACTGGATAATAAGGGAAGGCCGAAGTACAGCCTGGATGCAGATCTGATGTGCAACTTCCAGGATAAAGCCAAGACCATTCTGACAGCGGAAAAGAAGCTGGTGCAGATCACTGGTACAGCGCTTTTTACGGGAGACATTGCACCAGGTATGCCGTCTTTAAGTGGCGGAACAGTAACGGTATTTGGTGAAGAACGCCGGATCGAGCAGGGATGCAAGAACAGGAATCCGGACGGTACGGTAAATTATTGCAGTCTGGAGGTGATCTGATGCAGGTAAAGTCAACTATAAAGCTGAACATGCCCCGTATCAGCCAACTGACCCGTGCAGCAGTAGTTGCTTTGGAGCAGACGGCGGAAGCGCTGCATACGGAAGTGGTACAGGCACAGGTCATGCCGTTTGATACTGGGAACCTGCAGAATGAAAGCACCTTCGTGGACACCAGTGAAGCTTCTAGCGGAAAAGTAAGCTTGGTATCCAGCACGCCATATGCAAGGCGGCTGTATTACCATCCGGAATATCAGTTCCAGAAGTATGAAAATCCTTTTGCAGGCGGTAAATGGCTTGAGCCATGGCTTCCGGGAGGTGTCAGCTCCGGTTTTTGCAGGGAAGCCTTTAAGAAGTTTTATAAAAAGGCAGGTGGTGTATGATGCTGCGGTTAACGGACATACAGGACTGGATCATTTCTCTTGGAATTGCAGAAGAGAGCCATGTTTATATCGGTAAGCTGGATAATAAGCAGCAGAAATCCATAGGTATTTATAACCGCAGTGGATCCGGACCACCCAATATTGCCTTGGGAGGTCTTGAATACACTACCTATGATACAAAGCAGCTCTCTCTTCTGGTCCATTGGAACAGGGACAAACCGGAAAGTGAAGAAGCTGCTTATCAACTATTTGAGAAACTTAGAAGCATATCCAGTCTGGACATAGGAGATACCCACATTAATTATCTGCGTTTAATGGTTCCTGAACCTCAGGACGTAGGAACGGATGATAATGGGGTATATGAATATGTGATCTGGCTGGATCTTATCTATCAGAGAAAGTGAGGAATGTGTAATGAGTGAAGTAGGAGGAAAAGTATATCCTGTACACAATAACGTGTTTAAATTTGGTACAAAGGGTATGGACAGCGTGGACGGCGATATGGTAATGCCTGCGGATCTGGAGAACTTTGCGCCAACCATTGACGGTACCACAGAAGAATGGTATGCCATGGACGCAGAAGGCTGGGCCAAATCTGCTATGACTGGCAAAAAACTCAGCTTTGCTTTTAAGGGAAAGCGTTCCGTAGGTGATGCCGGAAATGATTATATCGCAGGCCTTGCATGGAAATTTGGCCAGGATGTAATGACCAAGTTTGAGTGGACCATGACATCCGGGGCTAAGCTGGCTTGTGATGTAGTAGTAAATGTGACTACCCCAGGAGGCGGTGATACAACGAATATCGATGCCCTGGAGTTTGAGGTTACCTGTTATGGAAAACCAACCTATACACCGGTAGTGGCAGCGTAAAAGGAGACAATGAGCAATGGCTAAAGTAGTAGATATTACAGATAAGCTTACATTTGATGGGAATCCATGCCTGATGATCAATGGAGAAAAACTGGAGGTAAATGCAGATGCTCCTACCATGATGAAAGTAATTAATGTTACAAGAAATGGTGGAACTTCAGAAGAAAATATGAATGAATTATACGAACTGGTATTTCCAGAAAAATCCAGAAAGGTAATTGATTCGTTGAAACTGCTGGTTCCAGATTGGATGACTGTCATTCAGGAGGCCATAAAGTTGATCACAGGAGATATCACAGGCCAGGGAGAGCGCTGACCCGTACTACGACCTGTTTGAAGACTGGGACCTGATCATTTCCAGTTTCATGACGCAGTACGGGTTGCGTATAAGGACGAAAGAGTTTGAAACGGTCAGCTGGGATGAGTTCCGTTCCCTGCTGGCCGGACTTGGACCGGAAACTCCCCTGGGCCGGGTGGTAGCGATACGTTCTGAAACAGATGATAATGTGATCAAACATTTTACCACTGATCAGCGAATGATCCATGACAGCTGGCGTAAACATCAGATGGAGCAGATGACTCCGGAGGCTTATGACAGGGAAATGGAAGGTCTGGAAAGGATGTTCGCTGCATTATGCGGAGGTGGTTGAAATTGAAAAAGTAAAGCATGAAAAAGTCCGGTGCCTGTATTGCGGGCATCCGGTCAATGCCATGAAGTCAGAAGATGCCAAATGCAAGGGCATCTTTTTTAAATGCAAAAATAAGGAATGCAGGAAAATATTTGAGTTAAAGATCTAAGACGCTGTGCCGATGTGCCTGTCTTAACGAAAAGGGCAGGTGATATATATGGCAGCAGACAGCGTAGGCCAGATCGGGCTTGATCTGGTAGTAAATAAAAATGAGTTTGACAGTCAGATGCTGGGGATACAGAATCTGGCAAAAAAAGCTGGCAAATCACTTGCAGCTGCTTTTGCAGTCAAAAAAGTATTTGACTTTGGAAAGTCCTGTATAGAATTAGGCTCTGATCTGGCAGAAGTCCAGAACGTAGTTGATGTTACATTTTCCCAGATGAGCAAACAGGTAGATAAGTTTGCCCAGAATGCAGCCACTCAGTTTGGATTGTCTGAGACCATGGCAAAGCGGTTTACCGGTACTTTTGGAGCTATGGCAAAGGCATTTGGCTTCAGTGAGAAAGCTGCATATGACATGTCCACAACTCTTACTGGTCTTGCCGGAGATGTGGCATCTTTCTACAACATCAGTCAGGATGAGGCATACACGAAGTTAAAGTCTGTATTCACTGGTGAAACAGAAAGCCTGAAAGACCTGGGCATTGTTATGACCCAGACGGCTCTTGACAGCTATGCTATGGCAAATGGCTTCGGAAAGACTACAGCAAAGATGTCGGAAATGGAAAAGGTTGCCCTGCGGTATAAGTTTGTACAGGATCAGCTGACAACGGCAGCAGGTGACTTCTCCAGGACATCCACTGGCTGGGCGAACCAGGTCCGTATCTTACAGCTGCAGTTTGACAGCTTAAAGGCAACCATAGGACAGGGGCTTATAGCTGCATTATCCCCGGTCATCCAGGTGATCAACGCAGTCATTGGTAAAATACTCAGCCTGGCGAATGCATTTAAAGCTTTTTTTGCCTTGATGTCTGGTGGTAAAGATTCAGGAGCATCCGCAACTGCAGCTGGTATGGAAGCTGTAGCTGTCGCAGCAGATAAAGCTGGAACGGCTGCTTCCGGTGCTGGGAATGCTGCAAAGAAAGCTGCTAAGGATATCAAAACGGCTACCACTGGTATTGATGAGCTTAATATCTTAAACCCGGATAGTGGTTCAGATAGCGGAAGCGGATCTGGCGGTAGTGGAGCAGGCGGCTACAATGCAGATGACTTTGATATGGGAACACTTCCGGAACAGGAAGATATAGTCAGTGGTAAGCTGCGGAAGATAGCTGACCTGCTGAACCAGTTAAAAGATTCTTTTACAAGTGGTTTTTGGGATGCTTTTGGCGACACATCTGTATTTGATTCGATCCAAAGCAGCATCCAGTCCATAAAAGACAGCCTTGGGAATATTTTTACTGATTCTGATGTGCAGACAGCGGCTTTAGGTTTTGCCAATACACTGGCCCAGTCCTTAGGACAAGTTACAGGTTCTGTAGCAAGTATCGGTGCAACGATCGCAGATAACCTTCTGGGCGGTATTAGCAGGTACCTGGAACAGAATAAAGGCCGCATTAAAGACTATCTGGTCCAGATGTTTAATATTGGCGGTGAGATTGCGACATTAGTTGGAAATTTCACAAGTTCCATTGCAGGGATCTTTACTGTATTTCGCAGTGACTCAGCGAAACAGATCACAGCTGATATAATAGGTATTTTCAGTAGTTCCTTTATGGGAGTTACAAAATTAGGCAGTAAATTTGTCCGGGATCTGATCCAGGTTA
>OGWS01001065.1_pt1 | contig 24365 bp, 20 predicted proteins | sample 1576111 | NCBI WGS metagenome assembly OGWS01 (sample SAMEA3541534, study PRJEB24748) | human gut metagenome | biome: human gut; feature: human-associated habitat; material: faeces | place: China | collected 2012
GTCACAAGGTCATTCTACCACTGGTGTGCGAGCACACGTGGTGTCAGACCTTTTGACCCTGGTATCATTTAAATAGTTAGTTCTATGGATTGAGACAGGGAATCAGGGGGGAATCTTTAATCTTAATTTATTTTAGAGGAGGATTCTCAAGATGTGTGGAATAGTTGGATATGTAGGAACAGAACAGGCGGCACCAATTTTGCTTGCAGGGTTGTCGAAACTGGAATACCGCGGATATGACTCCGCAGGAATTGCCATTCGCAACGAGGATACAGGAGATATAACTGTAGTCAAAGCAAAGGGCCGCCTGAAAATTTTATCTGAAAAGACGAATGATGGTCACGCAGTACCGGGAATGTGTGGTATCGGCCATACTCGCTGGGCAACGCACGGAGAACCATCAGAGAACAATGCACATCCGCATTGCACAGATGACAAGTCGGTGGTACTTGTTCATAATGGTATTATTGAAAATTATCAGGAATTAAAAGATAAGCTGATTAAATCGGGATATGCATTTTATTCCCAGACTGATACGGAGATTGCGGTGAAGCTGGTCGATTATTATTATAGGAAGACAGGGACTCCGCTGGAGGCGATTTCCAGAGCCATGCTGCGTATCAGAGGATCTTATGCTTTTGGGATTATGTTTCATGATCATCCGGGGAAGATATTTGCAGCAAGAAAAGACAGTCCGTTGATTATTGGAAAGAGTCAGACCGGATGTCTCATCGCATCGGATGTTCCGGCAATTCTTGATAAGACAAGGAATGTATACTATATCGGAAACCATGAGATTGCGGAGCTTTCTCAGGATGAGATCCATTTTTATAATATCGACAGAGAAGAGATTCAGAAGGAACAGGTTGAGATCAAGTGGGATGCGGAGTCGGCAGAAAAGGGCGGATATGAGCATTTTATGCTGAAAGAGATCCATGAGCAGCCGAGAGCAGTCCGTGATACGATTGGTGCATATGTGAAGGATGGAAAGATCGATCTTTCCGAAACCGGACTTACCGATGAAAAGCTGCAGGAGATAGAGAGAATCTATATTGTCGCGTGTGGTTCTGCTTATCATGTTGGCATGGTAGGAAAATATGTGATTGAAGAACTGGCAGATATTCCGGTGGAAGTTGATCTTGCATCAGAATTTCGTTACCGGAATCCAAAGCTTGTGAAAAATTCACTGGTTGTGATCGTCTCTCAGTCCGGCGAGACGGCAGACAGCCTTGCAGCACTCCGCCTTGCGAAAGAACGCAAGATTCCGGTACTTGGTATCGTGAACGTAGTAGGTTCCAGCATTGCTAGAGAAAGTGATTATATTCTTTATACTTATGCAGGCCCTGAGATTTCGGTTGCCACGACAAAGGCATACAGTACCCAGTTGATCGCAATGTATCTGCTGGCAATCCAGGCGGCAAAGGTGAAGGATGTGATCTCGGAGGAACGGTATGCAGCCCTGATCGAAGAGCTTGGCACACTCCCTGAGAAGATACAGAAGACATTGGATGACAAGGAGCGTATCCAGTGGTTCGCAAGCAAGTATGCAAATGCAAAGGATGTTTTCTTTATCGGAAGAGGAATTGATTATGCCATCAGTATGGAAGGCAGCCTGAAGATGAAGGAGATCAGTTATATTCATTCGGAGGCTTACGCAGCAGGAGAGCTGAAGCATGGAACGATCAGTCTGATCGAGGATGGTATCCTGGTAGTCGGTGTTGCGACGCAGGCAGCTCTTTTTGAAAAGACGATCAGCAATATGGTGGAGGTCAAGAGCCGTGGAGCTTATCTGATGGGGCTGACGACCTATGGAAATTATAATATTGAAGATACGGCAGATTTCGCAGTTTATGTACCGCAGACCGAATCATTCTTTGCAACCAGTCTTGCAATCGTACCGTTGCAGCTAATGGGCTATTACGTCAGTGTGGCAAAAGGACTGGACGTTGATAAGCCGAGAAATCTCGCAAAGTCTGTTACGGTTGAATGACAAGTTTCAGAGTGACGGCAAAGGCGAATAAAAAAATTTCCTGTTGTGGCAGGGCAGATAAATAAAGAGTTTAAAAAAGACCGCAGATGTGGAGTGATAGTACTTCCTTTACCGGATGTCCGGGAAAGAGGATGTATAGCAGAGAAGAGTCCATATTTGTGGTCTTTCTTACTTTTTGAAAAGTTGAATCGTGTCTGTCATGCTTTGCTTTTGAAAGGCTGGATCGTGTCTGTCATGCTTTACCCAGATTTAACAATCGCCCGATTTTACATTTAACAATCGTCTTTTATCATAAATATCGTGGTCAGGGGGAAAATGAAAAAGTACCCAAAGACCAGAAAAGAGATTGGGACGAAAAGAGTCCGATATGAAAAAGGAGATTAAAAAAATGAAAATGAAAAAAATTGCCGCAGCGGTAATGATGGTAAGTATGGTAGCAGTAACAGCAGTTGGATGTGGAAGTAGCAATGGCACAGATACAAAAGGTGCAGACGCAAATCAGTCAGATGCAACTTCTGACTGGGATGAGACAAGTGATGTTACGATCGTTTCCCGTGAGGATGGTTCAGGTACAAGAGGGGCCTTCATTGAGTTGTTCGGAATTGAAGAGAAGCAGGATGACGGAACAAAGGTTGACATGACAACAACAGATGCACAGATCACAAATAATACTTCTGTTATGCTGACAACAGTTGCAGACAATGAGTATGCGATCGGTTATGTGTCACTTGGTTCTCTGAATGACAGTGTAAAAGCACTGAAGATTGGCGGAGCAGAAGCAACTGCAGAGAATATCGAGAACGGTTCATACAAAGTATCCAGACCGTTTAATATCGCAGTAAAGAAAGATCTTAATAACGAAGTTGCAAAAGACTTTATGAGCTTTATCATGAGTACAGAAGGACAGAAAGTAGTAGCAGATGAGAAGTATATTGCTGTTGCAGATGTAAAAGATTATGCAGGAACAAAGCCTTCAGGAAGCTGTGTAGTTGGTGGTTCTTCTTCTGTATCCCCTCTGATGGAGAAACTGATCGAGGCTTACAAAGCTGTCAACCCAAATGCAAGTATCGAGCTTCAGACATCCGATTCTACAACAGGTATGACTTCTACGATTGAGGAAAGTTATGATATTGGTATGGCATCCAGAGAACTGAAAGATGAAGAAGCAGCAGAGCTTGAGCCTACAGTGATTGCTACAGACGGAATCGCAGTAATCGTAAACAATGCAAATCCGCTGGATGAGCTGTCAGCCGATCAGGTAAAAGATATTTATGTGGGAAATGTATCTACATGGGATGAGATCACAAAATAATTGACAAAGAAAGTGATTTGACACGATCTTGACAGATTAAGAGGAAAAAAGAATGAAATCAAAAGCAGTGACTGAGAAGGTCATGCAGGGAGTCTTCTTTATTGCCGCCTGTACTTCGGTGCTGGCGGTAGCTCTTATTTGCATCTTTCTTTTTGCAAATGGAATCCCTGCGATCAGAGAAATTGGATTTGTAAAATTTATCACCGGAGATATTTGGCGTCCGGGAAATAAGCTGTTCGGAATTTTTCCGATGATCATCGGAAGTATTTACGTGACAGCGGGAGCGATCATTTTCGGAGTTCCGATCGGAATCCTTACCTCGGTATTTATGGCAATGTATTGTCCAAAGAAAATTTATAAACCACTGAAAGCGGCAACAGAGCTGCTGGCAGGAATCCCATCGGTTGTCTACGGTTTTTTCGGACTGGTCGTAATAGTTCCGATGATCCGCGATTTTGGAAAATGGATGAAAATGATGGGACTGGTAGAGAAATCAGGGGATGGAAAAGGCGTGCTGACAACTTCGATCATACTAGGCATGATGATTCTTCCAACGATCATCGGAACAACAGAAAGTGCCATGCGGGCTGTACCGGAGCAGTATTATGAAGGTGCATTGGCTCTGGGAGCAACGCATGAGAGAAGTATTTTTACCGTGATCATCCCGGCCGCAAAATCAGGAGTGATCGCAGGAATTGTGCTGGGAATCGGACGTGCGATCGGAGAGACGATGGCAGTGATCATGATTGTTGGAAATCAGCCGAGACTGGTTTCAAATATGCTTTTGGGAATGCGTACACTGACCGGAAATATCGTCATTGAAATGGGCTATGCAACCGGATTGCACAGAGAAGCACTGATTGCTACCGGGGTTGTCTTATTTGTCTTTATCCTGATTATTAACTTTAGTGTGGCATTGTTGAAGAGGAGGGGTGAACATGAATGAGAATGCTGTGAACTGTTTGTCGGCACGCGACAAGATGCGTTCGTACCTGAAGCATCCGGGATCATTCGTCCTAATGCTTCTGGTCATGCTGGCAGCCTTGGTGACATTTGCAGTGCTGATCTTTCTGATTATCTATATTCTGGTCAACGGTCTGCCGTATATGAAACCGTCCCTGTTCTCGTTACATTATACATCGGAGAACGCTTCGGTTATTCCGGCGTTAGTTAATACGGTAGTGATGACCCTGCTTTCCTTGCTTATTGCAGTTCCGCTTGGAATCTTCTCAGCCGTTTTTCTGGTGGAATATGCAGGAAGAGGAAACAAATTTATTGACGTGATCCGTCTGACAACGGAAACTCTGTCGGGAATCCCGTCAATCGTATATGGCCTGTTCGGTATGTTGTTCTTTGTGAATGCACTGCACTGGGGATTTTCAATCCTGGCAGGAGCGTTTACCTTATCCATTATGATTCTTCCGTTAATTATGAGAACAACGGAAGAAGCTTTAAAATCGGTTCCGGACTCCTACCGGGAAGGAAGTTTCGGACTGGGAGCAGGCAAGCTGAGGACGGTATTTAAGATCGTACTTCCAAGTGCAGTTCCGGGAATCCTGGCAGGTGTCATCCTTGCCATCGGAAGGATCGTGGGAGAGACAGCAGCCTTGATCTATACGGCGGGAACGGTAGCACAGATTCCGAAAAATGCGTTTGGGTCGGGTCGTACGCTGGCAGTGCATATGTATATGCTTTCCAGTGAAGGCCTTTATATGAATCAGGCATATGCAACAGCAGTGATCCTGCTGATCCTTGTTGTAGTGATCAACACATTGTCAGGGATGATCGCAAAGCGGCTGACGAAGAAATAGAGAGGAAAAAAGAATGTCGAAGTTAAGTATCAAAAATTTAGATTTATATTATGGTGATTTTAAAGCTCTCAAGAATATTAATCTTGAAATCGAAGCGAATAAGATCACTGCTTTTATCGGACCTAGCGGATGTGGTAAATCTACATTGTTAAAGTCAATCAACCGTATGAATGATCTGGTTGAAGGATGCCGGATCGATGGTGAAATCCTTCTGGATGGAAAAAATATCTTCAAAGGTATGGATGTTAATCTGCTCAGAAAAAGAGTCGGAATGGTTTTTCAGAAGCCGAATCCATTTCCGATGAGTATTTATGATAATATTGCCTATGGTCCAAGAACGCACGGAATCCGTTCGAAAGCGAAGCTGGATGATATTGTAGAAAAATCATTGAGAAATGCAGCAATCTGGGAAGAATGCAAGGATCGTCTGAAAAAGAGTGCATTGGGAATGTCAGGAGGACAGCAGCAGAGACTGTGTATCGCCCGTGCATTGGCGGTAGAACCGGAAGTTCTGCTGATGGATGAACCGACATCAGCACTGGATCCGATTTCTACATCCAAGATCGAAGACCTTGCGATGGAGCTGAAAAAAGATTATACTATTGTCATGGTTACGCACAATATGCAGCAGGCAGTACGTATCTCTGACAATACCGCCTTTTTCCTTTTAGGAGAGGTGATCGAATATAATAATACGGAGACTTTATTCTCCGTTCCGGCGAATAAAAAGACAGAGGATTATATCACAGGGAGGTTCGGTTAAATTATGCGTAATAGATTTGATCAGCAGTTGCATCATCTGGATGAACAGCTTACCCATATGGGAGAATTATGTGAGATTGCAATTTCAAAGGTAACCCAGGCACTGAAAGAGGGAAGTGCCGGACAGGCAAGGGTCGTAGTAGCTGAAGATGAAGAGATCGATCAGATGGAGAAAGAGATTGAGCGTCTGTGTCTGAAGCTTCTGCTCCAGCAGCAGCCGGTGGCAAGAGATTTAAGAAGAATTTCTGCGGCACTGAAAATGATCACAGATATGGAGCGGATCGGGGATCAGACTTCCGATATCGCAGAGATCATTATTTCTGCAAAATATGAGAATGTGGCACAGGATATTGATTTGATCGGTGCAATGGCAACCGGAGTCAGTACGATGGTCAGGGACAGTGTAGTGGCATATGTGGAAAAAGATCTGGAGCTTGCAAGGAAAGTGATGGCTTCGGATGATAAGATTGATGCGTATTTTGATGAGATCCGCGATAAGATGATTGCCTATATCAAAGCAGAGCATGGAGAACAGGGAAACCGGATCTTTGATCTGATCATGGTGACAAAATATCTGGAGCGGATCGGAGATCATGCTACGAATATTGCAGAGTGGGTAGAATTTTCTATTACGGGAGTTCATAAGGACAGTGCTGCAATGCATGAAAGCTAAAGGAGAGTACGGAGAATGATTTATTGCGTGGAAGACGATGATAACATCAGAGAACTGGTGATCTATACTTTAGAGACAACCGGACTGAAGGCAAAGGGATTTGCTGATGGAGGTGCTTTTATGAAGGCTCTTGCGTTTGATACACCAGATCTGATCCTGCTGGATATTATGCTGCCCGGAGATGACGGAATGGTACTCCTGAAGAAGCTGAAGTCTTCTTCAAAGACGAAGGAGATTCCTGTGATCATGGTGACGGCAAAAGGCTCAGAGTATGATAAGGTGATCGGACTGGATTCGGGAGCAGATGACTATGTGACGAAGCCTTTCGGGATGATGGAGCTTGTATCCAGAATTAAGGCGGTCTTAAGAAGAAGCAGAAAGATAGAGGAAAAGTCGGAGATTGAGCTTTCGGGAGTCTGCATGAATATCAAAAAGCATGAGGTTACAGTGGATGGGAAAGCAGTGGCTTTGACTTTGAAGGAGTTTGAATTGCTCGAAAAGCTGATGGTGAACAGAGGGATCGTACTGACGCGCGATCAGCTCCTTATGGAGATCTGGGGATATGACTTTGACGGTGAGACAAGAACAGTAGATGTGCATGTGCGTACGCTCCGGCAGAAGCTGGGCGAAAAGGGAGATATGATCCAGACAGTACGTGGAGTAGGATACCGTGTGGGAGGAGAATAATGAAGCAGAAGATCCAGAAAAGTATGATGCTGATCCTGCTGGCGACATTATTTCCTTTCTATGTGATCATGACAGTGATCCTGTACAACCAGAACCTTGGGATTCTGGAAAAGGAAGTGCAGCAGGAGGCAGCGTATCTCAGCAGCGGTGTAGATGTAGCCGGCGAAGACTATCTGAAAAAATTAGAACCGATGGTAAAGGCGGATGAAGACACCCGCCTTACCTTCATTTCCCATAATGGAGAGGTTCTGTATGATTCGGACAGCAGCAAAAAGCTGGAGAACCATAAGTCACGGGCAGAAGTGAAGCAGGCTCTGGCAAATGGACAGGGAGAGGATATCCGTATGTCGGATACGGTAGGGAGAGAGTTATACTACTGTGCGATCCGCCTGGATGACGGAAGTGTGCTGCGGCTTGCCAGACCGATGGACAGTCTGATCAGAACTGCATGGAATATTCTTCCGGTTATGCTGATCTTATCTGTGATCGGTATCGCACTGGCATTGTTCCTTGCAAACTGGCAGACGAAGCGTCTGATGGAACCGGTGATGCATTTGGATCTGGAGCATCCGATGGAGAATGCGATCTACCCTGAGATGATACCGCTCCTTGAAGCGATCGACAGGCAGAATAAGGAGAAAGAAGCGGTCGCAAATATGCGAAAGGAATTTTCGGCAAATGTCTCCCATGAGCTGAAGACACCTCTGACTTCCATTTCCGGCTATGCAGAGATCATGATGAACGGGTTGGTACGTGCAGAGGATATCCCGGGATTTTCAAAGAGGATCTATAAGGAAGCACGCCGGCTGATCACATTGGTGGAGGATATCATTAAGTTATCCAAGCTGGATGAGGAGTCGGTGGAACTGGAAAAAGAAGATGTAGAGCTTTATGAGCTGACCCGTGAGATCGTCAGCCGTCTTTCTCCGCAGTCATCGGAGAAAAAAATTTCAGTGGCTTTGAGTGGAGAACCGGTATTTTGTCATGGGATTCGGCAGATCCTGGATGAGATGATCTATAATATTATAGAAAATGCGATCAAGTATAACCGGGACGGGGGAAGCGTTTCAGTCTGGGTCGGAAATACGCTGGATGGTCCAAAGGTCAGTGTGAGCGATACAGGCATCGGGATACCGGAGGAGCATCAGGAGCGTATCTTTGAACGCTTCTACCGGGTAGATAAGAGTCATTCCAAAGAGCGTGGCGGTACGGGACTTGGATTGTCTATCGTAAAGCACGGAGCGATCCTGCATGGAGCGAAGGTTACTGTGAGCAGTGAACCGGGCAAGGGAACAAAGATTGAGATCCGGTTCCCGAAAGAGAAAAAAATGAAAAAGGCAGAAGTTCTTTAACGGGCTTTTGCCTTTTTTCTTTGCACTTGATGGAAACAGAAGATTGTGCTAGTATAGATATAACACAACAGAGGAAGGGGAAGCGGCATGATATTAGAAATAGATTTTAACAGTGATGAAGCAATTTATATCCAGCTTTGTAACCAGATCATCATGGGGATTGCTACCTCGGTGATACATGAAGGAGATTCATTGCCGTCAGTCAGGCAGCTTGCAGATACAGTCGGTGTCAATATGCATACGGTGAATAAAGCGTATAACGTCCTGAAAAGGGAAGGCTATATTAGTCTGGATAAAAGAAGAGGAGCGGTGATCGCACTGGACGTGGATAAGCTGGAGCAGTTGGAGGAGATGCGGAGACAGCTTCGGATTGTACTTGCCCGTGGCTGTTGTAAGAATATCTCAAGAAGTGAAGTGCATGAGCTGGTAGATGAGATATTTGATGATTATGAGTGATTAAGAGTAAGTTGAGGAGGTAAAGATGCAGATACCTTATACAAAGCCGATGGAGAATGTGATAAAGCAGGCCGGGAAAATAGCAAGAGAGAGAAAGCATCCTTATATAGGAACAGAGCATCTTCTGCTTGCACTTCGGAAAGAGTATTCAGGAGTAGCCGGACAGGTGCTTGCAAAGAACGGTGTGGATGCAGAAAAGATCTCACGCCTGATCGATGAACTGGTAGCACCGGATGAAGAGGTGAAGGTCAGTACAAGACCGGAGCAGAGTCCGAGATTCCAGTTCCTTTTGAAGAGCAGCGAGCAGGAGTGTGGCAGACTGCATACAGAATATGTCGGAACGGAGCATCTGCTGCTGGCAATGATCCGGGATGTTGACTGTGTAGCGACGCGGATCCTGATCACATTGAATGTGAATCTTCAGAAGTTATTTCAGGATATTATGTTCGCAGTAGGGATCGATCCCAAAGAATATCAGGACAGCCTTCAGGATGAGCCTCATGGAGGCGGGGCAATGGTGGAACAGTTCTGTACCGATATGACAGCCCGTGCAGAAGAGGGAAAACTGGATCCGGTCATCGGAAGGGAGCCGGAAATGTATCGTCTGATGGAGATCCTGAGCAGAAGGACGAAGAATAACCCCTGTCTGGTAGGAGAGCCTGGAGTTGGAAAGACTGCCATTATCGAAGGACTGGCACAGCAGATCGCATCCGGGTTAGTACCTGAAAAGATGAAAGGAAAGAGGATCTATACGCTGGATCTTCCGGGACTGATCGCAGGTTCAAAATATCGTGGAGAGTTTGAGGAGCGAATAAAAGGACTGGTTGCAGAGGTAAAGGCAGCGGGGAATATCATTCTTTTCCTGGATGAGATCCATACGATGATCGGGGCGGGAGGAGCAGAAGGTGCGATTGATGCCTCAAGTATCCTGAAGCCGTCGCTGTCCAGAGGAGAATTGCAACTGATCGGTGCAACTACGATTGCAGAATACAGGAAATATATAGAGAAAGATGCAGCCCTGGAACGGCGTTTCCAGCCTGTTTCTGTGGAAGAACCAACGAAGGAACAGTGCCGGAAAATTCTTGAAGGTCTGAAAGAAAAGTATGAGACACACCATAAAGTAGTGATCGAAGAGAAAGCACTTGAGGCAGCAGTACTTATGTCAGAACGTTATATTACGGATCGTCATCTGCCGGATAAGGCGATCGACGTGCTGGACGAAGCGTGTTCAAAGGTGAGTCTGAAAGGCTACAAAGTCCCGGAAAATTTCCGAAGTCTGGAAGATCTGATCAAAGACCTCGAGAAACAGAAAGAGGATAGCATCGTAGCAGGAGATTTCGTAGAGGCATCCCTGATCCAGAAGGAGCAGGACGAAGCAAGAAAGAAATTGTCAGCTCTGAAAAAGCGGTTTGATAAAAAGCAGGCGGGACTTCATCCATCTGTTACGGAAAATGAAGTTGCAGAGGTAGTATCAGTCTGGACAAAAGTTCCGGTAAGCAAACTGACGGAAAGTGATACAGAAAGATTAAAGAACCTGGAAAAAATTCTTCAGAAGAGAGTCATCGGACAGGACGAAGCGGTCAGTGCTGTGGCAAGAGCAGTGAAACGTGGAAGAGTCGGTCTGAAAGATCCGAAGCGGCCGATCGGTTCGTTTTTATTCTTAGGTCCGACCGGAGTTGGAAAGACGGAGCTTTCCAAGGCACTTGCTGAAGCTTTATTTGGAAAAGAGGAGGCAATGATCCGTGTTGATATGTCGGAGTATATGGAAAAGCATTCTGTATCAAAGATGATCGGTTCCCCTCCGGGATATGTCGGTCATGAAGAAGGTGGACAGCTCAGTGACCAGGTCAGGACACATCCGTATTCTGTTCTCCTTTTTGATGAAATTGAAAAGGCACATCCGGATGTATTCAATGTTCTGCTGCAGGTTCTGGATGATGGACATATTACGGATTCACAGGGAAGAAAGGTAGATTTTTCCAATACCGTGATCATCATGACGTCGAATGCAGGTGCAAAAGCGATCATTGATCCGAAAAAGCTGGGCTTTGCTGCAAAAGAAGATAAAGCCGGAGATTATAAGAAAATGAAGCAGGGTGTTATGGAAGAGGTCAAGCAGATCTTCCGGCCGGAATTTCTGAACCGAATTGATGAGATGATCGTATTCCATACACTGGACAAAGAAAATATGAAGAAAATAGTTTCTTTGTTGTGCAATGAGTTTACCGGACGGCTTGAGAAGCAGATGAATATTCATCTGAAACTGAGAAACTCTGCAAAAGAGCTGATCGTTGAAAAGGGAACTGATACGAAATATGGTGCAAGACCACTACGTCGTGCATTACAGACGGAACTGGAAGATAAACTGGCAGATGCGATCCTGAACGGTGACATCCGGCCGGGAGATCATGTGGAGGCAGGAGCATCCAAAAAAGAAATTCGTTTTTTCATAAAAAGTTCATAGGATGAAAGCGGAATTAGTATAGAAAAAGAAATGGATTTATTATATAATAATACAAAGATATCATAGTTGGGCAATTTATCCCAACATCTTATATAAGAGATATTCTGAAATACCCAGGAGGAAAAAGAAATGGCAACAGTAAAAGAATTATTGCGTGCAGAAAATGACGGAACACTGAGTTTTGGAGATTATACACTTCCAACTAAGACGAAGAAGGATAACTTTGAATTTGAGGGAGATATTTATAAAGTAAAGACATTTGCAGAGATTACGAAACTTGAGAAGAACGGTATGTTCGTTTACGAGTCTGTACCGGGAAGTACGGTTGAAAATTTTAAAGAGACCGATGCTGAGGTTACTTTTACAGTATCTGCACCGGAGGATGTACAGTTCACACTGGAACTGGAGCCGGAGAGTGAGTATGAAGTACTGATCGATGGGGAGTCTGCAGGAAAGATGAATACAAATTTGAGCGGAAAGCTCAGTGTAAGTGTAGAACTTTCAGCAGATCAGAGTGCAGCGATCAAAGTAGTAAAGTGCTGATCTGCTGATCCGTACAGTGTTGGGAGAAGCTAGATGGCAAAAGGAAAGAAAAGTATATTTTTCTGTCAGAATTGCGGGCATGAAGAAGCAAAATGGCTTGGTCAATGCCCTGCATGTAAAGAGTGGAATACATTTGTAGAAGAGCGGATAGACAGTGGGATCACAAAGGGAACGACCGTTGCAGCGAGAGCAGTTCACGAGGCAAAGGTCGTTCCTTTGACCGAAGTGACCGCAGATGATGATACACGGAGTGAGACCGGGATCAAAGAGCTGGACCGGGTTCTCGGAGGCGGGATTGTACCGGGATCACTGGTACTGGTCGGAGGCGATCCGGGAATTGGAAAGTCAACACTTTTATTACAGGTATGCCAAAGAATGGCACAGATGAAAAAGATCCTGTATATTTCCGGAGAGGAGTCGCAGGCACAGATTAAGCTGCGTGCGAACCGGATGGGAAATTTTACGTCTGGCCTTCTGCTGCTTTGCGAGACAAACCTGGGGATCATCCGCAGTGTGATAGAAAAAGAGCGACCGGAACTGGTCGTTATTGATTCTATTCAGACAATGTACAGCGAGGATGTAACTTCGGCACCGGGAAGTGTTTCCCAGGTGCGGGAGTCAACCAATGTTTTTATGCAGTTGGCGAAAGGACTGTGCATTCCAATTTTTATTGTCGGACATGTAACGAAAGAGGGAACGGTAGCAGGTCCGCGGGTATTGGAGCATATGGTAGATACAGTACTTTATTTTGAAGGAGACCGGCATGCGTCTTACCGGATATTGAGAGCTGTGAAGAACCGTTTTGGCTCGACGAATGAGATTGGTGTCTTTGAAATGCGGCAGAGTGGGTTGGTGGAAGTGGAAAATCCATCGGAGTATATGCTCAGTGGGAAACCGGAGAATGCTTCCGGGTCCGTTGTTGCATGCTCCATGGAAGGAACAAGACCGATCCTTTTGGAAATACAGGCACTGGTCTGCAGAACAAATTTCGGAATGCCGAGAAGAACAGCAGCAGGAACCGATTATAACCGAGTCAATCTTCTGATGGCAGTGCTTGAAAAGAGGTTGGGAATGTCACTTGGAAACTGCGATGCATATGTGAATATTGCAGGCGGTATCAAGATGAACGAGCCGGCGATCGATCTTGGGATTGTGATGGCACTGGTATCCAGTTATCGTAACCGTCCGATTGATGAGAAGACGATCGTCTTTGGAGAAGTTGGATTAAGCGGGGAAGTGCGTGCTGTGAATATGCCGGAGCAGAGGGTAGCAGAGGCGAAGAAGCTGGGATTTGAGACATGCATCTTACCGGAAGTTTCACTGAAAATGGTGAAAGGGATAAAAGGAATCCGGCTCGTTGGTGTAAAGACGGTGAATGAAGCAGTCGGCATCATATAAGGACAGCAGAATCCTATAAAAAATATTGAGAAATAATGAAAGTGCAGAAATTGTAAAAAGACAGTTTCTGCACTTTTTCTATCTTCGGAAAATAATTTTCAACATAACAGTATATAACAGTTGACAACAGTTAAATACTGTTATACACTGTTTGTATAAGGAGGCAGGTCATGAAGATTATAATCAATCATTCATCTATGGTGCCAATCTATGAGCAGATCCTGGAGCAGATCAAAGCACAGATTATTTCCGGTGAATTAAAGGAAAATGATCTTCTCCCATCTGTAAGGGCAATGGCAAAAGAGTTGAAGATCAGTGCGTTGACGGTGAAAAAGGCGTATGACAACCTGGAAGAAGAAGGAATGACGAGAACGGTGCATGGCAAAGGCACGTACGTAACAGCTTCAAATCAGGAACTTCTGCAGGAAGAACGTCGCAGAGAAGTAGAAGCAGATCTCGAAGCTGCAGTCATGAAAGGCAGAAGAAGCGGGATGACAGATGAGGAACTAAGAGAAGTATTTGAACTGATCATGGAGGAGTAGTTATGTTATCAATTAAAAATTTTAAGAAGAAATATGATGAGTTTGAACTGGATTGTACTATGAAAGTTGAAGAGGGACAGATCACCGGGATCGTCGGGGAGAATGGTGCGGGAAAGAGTACGACTTTTAAGGCAATTCTGGGTCTTGTGAAAGGTGATTCCGGATGTATTACCCTTTTTGGAAAAGATCCACAGCAATTGACGAGAGAAGATAAAGAGAAGATCGGAGTTGCATTTACAGATGCAGGATTTAGTGCTTATTTAAGAATTAAGGATGTTGTTCCAGTTTTGAGCAACGTATACCCGTCTTTTGAAAAAGAAAAGTTTCTTAAATACTGCGAAAATCTAAAATTACCTTTAGATAAGAAGCTGAAAGAATTTTCAACCGGGATGAAAGCGAAGCTGAATGTGCTGATCGCAGTGTCACACCGGGCTCCGTTTTTGATACTGGATGAACCGACAGCAGGACTTGATGTGACAGCACGGGAGCAGGTGCTGGATCTGTTGAGGGGGTATATGTCAGAAAATGAAGAACGAAGTATTCTGGTAAGTTCCCATATTTCTTCAGATCTGGAAGGATTATGTGATGATATATATATGATCCACGAGGGAAAGATCATTCTGCATGAAACGATGGATGAAATTCTGAATAGTTACGGAGTGCTCAAAGTGACAGAGGAACAGTGGCAGCGGCTGGATAAATCTTATTTATTGAGGAAGAAAAAAGAAAGTTATGGCTATGCCTGTCTGACAGGGCAGAAAAGATATTATGTGGAAAATAATCCGGATGTTACAGTAGAAAATGGAAATCTTGACGAAGTGATCATTATGATGATTCGGGGGGAAGCAGTATGAGAACAGAAATGGGATTGTTATTAAAAGATTGGGGACTTTTAAAAAGTCAGGGAAAAGGGATTATTTATGTGCTGATCGGAGGAGCAGCATTAATGGTAGGAGCATTGGATAATCCAAAGATAGACCGGGAAGAAAGTGCAGCTTTTCTAGGAGTATATATTATTGTAACGATGGCAGTCTATTTTTCCAATATGCTTGCATATGATGAAATGGATCATGGGTTCCTGTATCTTTTTTCATTGCCGGTAACGAAAAAGGATTATGTCAGAGAAAAATATATTTTTTGCATTTCTCTGGATGCAGCAGTGTGGTTACTTGGGCTGGTAATAACAACAGTAGTTTCACTTACAGGAAGTTATGGAAATGATCTGAAAAAAATGCTATTTATAATAACCTGGGGGATGATAGCAGGAGTCGTTCTTATTGCATTGATCATACCGGTAAGATTAAAATTTGACGGTGAAAAAGGAAGACTTATGATACCTGTAATTGCATTGCTTCTTGGTGGAGCAGGAATGTTGGCAGGAAAGGTTTGTGGAAGTCTCGGTGTAAATCCAACAGAAATATTTCAAAAACTTGATGCTCTGAGTGAGGGACAACTGCTTGGGGGAGGAATTTTGTTCGGTGTTATCTGTCTGGCAATTTCCTATGTATGTAGTCTCAGAGTACTGGAGAAAAAAGAGTACTGAAAATAATAAAGAGATCAAAGAAACCGTTGTATGAAAGAAAATTTTATACAACGGTATTTTGTTAGTCGTTTAACTGGAAATTATGCAAAAAGTATTAAAAAAGTGTGAAATAAGAAGCTTGAAGGTTGACTTATAAGTGAAATTGTACTATATTTTCGTTTAGTTAATTAACTAACTAATGAAAGGAAGGTTTTTATGTCGTGTAGGAGAGAAGAGATGCCGACACTGGGAATTCTTGGGATGACGACCCATAGGATCGGAAAACTGGCACAGATTATGTACGCAGAATATGATCTGAATAAAAGCCAGTCAATGATTTTATTTCAGCTGCACAAGTCTGGAAGAATTTCACAGAAAGAACTGGCACAGAAGCTGAATGTAAGTGCGCCTTCGATTACGTCGATGATCCAGAAGATGGAAAAGTCAGGATATATTCTGAGAAAGGTTGATGAAAAGGATCAGAGAATGATGCGGCTGGATCTGACAGAGAAAGGGCAGGCATGTATTGAGCATGTAAAAGCGATTGCGGAAAAGATGGATGAAATTGCTTTTACAGGGATCAGTCCTGAGGAAAAGATGCTTCTGAGAAGGATTTTATTTCAGATTTGTGAGAATATAGAAAAAGAAAGGAACAGGTAAAATGAAGAATTTATTCAAATATGCTGCATCGTACTGGAAGGCGATGATAGCGATCGTATTGATTCTCTTCATTCAGGCTTACTGTGATCTGTCTTTGCCTGCGTATACTTCTGACATTGTCAATGTCGGAATTCAGCAGGGAGGTATTGAAGACGAGATACCGGAACAGATTGCACAGGAAGAGATGGATAAGTTATTACTTTTTGTATCAGAAGAAGACGGGCAGAAAGTAATGGATGCTTATGAGGAAGATACGACATCTTATGAAAAAGATGCATATGTTCTGAAAGAATCTGTATCCGGGGATGAGGAACAGATGAAGGAACTTCAGGATATTCTGAAGCTCCCGATGATGATGACGACTGGTTTTGAGTCCGGCAGTGATATGACGAAAGAAGTTGAGTCTCAGTTAAAGTCGAGTCTTCCGGATGGGACAGTTTCAGAGGATACAACCATCTTTGATATTATGAAGATGCTTCCGGGAGAACAGAGAACTGCCATGGTGGAAAAGATGGGAGAACAGATGGATGATCTTCCGGATACGATTCTGGATCAGGCAGCGGTCAGCTATTGCAAATCGGTCTATCAGGATCTGGGCATGGACATGGAAAAGATTCAGACAGGATATCTTGCAAAGACCGGGGGAATGATGATTGCACTGGCATTCCTCGGAATGGCAGCAAGTGTACTGGTCGGATTCCTGGCTTCAAGAGTAGGTGCGTCAGCAGGACGTGACTTAAGAGGCAGAGTATTCCATAAGGTTGTGGGCTTTTCCAATCATGAGTTCAACCAGTTTTCAACAGCCTCACTGATTACGAGGAGTACGAATGATATCCAGCAGATCCAGATGTTGATTGTTATGCTTTTGAGAATGGTACTTTATGCACCAATCCTGGCGATCGGAGGAGTATTCCAGGTAATGAAGACAAATGTGTCGATGTCCTGGATCATCGGACTTGCGGTGATCATCATTGCATGCATGGTATTATTACTCTTTGTTGTGGCAATGCCGAAATTTAAGATGCTTCAGAAGCTTGTGGATAAGCTGAACCTTGTGACCAGAGAAATTCTGACAGGACTGTCGGTTATCCGTGCATTTAGTACAGAAAAGCATGAAGAGAAACGATTTGATGACGCAAATGTAGAACTGACAAAGACGAATCTTTTTGTCAATCGTGCGATGACATTTATGATGCCGGCAATGATGCTGGTCATGAACGGAGTCTCTGTTCTGATTGTATGGACCGGAGCACATGGAATCAGCGATGGTCAGATGCAGGTGGGAGATATGATGGCATTTATTCAGTATACCATGCAGATCATCATGGGATTCCTGATGCTTTGCATGATCTCGATCATGCTTCCGCGTGCGGCTGTAGCGGCTGACCGTGTGGAAGAAGTGCTGAAGAGTGAGACGATCATCTGTGATCCGGAACGGCCGGAAGTACTGCCGGAGCAGGGAGAAGGAGTTCTTTCCTTTGATCATGTATCATTTAAATATCCGGGAGCAGACGAAGATGTGCTGCAGGATATCACATTTACAGCCCGGCCGGGACAGACCACGGCGATTATTGGAAGTACAGGAAGTGGAAAATCAACACTGGTCAATTTGATCCCACGGTTTTATGATGTGACAGAAGGAAAGATCACGCTGGATGGAATTGATATCCGTGACATAAAGCAGCATGATCTCAGAGAAAAGCTGGGATATGTTCCGCAGAAAGGAGTCCTGTTCTCAGGAAATATTGCTTCTAATATCATGTTCGGAAATCAGGATGGAACAGAAGAGGAAATGAAAGAAGCGGCAGAGATCGCACAGGCTACAGAATTTATCGAGACTAAACCGGAAGGCTATGAAAGTCCGATCGCTCAGGGCGGTTCCAATGTATCCGGTGGTCAGAAGCAGAGACTTTCGATTGCAAGAGCGATTGCAAAGCATCCACAGGTATTTATTTTTGATGACAGTTTTTCGGCTCTTGACTATAAGACGGATGTGACATTGCGTCATGCCCTTGCAGAGAAGACGAGGGAAAGTACAGTTTTGATCGTAGCACAGAGAATCAGTACCATTCTGCATGCAGAGCAGATCCTTGTCCTGGATGATGGAAAGATTGTCGGAAAAGGTACACATGCAGAACTGCTGAAAAATTGTGAAGTATATCGGGAAATCGCAGAGTCCCAGCTTTCCAGGGCAGAACTGGAATCTGCCGTTCAGACAGATGGAAAGGAGGAGAAGATCCATGGCTAGAAGAGGTAGAATGGGGCGAGGTGTTGCACCGACCGAAAAGGCAAAAGATTTCAAAGGAACAATGAAAAAGCTGATCCGCTATATGGCTTCATTTAAAATACAGATTTTTTTCGTAGCAGTCTTTGCAATTTGCGGAACGATTTTTAATATTGCCGGACCAAAGATTCTCGGAAAGGCGACAACAGAAATCTTCAATGGTCTTGTCAGTAAGGTTTCAGGCGGATCAGGCATGGATTTTGGAAAAATCGGAACGATTCTGGCGACAGCATTGAGTCTGTATCTGATCAGTGCAGCGTGCAGCCTGATCCAGGGATTCCTGATGACAGGTGTATCGCAGAAGACAACTTATAAATTAAGAAAAGAAATCTCACAGAAGATCAACCGGATGCCGATGAATTATTTCGATACGAAACCGGTCGGAGAAGTTCTTTCAAGAGTGACAAATGATGTGGATACTCTCGGACAGAGTCTGAACCAGAGTGCAACTCAGTTGATCACATCGGTCACAACCATCATCGGTGTGCTGGTGATGATGCTTTCCATCAGTCCGCTGATGACACTGGTAGCACTGCTGATTCTTCCATTGTCCATGCTGCTGTTGTCATTTGTAATGAAACATTCACAGAAATATTTCGTAGGACAGCAGGAATATCTTGGAAATGTCAACGGACAGGTAGAGGAAATCTACAGCGGACATAATATCATCAAGGCATTTAATAAAGAAGAAGCGGTGATCAGAGAATTTAATGAGACCAACGGAAAGCTTTATGATTCTGCGTGGAAATCTCAGTTTTTCTCAGGAATGATGATGCCGGTCATGCAGTTTATCGGCAATCTTGGTTATGTAGGTGTGGCAGTCCTTGGAGGATTCCTGACGATCAAAAATGTGATCGAGGTCGGAGATATTCAGTCATTTATTCAGTATGTCCGTAATTTCACCCAGCCGATCCAGCAGATGGCACAGGTAGCAAATATGTTGCAGTCTACGGCAGCAGCATCCGAGAGGGTTTTTGAATTTCTTGAAGAAAAAGAAGAAGATCAGACAGTGGAACATCCTGTGTCCGTAGAAAATCTGAAAGGAAATGTAGAGTTTGACCATGTTCATTTCGGATATAACCCGGATAAGATCATCATCAATGATTTTTCTGCGAAAGTAAAAGAAGGACAGAAGATTGCGATCGTTGGTCCGACCGGAGCAGGAAAGACGACAATGATCAAGCTGCTAATGAGATTTTATGATGTAAATGATGGTTCGATAAAAATAGATGGACACGATATCCGGGATTTCAACCGCAGTGAATTAAGAGAAATGTTCGGAATGGTGCTTCAGGATACATGGCTGTTCCATGGCTCCATCCGTGAAAATATCCGTTATGGTAAACTGGATGCTACAGATGAAGAAGTGATCCAGGCTGCAAAGGCAGCACATGTGCATCGATTTGTAAAGACACTTCCAGGTGGATATGATATGGAACTGAACGAAGAAGCAAGCAACGTTTCCCAGGGACAGAAGCAGCTTCTGACGATTGCACGTGCAATCCTTGCAGATCCAAAGATCCTGATCCTGGATGAGGCGACAAGCTCTGTCGATACAAGAACAGAAGTACTGATTCAGAAAGCGATGGATAATCTGATGAAGGGAAGAACGAGCTTTGTGATCGCACACCGTCTGTCTACGATCCGTGATGCGGATCTGATTCTTGTTATGAAAGACGGAGATATCGTGGAGCAGGGAAATCATGAAGAACTTCTTGCAAAGGGTGGATTTTATGCAGATCTTTATAATTCCCAGTTTGAAAATGCCGGAGAATGTGCATAAAGATCAGATCAGTCTTGAGATGTAATGAGGGATAGTGATAAAATCTATCAGTAATGCAAGAGATACATTGGTAACTATTGACAGAAAAAAGATTAAGATTTAAACTTATAACAGTGTTACATGACACTGTTATAAGCTAGGAGGAGTCAGTGGCTAAGCAGGTAGAAGGTATTTCAGAAAAAGTAGAATTATGTGCAAAGAAAGAGTTCCTTGAAAAAGGCTATGTAGATGCATCACTGCGGACGATTGCTGCGGAGGCGGGAACGACGACCGGAACGATCTATTCCCGATATGGTGGAAAAGAAGGACTTTTTTCAGCAATCGTAGAACCGGTGGCAAAAGAGTTTACAGGGATATTTATCGGAGTTCAGGAAAAATTTCATGCGATAGAATCGGATCGGCAGGCAGTGAGTCTGGATGATTATGCGGAAGACGGAATGAAGCAGCTTGTGAAGTATATGTACGCTCATCTGGAAGAATTTCAGATCCTGGTGAAAAGCTCTTATGGTACAAGATTTCAGGATTTTGTGGAACATCTTGTAGAACTTGAGACAGATTATACTTATAAGTTCATGGAGGCGATCGGTCTGAGATTTAAGGATGGAAAGCCACTGACAAAGAATTTCATGCACATAATGAATAAAGCACTTTTTGAGAGCTTTTTTGAAGTGATCCGGCATGATATGTCAGAAGAGGAAGCATGGGAATATATAGAAATGCTTGAAAAGTATCACAGTGCCGGATGGAATATTATCTACGGAGAATGCTGTTCAATCAATGACTGATAACGCGATGAATGAAAAGGAAAATTTCATCGCGTTTTCCTTTTGATGCTGGTTAGTTGGAACTTATAAAAGTTCTAAAGGGCTAATTAATAATAAAAATGTCAAGGAGGGTTAGCAATGGCTAAACAAAAAGAAAAAAAGCAGACACCGGTCAGCCGGCTGATGGAGTATGCCGGAAGTTTTCAATACCTGGCAGTTGCGTCCTGGGTTCTTGCGGCTGTCAGTGCCTTTGTGGCACTTGTTCCGTTCTATTTTATCTGGCGGCTGATAAAAGAGGTGTTACGGGTTGCACCGGATTATGGTGCGGCACAGAATCTGTCTACCTATGGCTGGAGTGCAGTCGGTTTTGCAATCCTGTCTATGCTGATCTATATCGGGGCATTGATCTGTTCTCATTTGGCAGCATTCCGAGTGCAGGCAAATATGAGGTCAAGACTGATGCGACATATCTTATCTCTGCCGATTGGATTTATGGATGATGAGGGAAGTGGAAAGATCCGAAAGATTGTAAATGAGTCCAGTGCAGCGACAGAAACTTATCTTGCACATCAGTTGCCGGATAAATATGTAGCAACGGCAACCCCGGTCGGCCTGGCGGCACTTCTGCTGGTTTTTGACTGGAAACTGGGGCTTTTATGTCTTATCCCGGTTGTTGTAGCTTTCCTGGTCATGGGTGCCATGATGGGAGAGAACATGAAGAAAAAAATGGAAGAATATCAGAATGCACTGGAAGAAATGTCCGGCGAGGCAGTGGAATATGTCAGAGGGATTCCGGTTGTAAAAACATTTGGACAGTCGGTCTTTTCTTTTAAAAGATTCAGGGATTCAATCAAAAAATATGAAAAATGGACGATTTCCTATACAAAAGATTTAAGACTTCCAATGATGGGATATACGGTTGCAATTAATTCAGTTTTCGCAATTCTGATCGCAGCGGTTTATCTGCTGGGCGGAGTGAAAAGCGGAACTGCAGATCCTGAGTTTTTATTAAACCTGTTATTCTATATTATTATCACCCCGATCATTACCGTTACATTGACAAAGATGATGTATGCAGGTGAGAATACAATGGTTGTGGAAGATGCACTTGCAAGAATTGACAATATTATAGAAAGAAAACCATTGCCGCAGGCAGCAGAGGAAAAGAGTCCCGAAGATGTTTCTATCGAGTTTGAACATGTATCTTTCCGGTATGACGGGGCAGAAAAAGATGCCCTGCACGATATCAGTCTTCAGATCCGTCCGGGAGAGCATATCGCTTTTGTCGGACCATCCGGTGGAGGAAAGACAACGCTGGCGAGACTGGTTGCAAGGTTTGCAGATGCGTCTCAGGGTGAGATCAGGATTGGCGGAGCAAATGTAAAGGAAATCCACCAGAGAGCTCTGATGGATATGGTATCATTTGTATTTCAGGACAGCCGGCTTCTGAAAATGTCTATTTACGAAAATGTACGCATGGGAAAGAAAAATGCCACCCGTGAAGAGGTGGTGAAGGCATTAAAGAATGCTCAATGTGAGGATATCATAGCGAAACTTCCGGACGGGATTGACACAGTGATCGGCTCAAAAGGTACGTATCTGTCAGGCGGAGAAGCTCAGCGGATTTCAATCGCAAGAGCGATGATCAAAAATGCTCCGATTCTGATCCTGGATGAAGCAACAGCATTTGCAGATCCGGATAATGAGGCAAAGGTGCAGGCTGCATTCAGCAGACTTTCTCAGGGAAAAACTGTGATCATGATCGCCCACAGACTTTCATCGGTCATTGATGCAGACCGGATCTTTGTACTCAGAGACGGAGAAATCTGCCAGAGTGGTACGCATAAGGAACTTGAAAAAGCAGACGGACTCTATGCACATATGTGGAAAGAGTACAATCAATCGGTTTGTTGGAAGGTAGGTGCATAAGTTTGAAACAAAGAAGTAGAGGTTACCCGAGAAAATAGAGCATAACAAAGAAACCATCCCAGGGATAGCTTGAAAAATTAAATATTAACGCAACACCTAATCAGGAAACGGATAAAGGTTCATCCTTTATGATGTAGCCCCGTTGTTTTAAAAGATTAAGTGCTTGTGAAATGGAAAGAACTTTTTCTTCCTTCACAGGACGAGATTCAAGAAAACCTTCTGGTGTATATGGCTTTAAATCTGAGAGTATGTGCCAGATAGCGGTCAGGATCATACGACAGATTGCAATGATGGCTTTCTTGTGACCACGGCGTGCTTTGATACGCTTGTAGCGGTTGGTAAATTCTAAATGTTTCTTCGATTTGATTAAAGCATTTGCAACTTGTACCAGAACTGGTTTAAAATAGGAACCAGCACGGGAAATCCGAGTGGATTTGATTTTTTGATTGCTTTGATCGTTACGAGGACAGCATCCTGCCCATGAGACGAGGTGTTTCGCTGTGGGGAAGACAGACATATCACCACCAATCTCTGAAAGCACTTGAATGGCAGTTAGTGGATTTTTATTAAATCCGGGAACAGTCCTTATTAAGTTTAAAGCAATCTCGTATTTATCACTGAGACGAAGGATTTCCTGTTCTACTTCTGAAATGTGCTTGTTCAGTTCATCGATGTGATCAAGGCACTGTCTAAGTTTCACAGCTTGTTCTTTTGAAATGGCACCATCAACAGCGGCCTGTATTTCTTCAATAGGAGTTTTACATCTGCCATCAACAAAAGGTGTTACATCAAATGTTTCTCCAGGGTGTTTTAAAATCTGTTCTGTAATAGAACGGGATGATTTACCAAATACATCAGAAAATACATCATCAAGCTTAAGATTAGATACAGTAAGACAATTTTGAGCACGATTCTTCTCTCCAGTTATCATACAAGTGAGTTTAAATCGGTATCTTACAAGATCTCTAAGTTCTCTGATGTCAGCAGGTGGAATGAAAGAAGGTTTTACCATTCCACACATGTAAAGGTCACAAATCCATTTCGCATCCTTGCGGTCGGTCTTGTTTCCTTTCATTGGTTTTGTGTATTTGGGATGAGAAAGAGTAACCCATAGATTGTGTTGCTCTAAAATGTTAAAAACAGGGATCCAGTACTTTCCGGTTGATTCCATACAAACATCTTTACAGTTATATTTGGCAAGCCAATCACACAACTCATTCAATCCTTTAGTAAAGGAAGAAAAGCGAGCCTGCTTATATTCAGTACGATTGTTGGAGTCAGTGATACCGATACAGGCATAGATCCATGTTTTGTGGACGTCAAGTCCACAGCAGTTAAATTTTAAGATTTTAAATGACAATAAAAGTAACCTCCTGAAATTTATAGTTATAAAACTGACAGTGACTGGTCATCCGGCGAGATCGAGTCGACTT
>OGWS01001071.1_pt1 | contig 24284 bp, 24 predicted proteins | sample 1576111 | NCBI WGS metagenome assembly OGWS01 (sample SAMEA3541534, study PRJEB24748) | human gut metagenome | biome: human gut; feature: human-associated habitat; material: faeces | place: China | collected 2012
GGAACAAACAATAACACATTCAAGCACGCATTACTAAAATCATTTATCATATATATAAAAGGAATTATATTTACCGTCAATTCAACTTTTAATGATATTATATTTGGAAATCCTACCAATGCTAAAACAGCAGTTAAATAGAATCCAAATATTATATAAAGAATGGTTATTTTCCAGCTACGGAAAAGCAACTTGTTATATATGCACCAGATAGGAATTATAAAAACTGCTGCAGCAACAATTTCGATAAGTGTGCTATATATTCTATACATATTTTTCTACCTCCACTATTCCCGATTTATCAAACTCTTTTTATTTCTGCTGAATCATCTTAAAATGCTCCAATGCCTCCACAATTGCTTTTTCCTTTTCTTCCGGACATTGTGGCTGTTTACTATCATCTGCTTTTGGCATATTATAATTCTTTCCAACCTCAATTCCGCATTTTTTCTTTACCTGTGAAATATACAGATTGGAAACCTTCATTCCGTCATTATGCTCTGCCACATACTTCTTTATCTCATCATAGGTTACCTTGGTCTCAGCTGATGTTACATCCATATCATCAAGCTCAATCGTAACATTAATGTAATCATCCGGCTTTTGTTTTAGTTGGGACTATTCCTAATCCAATTACCATCTTCACGTCTTTCCGGAATGTCCTTCATCCGAATACTCCCCCACTATCTCCATGTCCTGAAATTCTGCATATTTTCTCAGCTTGTCCTTCTGTGCATCAAGACTATATCCGTCAACCTGAATAGCCGTAGACACACGAGTATATATGTAACATCTTGTTTTCTTCTTCAATAATCTCACACTCCTATTTCGGTAATACTAATGGCGAATTTTTCAATAATCCTGCAACAACAGAGTTGTATTTGGCTGTTCCATAATCCTCAACAATGCTTGTTATTCTAGCCCCGGCATCCTTGGAAGAAGCGCCACACAGAAAGACTCGCTCATCCGCCGTTCCATAATCCAACACGATAAAACGATCATGGAATATGCCGCCAGTCTTCTTCATTGACAGTTTTACAGTTGGATATTCCTTACAGAAATCCGTATATTCTATGTTGTGAAGTTTATTATTTCCAACATTGTCACTGAATAAAATAATATTTACTCCTGTCGGAGAATTTTTAAGATGCACCAGCGTTCTTAAACCAATGTAATTATCAACCATATATATTGATGACTTTGCCTGCCTGTAAATAGACTCGTAAACCTCACCCGCACTACTAAATTTTGCATTAAACATAAGCCATTTTTCATCATCATCTGAAATAAAACTATTCATCATATCCTCAAGTTCAGATTTCGTCACTACATCCTTCAGACCTTCTGCGACATCAGAAATCTGTTTTTCAAGAGATATCATATCAGAATTAATTTTACTAATTTCAATTCTGTTGTTAGCAGTCTCCATGCTTAACTGAAGTAATTCTCTCTGACCGATTAAATCACGATTTTCTAATATGTAATCTTTCATTTTTTTGAAGGTTCTTATTAATGCCTTACTCTGTTTAACAGCCAATGATCCTTTTAAAACAGTCATCAGCATATATAGTCCTTGCTCTGTAAATACATGTGGATTATAACGACTTTTTGAGCTTATATTTGCGGTCGAAAAATTCGTCCGCAAATACTCTGTCTCGTCATCTGTCAATTCAAACATAAAATCAGGATCAAATTTCTCAATATTATTTCTCACCTGCTCATTAAATCTTTTATTTGTATACCCATATATTTCTGCTAAATCAGCATCCAACAATACCTTTTTCCCTCTAACCTCATAGAGTTTTTCTTTCAGGTATTCTTCTGTTACATTTATTACTGCAACAGCAATTTCCTTTTTTTATCTTCTGCCATAAAACTCCTCCATTCATTTTTAGTTCCAAAGCATTCCACATGAATATTTCTTAGCCATTCATCTACAGCCCACTTTCTTTTTAAAACCGGACCATATTTCATAATCATATTAGTGATAACATCGGTACATCGTTCAAATGCCGCATTTTCCTTTGCGTCTTCATAATACATTTTTCTTATTTCTTATTTCTCTAGTTCTTTAGCTGAATTTCCGGTGTCCATTCGGAAGTTTCCAGCTGTAAAATATCATGGTAATCTATCTGTATATTCAAAGCGAAGGAATACACTATGCACACAAAACTTACCATACCGGAAAGGCTAAAAGATTTGAGAGACTCAGAAAAAAGAATGTCGTTGCAGGAATTATCTGATGCTACCGGCATTCCCATTTCAACGCTTGGCAAATGAGACTTATATAAATGGTCTTTTGCTTCTTTTCTGTAAAAATCTGGAGATGAAAGTCACTCAGCTTTCTGTAGAAGAAAAGTAAACATTAAGAGAAAGAGACTCTTTATTACTGTTGTAGTCAAGTAAATAGTTTTTTACAGTGCTTTTCGCTGTCTCTAGCCAAGCTGTCTGGCCGGAAATTCTGCTGCTGCACTCACCAGCTTTTCGACAATCTCAAGCTTATCGCCTTGTTCAGCGTAAGCACAAAGTATAACGGCTCCCGCACTATCACCATCATGCACTATTGCTGCTATCGCCTGCGCTTCACAGTCAGCTTCATCATCCTTTACCACAGATATCAGGTTATCGTCTTTTTTACTGTATAATGCACTTTTTCTCTTATCCATAATGTCTTCGAGCTCCTTGGATAAAGCCTTGCCTATATACTTTTTATGGTCTTTTCCGGCTGCCGCTATTATCTCATCCCTGTCTGCCACACATACCGTGGCACCAGTTACCTTTGACAGGCTCTGTGCATATGCCTGTGATATATTTTTGAGGCTTCCCACCTGCGAATATTTCTTTAGCACTATCGTCTCGTCTGCATCCATATATATTTCCAGCGGGCTGCCCTCCTTGATATGGAGCATCCTGCGCAGTTCCTTCGGTATGACTATTCTGCCGAGTGAGTCTACTCTTCTGGTCAATCCTGTAATTTTCACTTTATTGTCCTCCGTTACTTTTGCATTTGCATTCATGCTTTGGAGGTAGTATATGGAAATCTGTATGAAATATGTATAAGTGAACTACCCATTGTCTTAAGCCAATGGGCTTCCTGCTTCATCGACCTCGTAACCTACTATCTTCCACAGGCGTTAATTTGGGCAGTCCCTGCCCTATATATTTCTTTATGCTATTTGTCTTAATCCTTCTGTCAGTATATTTTTCGCGGCATTGATATCCCTGTCATGTTCTGCTCCGCATTTCGGACATATCCATGTCCTCACTGACAAATCTTTTGTATCTGGATTCTGATACCCGCAAACAGAACATAATTGACTACTGGCATAAAATGTATCTATTTTGATGTATTTCCTGCCATTCCATTTTGCCTTATACTCTAACTGTCTTGTCAGCTCATACCATGATACATCACTTATAGCTTTTGCCAGATGATGATTTTTTACCATGTTTTTTATCTGTAAATTCTCTGAAACTATCACTTGGTTTTCGCTGATAATCTCATGTGAAACTTTATGTAGATAATCTTTTCTTATATTCCTTATTTTCTCATGGCATAATGCTATCTTTTTCTTTGTTTTATAATAGTTCTTACTTTTCTTTCCTTTATGTGACAGTTGCCTTTGCAGCTTTACAAGCTGTTTCTCGTATTTTTTTATAATTTTTAGATTCTCATATACCTTCCCATCGGAAGTAATACATAAATCTTTAATTCCTAAATCGATCCCTATGTTATGATTTGTATGTGCCAGTTCCTTATGCTCCGTTTCTACAAGTATGGACACATAGTATTTTCCACTGGAAACCTGCGAAACGGTCGCTGACTTAATCTGCCCACTATATTCCCTGTGTAACCTTGCTTTTACCGCTTTTAATTTTGGCAATTTTATCTTCCCTGTCTCAAAATCTACCGCAATATTTCCATTTGTGAAGTTTGTTGTGTATGATTTATGGTTATCGTGTTTGCTCTTGAATTTCGGATATCCTGCATGCTCCTTAAAGAATTTTTGATATGCAGCGTCCATGTTATAGATTGCGTTGGTCAGAGCAAATTTATCTATTTCTTTTAACCATTCATAGTCTTTCTTTAATTCTCTGTTACAGTAATTATTACAATCCGTTTTACTAACTGACTTTTTCTCTTTCCCGTATATTTCTTTCCGATATGCCAATGTCTGATTGTAAACAAAACGGCAACAGCCAAATGTTTTTGCAATCTGAATTCTTTGTTCGCTATTAGGATATATCCTGTATTTATATGCTTTTAACACCTACTGTCGCCACCTTCCTACCCTTGATTTTCTATATATTTTCTCAACATCTCTTCTGAAACATTTCCTACACTGCAGACAAAATATGATATGTTGTATAACTCTTCATCAGATTTACTATTTTACTGATAGACATTGTTGGTTCTGTTTCTATCATGTAATGAATATGATCTTTATCTGTCTCCATATATCTGATAATGACTTTATGCTTTTGACATATCTCATAAGAAAACTGCTTTATATCATCTGATATTTGTTTTGACATCAGCAATTTCTTTCTATACTTGCATACGAAAATAATATGATACTGTAACAAATATTTGTGTCTGTTTTTTGATTTCCACGTTCCCATAACGCAAGTATAGCACAAACCTCCGCTTCCGGCTACCTTAACCCACCGTCTAAAGCCAGTGGGATTGCGGTAGCCCTATTTCAAGGGGGAAAAAGACATCATCTATGCATGCTTGCATGCAATTCGATGTATGTCTTATTGACCCGCACTACACTGAGAAAGTAGCAATTTACTGCTTAAAGGCAGTAAATTAGCGGATTAAATATGTATCTATATCCATCAGCTCTCTCTCATCTGCAATATCTACATATACACAGTCATGCTTCTTTGCCACACTTCTGCCACCCTTATCACCCTCCAGTGATAAAAGCTGTGGTATAAGCGATGAATTAAATACACACGGGTTGCCTACAGCATCTCCACAACGAAGTGAAAACGCCAATCGCTTACCCCCTGTATTTTTAAGCACTCTGTCTATTAATTTAATCACGCTTTGACTTTTTAAATATGGCTGGTCAGCTACTGCAAACATGTAATATTCCTCTTTTTCGGCAGTATGATGCGTCACTTCACTGCTTTTCTTAAGCTTTTTCTGCTCCTGCACCGCCATAATTCCTGCCTTTATAGTGTAGGATATGCCTTTTTCGCTGTCCGGACTTATGACTGCATGGCAATCTGGGATACATGCGCAGTAGTCCAATATTTCCCGGTAACGGGTGACAACTGTTATATCTATGGTCCGGCTGTCTAATTTTGATTTATTATATCTATTTTTAATTTCCGCCAAGCGATCAAGCAAATGCCTGTACATAGGTTTTCCATCCAGCTCATAAAACAGTTTGTTACTTCCAAAACGGCGGCTGTTTCCAGCCGCCATGTATATGATATGAATCATTTCACTCTAAGGTCCTTTTCGTGCCAGTTTGGGTCTACCATTCCCATAAGTATTTTTTCAGGGGTAAACGGAACTGTCCTGTGCCATACGCCTGTTGCGCGATAAATGGCATGTGCCAGCGCAGGAGCCGGTGTATTGATAACTATCTCACCGATTGACTTAACTCCGAATGGGCCTGACGGCTCATAGCTTGTCTCAAATTCGACATTGATATTGCCCACATCCTGTCGTGTCGGTATCTTGTACTGCATGAGGTCATTTTCTGCGATTTTTCCACCGGCATTGTAGGTGACATTCTCATAAAGCGCCATGCCTATTCCCTGACCTATGCCGCCCTCGGTCTGTACACGCGCGAGGTTTGGATTGACCGGAATTCCGCAGTCCACAACAGCCTGATAATCAAGTATTTTAACTGCTCCTGTCTCCTTATCAAGCTCTATCTCGACCATTCCTACCATGTATGGAGGAGGTGAAACAGGTGATGAATATGTCGCTGTGACATCTACAGGTATCGTGTTGTTGACCTGTGATTTTGTTGCTATATCGGAAAGACTTACGCAAACCTCCCTATTGTCTGCACCGTCCGGATTTATGATATACACCTCTTTGCCGTCAAAATCCACCTCTGATGCAGCATGGCCCAGCATCTGTGCCCCGATTTTCTTTATGTTTTCACGAAGCTCAAGTGCTGCATTCTGTGTGGCCATTCCTGTAATGTAGGTGGTTGATGAGGCATATGAACCTGAATCATAAGGAGAAGCATCCGTATCCGCTCCAAACACGGTTATATCATCCGGCTCGCAGTCGAGTACCTCAGCCGCCATCTGCGCAAGTATGGTATCACAGCCTGTTCCCATGTCTGCCGCGCCTATCATCATATTGTAGGTGCCACAGTCTGAAAGCTTTAAGGTACACGATCCGACATCTACATTTGATATGCAGGAGCCCTGCATTGCAAGTGCCATGCCTGCCGCACGAACCTTGCCATTTCCCATATCGCGGACAGGATACTTATCTGCCCAATGGAAATTATCCGCACAGTGCATTATGCATCTGTCGAGTGCACATGCATTGGCTGTCTCGCCAAAATATGCCGGCATAAACATGCCCTCACGGACGATATTTTTCAAACGAAGCTCAACCGGGTCTATATGCAGCTTTTCAGCGAGCTCATTGACAGTTGATTCAAGTGCAAAGATACCCTGTGTAGCTCCGTAGCCTCTATATGCTCCTGCCGCCTGCACGTTTGTGTACACAACATCGCACGAAAATCTGGTTGCCTCGCAGCCTCCTGTATAAAGAGGGAGCGATTTATGACCTGAGAGTCCTACTGTTGTAGTGCTATGCTCTCCGTATGCTCCACCATTTGACAGCGTATAAAGATCTATCGCCCTTATATGACCATCCCTCATTGCTCCAAGACGCACGGTGACCTCCATCTCATGACGCGGTGACGCGATAGTCTGGCACTCTTTTCTGCTGTAGATTATCTTGCTCGGACGCTTTGTCTTCCAGGTAACAAATGCCGGATATACCTCACAGACCGCTGTCTGCTTGGCACCAAAGCCTCCTCCGATACGCGGCTTTTCAGCACGCACCATGGACTTAGGAATATCGAGTGCATTGGACAGTATTCGGCGCAGGTGGAAAACAATCTGTGTCGAGCTGATGCAGTGAAGCCTGCCGTATCTGTCTATCTCACAGTATGCTCTGCAGGTCTCCATATATGCCTGCTGCGCTGCCTTTATGCGATAGGTGTGCTCAATAATCTCATCGCACTCCGACAGAATTTTCTCTACATTTCCATGCTCATCCTCCTCATGATGAATGAGATTGCGCTTTACATCGCCTGTATTTATGCTGGATGACCAGTCATCCTCAGGATGCACAAGCACCTTGTTGTCCAGCGACTTTCTGAAGTCAAGCACCGGCTCAAGAATCGTGTACTTTACTTTTATCATGTTAAGAGCCTTGTCTACAGCCTTTTCCGATTCACCTACCACAATAGCGACAGCGTCACCTACACTTCTAACATGACGGTCAAGGATTAGTCTGTCGTACGGTGACGGCTCCGGAAAGGTCTGGCCTGCGATAGAAAAACGCTTTTTCGGAACATCCTCCCAGGTGTATACTGCGACCATGCCCGGTACCTTAAGAGCAATATCTGTCTTTACATCCTCGACAATTGCATTCGCATAGGGGCTTCTAAGAAGCTTTATGACAAGCGCATCACGCGGTGTGATATCATCAGTAAATACCGGCTTTCCGAGTAAAAGCTGGCTCGAATCCTTCTTCGGTATACATTTTCCAACTGCGTGATAATCCCTTCTCGCGCGGTTGAAGCTGTTTACATTAGTTTGATTTGTGCTCATCCTGCCACTCCTTTCCGATATCCTCTCCGTAGACGCCTGCCTCGAGATTAAGAGGTGCGCCCTCCTTCTTACTGTTTAAGAAATTTCTGATTGAGCGGAGCTGACTCTGATATCCTGTACAACGACACAGATTTCCTGAAAGATACTCAAGAACTTCCTCATCAGTCGGGTCAGGATTTTCTCTTAAAAGTGCCACAATATTTACAATATAACCTGGATTACAGAAGCCGCACTGATCCGCTCCCTGTGCAGCAAAAAATCCTGTAAACTGCTTAGCTTCCTCCTCAAGTCCCTCAAGGGTATCCACGGCTCTGCCGTCTGCCCTGCCTATCGGCATGCTGCATGACAGCACAGGCTTTCCATCCAGAAGCACTGTACAAAGACCACAGTTGCCTGACTCACAGCCCCTCTTCACTGAAAAGCAGTTGTGCTTGCGGCAGAAGTCCAAAAGCACCATATCCTGGTCAACCGAGTCGATTATTAACTTTCCATTTAATTTTATTTTAACATCCATATACATGAATTCCTTCCTACTTAATGCTCGTGCATTGATGTCATCACACTAATAAAGCTTCCAAAGTTTCCTGCATAACTTCCATGCATCCGGTAGCGATTACCTTATATCATCGCAGATGTCAAGCGACTGTGTGACAGCGCGGCGTGTAAGCACCCGGCAGATCATCTCTCTGTACTCGGCTCCTGCTCTGATATTGCTTCCAAAACGGATATGCTCTGCAACATATTCTGCAAATTTATCTATTTTTGCATTGTTCTCGGAGTTCTCCGTCAAAGCTACATTACCGTGCGTCTTTGCATCTACTATACCATCGAGTATGCCGTCCTTATCCCACACAGGCTCTGCCATATATGGTGATGCTCCGATGACCGCCACATACCTGCCGTTTCTATTTGCCACTGCACATGTGAGCACAGGAAAGTCTGTTGACTGGTTTCTCTGGCTTAAGTATACTACGCCCTTTGCATTTTTCGGCACTATTACTGATACGAGCACATCGCGCGTGGTTCTTGGAAGTGCCGCAAACTCGTCCAAATCCATAATTCCTGCCTTGTGAAGCTGCACCTTTGCTCCCAGCGCTCTGAAAATCGTCATGACATCTGAAAATCCAAATCTGCCCCAGATGCTTCCTCCGACAGTCGCCACATTTCTAAACTGCACTCCGACGATATGTCTGACCGACTCTGCGATTGCACCGTGTGTATATGCATTCAGGGCTTCATGTGTCTCTATCTGCCTGAGGGTTGCATATGCACCGATTCTAAACTCGTTTTCATCCTCATCAATCCGGTCAAGTCCGAGATCGCACAAATCAATTGCCGTGCCAAGTGTCTTATTTTTCATTTTGAGCCATAGCATGCCGCCCAGCACAAAATTCGGTTTTTTCTGATAAAGCTCATAGGCTTCATCAAGGCTTTGCGCCCTCACATACTGATTGTAATAAAACATATTTTTCTCCTATATCAATACATTTCAAGCTCATACATGGCTTCCCACCTAATGTCCTGCTCCTTCATAAAGGCTATGAGGCTCTCCCTGTCTGAAAGCTCTGCACGCCATGCCAGACCACAGCCCGCCGATATAGCAGACGGAAGAGGAATCGTGCGCCCCGGAATACCACATGCCTTGCCCTTGATATCCAGCTTTAACGGCGCTGTGGTAGTCTCGAAGGTAATGATTAGCCGCTTTTTCTTTTCTCTTACCAAATTATTATCCATCACATCACACTTAATATAACACTAAGGACTCACAATAAGAGAGGCTGCAGCCATTTTCTCGGCGATATCATACATGTTCGTCACCTCTCCGACTGCAAGCTTATCTGACAGCTCATAGTAATTCAGACATGTTCCGCAGGTAAAGATTTTCACGCCACGATTCTTAAGCTCCTTTAAATCCTCAAGGCACTCTGAGCCATCACAGGTCAGCTTTGCTCCTCCATTGTAGAAAAGCATGGTTTCAGGCGGATTGTCCTGCTGCGAAAGTGCATAGATGAAGCCCTTTATGAGTACACTGCCCAGCTCCTCGCTGCCCTCTCCCATATAGGAAGAGCGGATTACAACGACTCTGTTATCTGTAGCCGGCCTGCATGTGTACTGTGAAGCTTCGTCTGTATCCGAAAACGCTCCTGTGTTAAGAGTCTCAATTGTCAGCTTTACACTGTAGCTTCCGTCGTCGAGCTTATTGCTGTCGCAGCTATAGCCCTTCTGTGCAGCCATCTTTTTTAAATTTTCTACTGCAATTTCATTGTCCACAAGTGTCTCCACTGTGTCCGGCTGTGTGAGAGCCTCAATTGCCTTCTTTGTCTTTACTACCGGGATTGGACATGTATCCCCGATTGCATTTACTGTAATCATATTTATAATCCTCCCTATGTTATTTAACTTGTCAACCCTCAAAATGCAGGGCATGCAGCCTGTCAGCATATTTACATAAGCTATGATAGCTTAAAATCAGTTCACATATATCGGCACATCGCAGCGCTTAACAAATCGTCCCACCTTTGCAGCCGGAAGCCCTGCGGCTTTAAGCTCCTGCAAAAAGGTATCTGCCTCAAAGGCTTTTACTGCAAACAGCAGTCCTCCTGAGGTCTGCGGATCGAAGAGCACCTCCTCCATTGAGAAAGGTATATTTTTTGCAAAACGCACCTTGTCACCTACATGGTTTCTGTTGCGCTGCGCCGCTGCCGTGAGGAAAAACTCATCTGCGCATCGCAGTGCTCCGGTAATGACCGGGATGGAAATCGAGTCGATAAGTACTGTTATATCATCATTTAACATCTCGCTCAGATGTCCTAAAAAACTAAAGCCCGTGACATCTGTGCATGCATGTATTTCGAAGCTGTGACTGATCTCTGATGCCGCGCGGTTTAGTGTGGTCATGGAGCTTACCGCATCCTCAATTGCACCTAACGGAGCTTCCCCGACACGGTTTGCGTTGCACACAAGCCCAACTCCGAGCTTCTTGGTCAGTATAAGCACATCTGACGGCTGCCCTGTATTGTTGCTGTAGATGTGTTTGGGATGAACTGTGCCCATGACAGAAAGTCCGTATTTCACATCGCTGTCTGCTATGGAATGACCACCTGCAAGTGTACCGCCTGCCTCTATCACCTTGTCAGCGCCTCCCTGCATTATTTTACCGAGTATATTCAAATCCATTTTCTCAGGGAAACAAACGATGTTCAACGCACTCTTAACTGTGCCGCCCATCGCATAGATATCACTGAGCGCATTTGCGGCCGCTATCTGTCCAAACGTATATGGATCATCAACCATCGGTGGAAAAAAATCAAGCGTCTGGACTATCGCCGTGTCATCTGAAATTCTGTACACTGCCGCATCATCGCTGCTATCATATCCGACGAGCAGATTGCTGTCTTTTTCGCCCTTTGGCAACTTTGCTAAGACATGACTTAATAAATCCGGACCAAGCTTTGCAGTACAGCCACCGCCTTTGCAAAACACTATTTCCTGTGGCATGTTTGCTCCTTTCAATTGTTTAATACTGTTTATCTCAATGCCGCAATCTGCATAAGCGCTTCAGCGGCCTCATTTATCTCATCATTTGTATTATAATATGAAAATGAAAATCTCACCATACCCTGTTTTTGTGTTCCAAAGAATTTATGCATCAGTGGTGCGCAGTGTATGCCGCTTCTTGTTGCAATGCCATACTCATTCATAAGTATATCCGACACCTCAGCAGAATCCATATCAGCTATATTTACTGAAACAATCGCACAATGTGCTCCATTATCGGGCAGCATGTCGAAATCCCCATATATCCTGATTTCCGGAATTATCTTTATTTTCTTTAGAAAAGCCTTCATCAACATATACTCTTTAGCATATATGTTATCCACACCAATTTCTTCAATCGCCTTTATTCCTGCCAAAAGCCCTGCAATTCCCGGGCCATTTAAGGTACCGGCCTCAAGTCTTGTCGGAAGCCCCATAGGCTGGCTCTCAAGAAAGCTGAGCACGCCGGTGCCACCGCTTTTAACCGGCTTTATATCTGCTCTTTCTCCCACATAAAGTCCTCCGGTCCCCTGTGGACCCATCAGCCCCTTGTGCCCTGTGAAGCAGAGCACATCAATATTCATGTCTTTTACATTTATCGGAAGCACACCGGCTGTCTGTGATGCGTCAACTATAAATAAAAGGTCATGCTTTCGTGCGATTTGCCCTATTGACTTAATGTCCACCACATTGCCTGTGAGATTTGAAGCATGTGTGCAGACGATGGCTTTTGTTTCCGGACAAATTGCAGCCTCTATATCCCGCGGGGAAATTATCCCTCTTTTTATTCCTTCATCACTGCATGGCACAATATCCACGCACACTCCCCTCTCCCTTTGCATATAAAGAGGTCTGAGCACCGAATTGTGCTCGAGCTGTGTCGTAATCACATGCTCCCCCGGCTCAAGCAGTCCGTGGATTGCAATGTTGAGCGACTCAGTGGAATTTGCCGTAAAAACAAGTCTATCCGCATCCTCCCCGCCGAAAAATTCTGTAAGGCACATTCTGGCCTCATATATTTTCCTTGACGCATCAAGCGATGCATCCGACATTCCCCGACCTGAATTGCCGCAGTGCTTCATTGCATCAAGCACAGCATCATATACCGCATCCGGCTTTTTAATTGTTGTGGCAGCGTTGTCCAGGTAAATCATAGTATGTCCTCATTTACTTCTCATCCAAGCAGATAAAATTTCTTTATATAAAGCTCATCATTTATATTTTTGCTAAGCATATTTGCTTCTGTATGCTTTGGAAGATTTGCATAAATTGTTGAATCATTATTTAATCCACACGATACTTCCCATGTTTTTAGTTCTTCAACTATTTTATAATCTTTAATCCTGATTATATTTTTATTGTTATATGCAAGTACCGATTTTGCTTTACTTGCAGATATTATTATATCCTGAGGGAAAACACCTATGTGTGATATGTTGTCCGTATCCATCGCAAGCTGTTCAATCTGCTCATCAGTGACCTCAAATACGCTATCCCATTCCACGGCAAGAACATGATGCTTATCCTGCCATTTCACCTGTGATATATTGTTGCAGCCCACAAGCAGTGCCTGCTCCACAGACATAGGCCGCATGAAGAAATCTTTTTTGTCGCGGACTGCACTCAGCATGCCGCTCTCAATACTTCCGATACGCTCTGCCAGACGATACACCTCATCGCGATTGTGTGACACAAAGATAACAGGATTGTGAAAATCGGAAAGCATCTCCATAAGCTCTGATTCCATACTTCTTTTCACATGCTCATCCAGTGCCGAAAAAGGCTCATCGAGCAGTATACACTCCGGTTTAGCCGCAAGCATGCGAAGCATTGCCACGCGCTGCCTCTGGCCTCCCGAGAGATGATCCGGATATGTGTCTGCCATGCCATCAAGCCCATACCGCTTCAGCCAGACCTTCACCTTTTTTTCATCGCGATGTCCCATTGCTATGCATATATTTTCCATCACGGTCATTGTAGGAAAAAGTGCATAGTCCTGAAACAGATAGCCTACCCTGCGCTTACCGGGGTGCAGATTTATGCGATTTTTTGAGTCATACAGCACCCGGTCATTTAATGATATAAAGCCTGAATCAGGAGTCTCTATCCCTGCTATACACTTGAGTGTCATACTCTTTCCTGAGCCCGACATACCAATTACGGACACAATCTCGTCCGTAAGCTCCATGTCAACCGAAAGCATGAAATTATCCAACTGTTTTTTTATTTTTACTATGAGCGACATTATTTTTTCTCTTTCTCTTTATGCCCTTGCTTTTGCCGCATATCATATTTATCGATACAAGGCATGCAAACGAAATCGCTATGATTACTATGCACCAGAAGCCCGCTGTGGCATAGTCACCACTTTGGATGACCATTGCTATCTGCTGTGATATGGTCGATGTCTTTCCCGCTATATTTCCGGCAAGCATTGATGTGGCGCCGTACTCACCGATAGCTCTGGCAAAGGCCAGTGTGACACCCGATATGATGCCGGGCTTTGCCATCGGCAAACGTATTTTCCAGAAAACCTTCCACTCACTTATGCCGAGAGTGCGCGCCGCATATATGACATTTTCGTCTATCTGCTCAAATGCCGCTCTCGCATTTCTGTACATGAGAGGGAGTGCAATGATGGTCGCTGCAACCACACAGCCAAGCCACGTGTGTACTACCTGTATACCCATGCTATTGCTTAAAAAACTTCCAAAGGGACGTCTTGTACTGAAAATCCTTAAAAGGATGTATCCAGCCACGGTAGGCGGCAATACCATCGGAAGTGTTAGCAGTCCATCCCAGAATGCCCTCACTCTGCCCTTTGTGTTTATAACAAGCTCAGCAAAGGCTATTCCAATAAAGAATGAAAAAACCGACGCTACTATTCCTGTTTTTAATGTTATCCAAAGCGGTGCGAAATCAATCGTTCCCATTATTCATTTACCGTAAAATGATATTTCTCAAATACTGACATTGCCTCATCTGTCTGAAGATATGCAATAAATTCCTTTGCGGCTTCAAGCTCGTCTGCTGTAGTGTTGTCACCCTTTAAGGCTGCTATCGGATATATAACATCACCTGTTAAGCTGTTTGGAAGCTTTTCTATAATGTCAAGCTGATTCTCGTATCCGAATGTATCTGAGTAATAAACTGTTCCTATTTCGTTTGCACCCTCAGCTACGGCAGATGCAACTGCACCTACATTTGCACAGCTGTTGATTTCCAGACCGCCAAGTGCCTTTGAGATATCAGAATCTGAAATATCCTGTGGCTTTGAAGCATCTCCTTCAACCATTTTTGAATTTACAAGTGCTACTCTGGTGTACTGTCCTACAGGAACTGTTCCGTCAGCAAGTGCCATATTTTTAGCCTTTGAGATGTCTGCAAAGCTGGTAACTGCCGTGCCACTATTCTTATATGTAACAAGGCACACCTGATTATTTAAAAGGTCAACACGAGTATCATCAACCACGCTTCCTGCTTCATAACCATTCTGAAGCTCATCCATCTGTGCCACTCCTGCTGAGAAAAAGATATTGCACTTCGCGCCCTCTTTAATCTGTGCCATCAGAGTTCCCGAACTGTCATAGTTGTTCTGGAAGTTTACATTTGGATGCTCCTTGGCGTAGGCTGCACAAATTTCATCCATAACACTGTTTAAGCTCTTTGCCGCAAAAATCGATAAATCTACATCTACATTACCGCTCTCTGCAGCATCCTTTTTCCCGCAGCCTGCAAAAAGTCCTGCTGTAAGAATGAGTCCAAACATAAGTCCTGCATATGCTGCAAATTTTCTCTTTAAACCCTTGCGCTCCTTTACTGATTTGTCAGTGCCTGTTGCTCTTCTTAAAATCACACTTTTAATCTCTCTTTTCTTTTTATTTATTCATCATCTGATCTGCTCCAGCAGCACTGAAATGCTGCCTCCGCACACCATTCCCTCATTCTCGGCATCGTCAGTATTCATGCTGACATCAATCAGCTCACATTTGAACTCCTGATTGCGAAACAGCCTCCTGCAGCGGCTTATAACTAAAGCCTCCGCACAGCCTCCGCCTATTGTTCCAACAATACGGTTGTCTGAGCTCACAAGCATCTGTGTGCCAACTCCGCGCGGTGCACTGCCGTTCTTTTTTATGATGGTACACAGTATGTACTTCTCATCCGGGGAGTGTGTAACTGATGCACAATGCCCAGCCACCTCAGTAAGTGCGTCAAGCACTTCGTTATCTATCTGAGTGCAGCTTGTACGCTCATTTTTACACTTTACTATCTCGCTTATCACCGAAAGAGCAATTTCCTCCGGTGTCTGTCCACCTATTGCAAGACCTATCGGAGAATGTAATCCTGATATAATTTCCTGTGAAAATCCAGATTTTTCAAGGTCTTTTTTCACTATCACAGCTCTTTTCTTTGAGCCCATCATACCCACATAGGCATAGGACTTTGTGAATATCTCTGTGAGGCATTCCATATCGAAGCGATGTCCTCTTGTCATGCATACATAGTAATCATCCGCCTGCGGCTGTAGCTTGGCGAGAGTTTCTTTATAATCGCCGCAAATCACATGGTCTGCGCCTTGGCGCTTTGCATTGTCTGCAAACAAAGGTCTGTCCTCTATCACCCATATATCAAATGCCAAAAGCGATGCCATGCGTACAAGTGCCGCCGATACATGCCCTCCACCGCAGATTATGAGACGTGGTCTGCTGCCTATCTGCTGTCTGAACATCACAATGGAATTATCATTGTCATCTATTTCATCTGCCCACACATTGCCGTATGCCACTCTTATTCTGCCATCTATATAGAGTGCCTTTGCCCCGGCATGTGCTCCTTCTATGACTGTCAAAAGCTCACAGCGGCTGTCCACAGGTCTGTCCTTTATCGAAGCATATATGTTGGCCGGAATCAACTTCACCTCGTCACCGGCATGAATCTGACCACCTCTTACGACTACCGCAAACACACCCTCCTTTGGCATAATGCACTCGCCCATCCTCTTGTATATGGCACAATGCGAATGGCACTGCTTGCCTATCTGCGTCATCTCAAGGATGGTATCTCCTATGCAAAAGCGTGTACCAAGAGGCAGATTTCCTAAATCAAATCCTGAAATAATTAAATTTTCACCGAATGCACCGTTGTCTATCTGTGCCCCTCTTGCCCTGAAGTCATCTATTTTCTCCGCGGAAAGCAGGCTGACCTGCCTGTGCCACTTTCCGGCATGTGCATCTCCCATGATGCCGTAGTCTGCAACAAGCTCCGCCTGTGGCACCTCTCTCTTTTCAGTTCCTCTCTCTTTGCTTATATTGATTGCAAGAAGCTTTCCCATTATTTTCTATCAGCCCCCTATCCGGCTCATATTTCTTGCTGCATTTACTTCCGCAGCTTCTATCTCTGTAGTCTTTGTCTCTGTAGTTTTTGTATATGTCACTGCATTATCATTAAAATTGTGACACCTTGGCTTTGCCTTTATGGCAGCCCTTAGTGCCCGGACTATTGAAAAATCTTTTTCCACATCATCTGCAAAATCCCATGAATCAGGTACTAAATCCATCGTCACGCTGCTTCCCAGGCATGGCATAAGCCTGCCGTCAGCCGTAACACGTATGCGGTTGCAGGTGTCGCAGAACTTCCCATGAATTGCCTGAATCAGACCTACTCTGATACCAAGTTCCGGAAAAATGTAATACTCTGCCGGGCCGTTATCCGGAATTTTCCGTTTGTCATTTCCCAAATTAATTTCTTTTGTTTTTTCAGTATTTATACGGCAAGGTTCTCCATACAGTTTTGAAAGTGTACCAATAACCTTCTTATATGGCTCGACTCCGTTGGTGTGTCCTTCACCTACCGGCATCATCTCTATAAAGCGGATATCTGTACCTTTTTTTGCAACATATCGTGTGAGCGCCACCACATCTGTCTGCGGTGTGAGCACCACATTGATTTTCACTCTTATTCCGCACTCTATAGCGGCATTGATTCCATGCTTTACTTCTTCAAGCAGCGGTTTTTTTGTGATGCGTTCATATTCTGACGCATCTATAGTGTCCAGGCTCACATTTATGCTGTCTATGCCTGCTTCCTTTAACCACTTTGTATGCTGCGCAAGCAGTACTGCATTTGTAGTAAGCGATACGCTGCTGACACCCGGTATCTTTTTGATTTGTAAAACCATTTCATCAAGCTGCGGATGCAAAAGCGGCTCACCGCCTGTCAGACGAAAATGCTTAATTCCAAGCCTTGTGGCTGCGCGGACTATGCAAAGCACCTCTTTTACGCTAAGTATATTTAGTGCATGACAGTGCTCATTATTGTCACAGGGATTGCAGTAATAGCAGTTTAAATTACAGCTATCTATCACCGATATGCGCATATAGTCAATCTCTCTGCCAAATCCATCGCGCATGTTAAAAGCCCTTTCCAAAACCACAGTTAGGAAACGTGCAGACATCACAATTCAGGCAGAGGCCGCCTTCTCCAAGTCCGGCAAGCTCATCTGCATAAATCATATCACGTGCCATAAGCCTAGGCAACACAATATCAAATATCGTGCGCTTATTGTACATGGCACAGCCGGGCAGCCCACATATCGGCACCAGCCTGTCACCTGCATCATAGTACGACAGCAAAAACATGGCTCCCGGAAGCACCGGCGAGCCGTATGACACAATCCGTGCGCCTGTATTTTTGATGGCAAGCGGCGTTTTATCATCAGGATCCACGCTCATTCCACCTGTGCAGAATACAATTTCCGCTCCGGCTTCTATCGCGCGTAAGCATCCGTCTGTGATTTTTTTGTCATCATCATCAAACACCTCATGAAACATCATCCGTGCGCCAAACTCTGCTATTTTTTTTTCTATAACAGGTGTAAATGCATCCTGTATCCTGCCATGGTACACTTCGTTTCCGGTTGTAATTATTGCTGCTTTTCTGACCACAAACGGCTTAATATCAAGGATTGGACCATCCTCACATATATTAGAAGCTTCCTTTAGCTTATCTTTTTTTATGACAAGCGGTATGATTCTTGTTCCAGCGAGCTTATCACCCTTTTTCACAGTGGTATTGCCGTGCCTTGTGGCTATCATCAGCTCTCCAAAGGAGTTGACCTTTTCAAGCTTTTTGCTATCCACCTTAAGCAGTCCATCACAGTCTGCGATTACCTCTATCTTGCCCTCCTTTACGGGGGACGGATGCATTTTACTCACAGTGCCGCAAGAAACGCCTGATTGTGTGTCTGCTTCAATTTTCTTTGTGCCACATGCGCTCATACGATAAAGCACCTCCGCAGCCTCATTCTCGTGCATCATGGTCTCATCATTTTCCCATATATATATGGTATCTTTTCCGACACTAAGCAGCACCGGTATGTCCTCTTTTGTTATGATATGCCCCTTGCGAAAAACTGCATCCTTTTTCACGCCGGGAATAATCTGTGTGATATCGTGGCAGAGCACCTGTCCGACTGCCTCAGTTGTCTTCATAAGCTTCATATAATCCCACACTCCAATTATTATCTCTGTAAATATTAACTATTCCAAACCACACCTAGTACACCGACCGCACTCACTGTCATACTGCAGTAAAATATCAAGCCCATGCTCTATATTTCCCATCAGAAAATCCATGCTCTCCGACACTGCCTTCACACTGCCGGGCAGATTAACTATCAGTGTGTTTTTCCTGATGACGCAAACGCCTCTGCCAAGCATGGCGCGCGGTGTAAGACTCATGCTGTACGCTCTCAGTGCCTCAGCGATACCCGGTGCATTGCGCTGTGCAACATCCATTGTAGCTTCCGGCGTGATATCCCTAGGTGAAAAACCTGTGCCGCCGGTTGTAAGCACCAGATTGCATTTCATGTCATCACTCAACCTGACAAGCTCGTCTGCAATCTGTTTTCTCTCGTCCGGTATGATTTTATATGAAACCACCTCGTACTCATCTTTGGGAAGCATCTGTCTTATTTTCGGGCCGCTTTTATCCTCGCGCCGGCCCGCTGCGCCTTTATCACTTATCGTTATAATCCCTACAGTATACATTACATCACCCTGTTATCCTTGATTAAATGTGTATTTTTAACTATTCAGCTGTATAGTGTCCACTCTTTCCACCGGATTTTTCAAGCAGATGTATCTGCCCGATTTCCATTCCACGGTCTAGCGCCTTACACATATCATATATGGTAAGAAGCGCCACACTGACCCCTGTCATGGCCTCCATCTCTACACCGGTTTTGCCCACACAGGCTGTCGTGCAAATTGCCATGATACTGCTGTTTTTTTCATCCAGCTCAAACTCAACATCACACTTTGTCATAGCAATAGGGTGACAGAGCGGAATAAGCATGGAATTGTTCTTTGCTCCCATGATTCCTGCAATCCTTGCCACTCCCAGCACATCACCCTTTTTAGCCGTGCCCGTAGATACAGCCCTGTATACAGCGTCATTTACCTTTATCGTGCCGCAGGCTTTCGCCACGCGGTATGTGTCATCCTTTGCGTGCACATCCACCATGTGGGCTTCCCCTGCCTCATTAAAATGTGTGAGCTTTTCTTTATTTTGTTCCTGATTATTGATATCTAATCCGTTTTGCTGCGTCAATTAATTAATCCTCATTGTAACTGTTCAGTTACCATAATTTATTATCTATTAGTAACTGCACATTTAATAAACCCTTATGCCGTGCTCAAATGCCGATACCGCCTCAAGCACACTGCCTGCTATACTCCTTGCCTTGTCAGAGATCGTAAAACAATTTGAAAGCTCCCCTTCGCGTGGATCGATATCCGCTATCTTGAAGCCTTCCTTGAAATAATAACCCTCACGGATAAGACCTCGTATGATGCCTGTAATTGTAGCATTTACCGGAACATATTCAGACAATTTATTGTCATAGCTTCCTTTATCCGGATATATCCGCGCTATCTCATCGCCCTTTTGCACAATATCTCCGATTTTTCTGACATCATAAATATATCCTGCTGCCGGAGCGTGTATCACACGCTCACTTGTGAAGCCTGCGATATTTCCCGGAACCCCTGTGTTGGGCTGTGCCATGCCATCGGTAATGATGCGCGCCAGATTGTGCCCACGCATGGACTCAATCACCAGATGCACGTCCTTGCCTGCCGTAAAGCCCGGACCTACTCCTATCACAAGCGGTGCCATATTTATTGTGGTGCCCAGATTTTTCTTTGCTATTATGGCATCTACCACAACATCCGGTCTAAAAAGTGCAATTGATTCACCGGTTGGGTCTATGAGAAGCGGAACCTCTCCGGCCTCAAGCACAGCTTCGATAGCTGAGCTCTTCCACTTTTGCGATGCAATATGAGCTTGCGGTGTGTCATTTATCCCGGAAATTGTCTCTGCATCATTCAAGGCAGGAAGCAGTCTGGCTGTCAGACCCTCTACAGTTGCGCTCCCATCATACACTGCCTCGCAAAAGGACACCTGACGCCGTATGGCTGCCGGATAGTCTGTCTCAAGCGCTATCACCCGATGTCCTGCACGGTGCAGTCTGTGGATGATGCCTGTCGCAAGATCGCCTGCACCACGGCATATGATTAACAAATTTTTCTTTTTTATCTGATTATTGCTCATATAATTAGTTACCCTGTTAACTTATTATTTCCATGTTTATCTGTAATATGTCGAAATCCGTCCTTCAAACCCGCTGTCGCGAAGCTTTTTGACATAGACCTGACGCAGCATGTCTATAACCGAGTCATCAACCACTACATCCTCTGCCATTCCTAGCTCGTTTTGCATAAGCTCATATCTGAACACAACGTCTTTACACAGCTTGCCCTTTTCCCACGTGCCAAGCACTATGATAACATCTGTGGTGAGCGGATATATGACAGGCTCATCCGCTGCCGGATATTTGAGAGAATGGTGCTTTGCTCCATCTGCTTCGATTATAACATAATCTAACGCCTGTGGCATGTCTTTAATCAGTTTATCAAGCAAATCATACGGCAGTCCGCACATTTTTGGCTTTGACTGTTCTGATATTTTCTGCCCCGCCATGCAATATCCATCTTTTATTATTTTATCCCTTAACGCAAAAAAATCGCAGGATAGGTCAGTGTCAGCTTCGACATACATGTGCGTTGTTGTTGTGACAAGCACACCTTTTCCTCTCCTGTGATATTCCCTTGCAAGCTTATGGACGAGTGTGGTCTTTCCACCTGCGCCCACTATTGAAATCACTTTTTCCATATATTTCCATACTTTCCCACAAATAATAAAGCCGCCGGTGTACTTAATGCACCGGACGACTTTAAAATCCTAAGCGTTAATCATCCACACGCTTCACATCATCTTTTTCTTCCATATCCCACATATATGGTGCGTTCTTAGATTTCTTCGGCAAAATAATATTGAGAAGAATAGCGCAAAGTGAGCAAGGCACGATACCTGAACCGCCAAATATAAGCTGTACATAGTATGGCAGGTGTGATGTAGCACCTGTTGTAGCGCCAAGTCCGTAGCCTAAACCGATTGCAACTGAGATAATTGTAATCTCACGGCTGCCGATTGGCTCCTTTGTGATGAGCTCAATTCCGGAAATCAGGATAGAGGCAAACATCATAACCGCAGCTCCGCCGAGCACCGACTGAGGCATGATTGACATGAGAGCTCCAATTTTTGGGCAGAAGCCGCAAATGATGAGGAATATAGCTCCCATTGAAATAGCAAATCTATTGACAACCTTTGTCATTGAAACAAGACCTACATTCTGTGAGAATGAGGTATTTGGCAGTACTCCGAAAAGCGCTGCAAATGATGAACCAAGACCGTCACAGATAACACCGCCGGAAAGCTCTGAATCTGTAGCCTCTCTGTCCATTCCACCCTCCACACAGGCTGAGATATCGCCAACTGTCTCGATTGCAGTAACGATAAACATGATGCCGATTGGGATGATTGCATTGGCATGGAAGGAAATCCCCACATCTGAAAGCTTTCCAAAGCCTATAAAGCTTGGAACTGCTATCCATGCTGCATTTTTAACCTCGTCAAAGTTTACTACCCATGAATATGTGTATTTGACACCGTCAGCAGTCACACCTGTATGTGACATGGTAAGTGTCATAATGATTGCTACAACATATCCTGCCAGAATACCAAAAAGGATGGCAGATGATGAAAAAATACTACGCGACGGTGCAAAATGCTTAAGAAGCACGATTACCATAAGTACAACCATTCCAAGAAAAAGGTTTGGCAGTGAGCCGTAATCATTTTTGCCTGTGCCACCGCAGAAGTAGTTGATTCCCACTCCAAGGAGTGAAAGTCCTATTGCTATAACAACTGAGCCTGTAACGATTGCAGGGAAAAACTTGCGTAAAGGCTTTAAGAAGGCTCCGAGTATACCTTCGAAAATACCTCCTACAATGCAGGCTCCCATAATAGCTCCATATGCTATAACTCCGCCGCCACACGCTGCAACTGTATTATTTAATACTCCAAGAAAGCCCGAAGAGGTTCCCATAACGATAGGTACCTTTCCGCCGACCGGTCCGATGGAAAACATCTGTACTAATGTGACAATACCTGCGATAATCATGGCATTCTGTAGGAGAGCTGTTCTAAGCTCCGCAAAGCCTGCGTCCGCTGTGAGTCCACATGCTCCCATAACTATGATAAGAGGTGTAAGGTTTCCGATGAACATAGCCATAACATGCTGCAGTCCAAGCGGAATAGCCTGAGACAGAGGTATTCTGCCCTCAAACTGGTAAGGTGAAGAGTTTGTTGTCTTTTTCATTGGTTCCTCCAAATATTTATACTCTTATTTAATAAATAAATCACAAAATTATTTTACGAGCATAAGGCTATGCGGTCAATTTAGTATTACTTATAATATAATATCCATCTACTTATAAATACATGCTATTGAAATCCAGACATATCCATATCTTCGAGAGACATCTCAACCTTTACTTTCTGCGAGTCGATTATACCCTTGGAAAGTAAAACAACAGTTTCATCTGTACTCTCGTTGTCCCGATCCACACCCAATACATTTCTGCCATTCATATATATCGGAAATTTAAACCGGAGACCTTTTAATATTCTGCCATCCTTTTGCTCTTCCTCATAGATAAACACATCCGACAGGAAGCTCTTCAAAAATGTCTTCTTTTCCAGATCTGTAAATTTATCATACAGCTTATCAAAGAATAAAAGGAACTGGTAAACATTATCTTCTGAGATTTTGTCCTGCCTGATATTATATAGTCTTGTTTCGACTTCTTCCATGGCATCCTCAATATCAGTGATTTCATCATATAGCTTGTCTAAACGTTCCTGCATGTCATTATATTTTTTGTCATAATTCTTATCGGATACAGATAAATGATCCATCTGGTCAGCAAGCCTGTTTTTTGCCCCGGTTGTCTGGCTCAGTCTATCTTTTAATCCATCATATTCCTTGTCAAGCTCCGAAGTATCAATGCTGCTTCCTATCTGCTTACGGATTTCCTGCTCAAACTTTGGGTTCTTTACAAATTTACGGATAATTTCCTCAACTGCCGCATTGATTCTGTCCTCATTCCACTGTCTTTTATAAGTACAGCGGTGTCCGTCCACAAGCTTCCTGTGTTTGCAGGCATAATAGAAATAATCCTTGTAATAGCCTCCGTCCGGATGCTTCTTACGATTCACATTGCCATACATACCGCTTCCACATACAGGGCACTTAATAATCCCTGATAAAATATGTTCATGCTCAAGACTATGTGTTTTTACCTGTAAAACACCTGTCTCCCGCCGCTTTCTGTGTGCCTGGTTCCACATTTCTTCTGATATAATTGCCTCATGGACTCCATCACTTAGCAAGTAATCCTTTTGTTTTACGATATGATATTCATTCCTTGTTCCCGGAATCTTCTCATTTT